>JAEEGL012690979.1_pt1 | contig 25762 bp, 20 predicted proteins | sample 9134231 | NCBI WGS metagenome assembly JAEEGL01 (sample SAMN16246548, study PRJNA631951) | gut metagenome | biome: gut microbiome; feature: rumen; material: fiber-attached | host: Bos | place: Iran: Karaj | collected 2018-10 | reverse complement strand
CAGTGTCTACTTTCTTAATCCTAATTTACTTACTAAAGCTCTATATCTTTGTACATCATTCTTAGCTAGATAATTTAATAAGCTCTTTCTCTTACCAACCATCTTTAATAATCCACGGTTTGAATGAAAATCATGTTTATGAACTTTTAAATGTTCATTTAGATCATTAATTCTTTCAGTTAGTAAAGCAACTTGTACTTCGATAGAACCAGTATCATTCTTATCTAATTGATATTTCTTAATGATACTTTCTTTAGTTTCTTTCTTTAAAGCCATAATTCCTCCTTTATAATTTTATTCACCAAATCGGAGTAAGAGAACGAGGATTTCTACAAACTACGAATCAGTACCTATATAAATATACTCTTATTTTAATAATAAATCAAGTGTTTTTTTATTTTTTAAAACTATTAACAAATTTAGTTTCATATATTACCTTTAAAAAATTAACCATTTCAAGATATATATTTAATGCTTCATCATTCTTTTTATCTCTAATTAAATCTAATACACGAACTAAATATACTTGAAGAAGTCTTTTAGATAATTTAACTGAATCAATATCATTCATTAACTCTTCTGATATTTTTGGTCCAACTATATCATATTCAGCTAATGTATCATTATATTTTGGATCTCTTTCTAAAACATTAACACGAAAAGTAAGTAATGTATTAACACAATCATAACTTTTGTTTAATCCTAATTTATTAAATATTGTTGTTACAATATACCAACGATTCTCAAGATCATAATAATCTCTTCTTACAGCTGGCTCATGTTTATAACACTTTTGTTCATAAATAGAATGATATTGACCACGCAAAGTACATTTACATATGTGTTTAGAACCTGACCAATCATTGATATCTAAAAACCTACATGATCCACACTCATCACTAAATGTTCCCACTATATCACCTCTCGGGGAGTTATTATAATCTATTTGTTTAATAAAATCAATAAAAAATGGGACGGTATACGGGAGTCGAACCCGTGAATACTAGAGCCACAATCTAGCGTGTTATCCGTTTCACCAATACCGCCATGTAAAGACTATTAAATAGTCTAATACACATCCTCTTTATTTACTTGAGGATATAAATATTTTTTCTTGTTATAGTAATATGCCCATTCTTTATCACCATATGAAAAGTGCCACCACTCTCCATCATAGGGTGCAAACCCTACTTTCTTCATTACTTTACGTAATAACATACGATTATTAAATGCATATTCTTTTATATTATGATAATTCACATAACTTTTATAATTATCAAAGTCATGTACTTTAGTACCAAAATCTATTATTTCATTAGTTTTAATATTATTAATTACTACATCAACTGCTCCTCCTGTAGGGTGGCCCGATACCTCTGGTACTGCTATCTTTTCATGAACAAATTCATATAAATCTAATATATTTTTAAACTTATTTTTATATTTTTCTATTTCTTCATTAAAATATTTAACTTGTTTTTCCATAGATCTATATCCATAAACAACCATTAATTGATAATTAGGATTAACTTTTTTTAATAATTTATCTGCTTTATTAAGTCTATTTAGTACTTCATTACGAACTCTAATAACTTTAGAATATTCTAATTCATTTAAATCAGTTACATACCTTCCAATTACATTATTAGATACTTCTGGTATACTAACAAACTCTTCATTCTTAGTTTTTTCATTAACCACATTAACAGTAATTAAATCTTGGTATTTAACAAAATTATTATTCATATTAACTCCTTTCCAAGTATTCAGTAACCTCGCCACTTATTCTAACATTCATTAATTTATTATTATTTATTTTAGTTTTAACATTAATTAATTTTTTTGATGGTTGAAGAATGTTTATATCAATATCTTGTTTATTTTTTATACTTTCATATATTCCTACAGCTGTTGTACCACTTCCACAAGCTGTTTCATAAAATAATGTATTTATATCTCTTACATATACTATTGGTTTTAAATTAATAACATTATTATTTTTATTAATAAACATAACACCTGATGCTTCTTCATTTAATAAATCATATTCTTTTAAGATATTATATGTATATTCTTTAATACCTTTATTACTTACTTTCTCTTCTATAACAACATGAGTAATACCATATAACTTTATAATCATTCTTGTTTTATTAATCACTTTAACTGACTTTTGATAATCACCTTTAATAATTGGCATGTTAACCCATACATTATTATCTTTATCTATTCCCCCTAATAGTTTTCTAGGAACCCCTGATACTTTTATTTTAATATTTCCTTCTTTTCCATTTAAATAATATTTAATTGCACATCTTGTTGCATTACCACAGAATTCCCCACCAGCCATTATTAATTCATATTTTTTAGTATTAATAAAGCCAACTTGTTCAACAAAATCATATTTCTTCATTAATTCATCATTAATACTTTTACGATTATCTAAGTTATTTAATCCAATAACTAAAGCTGTTGGATTACCCGATGGTATATAAATCTTATAATCATTTATCACATATATCACTCCTTTTTATTTTATATAAATCTTTAATATATGTTCTAGATCCTATTAGTTTTAATACTTTTTCAACTAATTTTCTAGTATCTTTAACCCAATTATTAAATCTATCAGGAGAAATACTTTTATTATCATTTAACCAATTCTTAATAATTATGGAAAAGAATGCATCACCCGCTCCACTATCATCTACTTCGTTAATTATTCTTTCTAGTGGAAAATTATATATTTTATCTTGATAAATAAAATCATTACCATTCTTACCACGTGTTATTATCAATAATTTAGCTTTAATTAATTTATTTATTTCTTTACAACTAAGTCTTTGAATTAAGTACTTCTCTACCCGTTCATTCATATTGATAATTTCAAACTTATTACTTAATTTGTTAATTACCTCTTCATTACTTAAATCTTCAAACTCATTAAATGTACCTAAATCTAATAACTTAATATTATTAGTATTATCAATTATATATTGGTTATTATTATTTAAATTATCAAATAGTAAGATATCATCTGGTAAAACATTTTTTAATATATAATCTTTATCAATATAACTATCATCATACCAACTACTTTTTTTACAATATGGACAATATTTAATTGAACGAAAAACTTTTTTATTATTTTCATACTTAGTTAATATATGATAGGTTTTAGTAAATAAATTAGGGATTACTTTAATATCATTTTCGACATTACATTCATTTAAACTATTAATACATATTCTACCTAAATAATCATCACCACATGAGCCATAAACAAATGTTTTAAAACCCATATATTTTAAATTACAAACAATATTGCAAGCTGACATACCACCAAATGCGCCAATGATATTTAAATCCGAATCGTAATATATATCACATACTAAATCAGTTATACTAACTATTCTCATATTTATTACCTAACTTAATAGCCAGTTCTACTGCTTCTTTTGCTTCTGTTGCCTCAATACATTTAAGTCTTTTCCTTTCATCAAAATATTTATTAGACATTTTCTTAGACCATCCAGGAAATTTATTTATAGTAATAATTGGTATACCTGCTTGATAAGCTATTGCCATTTCAGTAAGTGTTCCACTACCGCCACCTATTGCTATTATAACGTCACATGATAAAACTAAAGTAAATTCTCTTCCACCACCCATTTCAAGTCCACAAGGAATTAAAATAGTTGGTCTAAATTCATTATATATATCTTTTTTCTTACCTGGAGTAACACCAACAGTTATTCCATTATATTTACTTGCTTCCATAGCTGCATTTGTAGATAATGATGAATATTCTTTTTCTGCTCCATAAACAAGAATATTACCACTTTTTGCTATTTCTTTTCCTATTTCTTTTGCACATTCTAGTGCTTCTTTGGAATAATTCAAATCTTCAGCTGACCCCATTACTCCAATTTGTATTTTTTTCATATTTTCACCTCTTATTTAACAAAAAAGACTATATAGTTGCCTATATAGTCAAATGTTCATTTTGATATAGACAACAAGCACCACTAAAAGCACTTGCTGTCACATTAAAAGTTAATGTCGACTCGACAAGTGCAAGAATAAATGATGATGATGTCTAAAAATAAATGTTTCCATTATTCTCACCTCTTGCCTTAATAATAACTTATTTTATTTATTTTGTCAAATAAAAAGAGACTACATAGTCTCCTCTATTACATTATTAATAATTTGATCTAAGTTATCTAATCTTGATTCTTCTAAATCACTTAAGATAGTTTTTTCTTTACTCTTTAATACTTTTAGTAATCTACTCATTGATGGCATTAAACTTTTCTTTTTTAAGTTATCAAAGATTAATACATAGTTATTTAATTTAGAATATGTACCATAGTTATTACTTTTAATATAAGCTTCATAAAGCTTTTTAAAAGAATATAAACTAATAGAATTAAATCTAGTATCTGATAATATCTTAATAACAGTATACATATAATTATTATTAATTGATTTATCTAAGATACTTTCATTACTATTATTTTTAATGTTAGGTAAAAAATCATCTCTTTTTAATACTTTTTCAAAAATATCTTTAATATCTAGATAATTATGACTTACTAATAAGTGCATAAATGTATCTCCATTATTATTTTGATGATTAATACTTATTTTAGGATTACTAATATACTTAGATATTAAATCATAATCCTTATTCTTTAATAGTTTCATTAGAATATTATTACCATCTAAATCCACTAAATTAAAGTTATAATCTTCTTTTTCTAGAACCTTTTCATATACATCACGATAATTATTTTTAATTGCTACGAATACCAGGGCCGGCTCCTCTTCACAGGCATCAATAGCTTGTTCTATATCATAAAACATAAACCCACCTCTTTCGTGATAGTTCTATATTTTATCATAAAACGATATTTTTGTCAAAAAAAAGAGAAGTTTCCTTCTCTATTTTACAAATTATTAAGCTGTTGCAGTAGGTGTTGTTGGAGGTTCAAGTGAGAATCCTAAATTGAAACTAACTTTACCACCAGATGCAGTATTTTCACAGTCAATATCTTGACCTTCAATCCACATGTATACACGAATCTTTGTTACACCAACAGGAAGTTCTGTAAATTCAAAGTTTGCTGCGTTTGCGGCAGTTGTCTTTAAATCTGGAGTAACTGCAGCAAATTTATTTGCATCATGATCATTTAATGGTGTACCTGAGTTTGATTGAGCTGGATCATAAGCGAATGCAGCTTTAACACCATAATATGGTACTGGGTTAGCATTTCCATTAGCAGCAACACCTGTTATACCATAGTTATCACGTCCGTTAACAAGGCCATTGTTTGTATGAACATCATAATTTGGTTCGTAAATTAATACTGTACCAGGAGTACCCTTCATTTGTTTAATTTCATCCAAATCAGCAGTAGCTGCTTTAGTTCCTTGAATTACAAATCCCATACGACCAGCATACTCAATAAATGTATTTGGTCCACCAGTTGCTGTTGTAATTCCTGTATTACTTGTTAAATATAATTGTTTATTTCCACTTTCTCTAAAATCTAGTTTTAAGAATAAATCGAATGCTACGTAGTTAAGATCAGTTCCATCAGTTTGAGATTCAGTATTTAAGTATTGAGTACCTGTAGCTTCGTCTGAAACAATAGTTCCTTTATACATATGAAGTCCACTTGAATATGTTGATGCACCAGTATATGCTTCTTTAACAGTAGATACTGGGTTAATTTGATCTGCAGCAGCAGGAACTTGGTTAACTGCTCCAGTATACTTATTTGTTGTAATATCTGAAAGGATAATCATAGATTTCCAAGTTTCAGCATTAGTTGAAATTTGAATACCAGATCCACTTGATACGTTAACATCAATTTGTTGTACACTAACTGTGTAGTTTGATGTGAACCATGCATAAGTACTGGTTGTTAATCCAATTAATGTTAATATGAATGCAGCAAGTAAGAATAATAATCTTCCATGTTTCATTCTATCAGCAATAACTGCAAAGAATCCTTTCTTTTTACGTTTTTCTTCATCATTATTTTTCTTTTTAATGATACGATATTCGTCCATCTTTTCACCTCTACCTTAACAAAATTAGTTTATCATATATTTTATACCATTGCAAGTATTTTTATTTATATTTTTTTAAATTTATTATGTATCACTATCTAACATCTGACTTGATTCAATATTTATCTCAATCAATTCAGCAATACCACTATATTTAGCATCTTTATAATTAATTGTTTCAGTATTTTCTGGGAAAGTAAATAATATAGTATAATAATCAGTTACATCATCTTCATATAACATCGTACTATAATCAGTATAGATATGTCTAAAATGTGTACCATGAAAATCTTGTACTATTGCATTACTATCAATACAAGAAGTTCCATTTTCATAATCTAAAGTATCAAATAAATCATATTCTATTTCCATATTAGTAGTTGTTCTTATATGAATACGATATTTAATGTTAGTATCAGAATGATCATCTCCATTATAATTACTTACAGAAAATGAATATGCATATTGATTATTATCCGGTATTATATCCGGTAATTGAACATTAATAGTTTGATAACTATCATCTAATAAATATATAGCTGTACTAATATTATTTTGTGATGTTGCAACTGATTCATATCTTGATTGCGTAAAAACATCCATCCCAATAAATATTAGTAAAACAATAACTAATACCAACAGCGACATTGATAAAATAAGCCTTTTACGATTAAATCTTTTCATATTAGCCTACTTTCTTTTTATATCAGAAATATCAATGATTTGTGTGGCATCTAAAGTCTTTTTCTTTTTTTCATTCTTAACTTTATTTATTTCATTTAAATCAATAATTTGTGTAGCATCTAATACTTTCTTAACTCTTTTCTTTCTTCTATTTATTACTGCTACTTTCTTATTAACTTCTTTATTTACTTCATCTTCTATCTTTTTATCAATTTCTTTTTGTGCTTTCTTAGAAGATACTATTTTAATAGAACTTCCTTCATAAGAAAACAAAATACTAAATACAAATAAAGTTATAAGAACTAAAGCAATTACTTTAGGAGTTAATAATACTTTTTTCCATACTCCAACTTTAGGTAATATTTTAACTACTTTACCAAGAATTAATTTACTATCTATTGGATTATCATTAACATTATTAGCATCTCCCTTAGTTATTACTTGATTATTACTTTTAGATACTACACGGTGAGTAATAAAATCATTCCCACTTTTATATGTAACAATATCTCCTACTTCATAATCATCATTTATTTTAACTAATACTGCATCACCGATATTAATTTCTTCTTTCATACTACCAGTGGCTACTTCAAAGATTGAATAACCAAAAAAATTAACATAGTCTTTCTGAAGAACTTTAATAGAAAAAACACTATATGCACATATTATAATGGCAATTATTACAAGGACAATTAAAGCATTAACTATTTTGCCAATTACTTTTTGTAATATTTTCATATTCCGTCTCCTTATATTATAATTCAACCATTATTTACATCTGTACTAGCCGTTGGTGACGGACTAGGTGATCCCCCTATTTGTTCCCCTAAATATTGTCTAAATGTAATAGACATTGGTATTTCAAAACTTTCACTACTATTACCATACAAAGAATCTACTTCGTTGTTATTTTCATTATTATCCCAAGTTATATAAAATCTAATTGTAGTAACATCACCATTTTGAATATCTGATAAAGGAATAACTCCCGCATATGTATAATCAGCTACATTTATTAAATCAGGTTTACCTACATTTTGTATTCTTGTAAGACTAATTTGTGAATTAGTAATATAATCAGTTCGACAAACTATTTCATAATAAATACTAACATCTGTTTCATTAGGATCTATTTCCACATCAAAATACCCACTAGTACCAGGTGCAAAATAATTCTCACGGACATTAGAATCACTATCAACATGAACACTATTTACAGAAAAAGTACCTGTTTCATTAATCATTGAATCATTAACACTTATTTCCCATTTACCAATATCACTATTAACAACAAAATCATTTTCACTTTCAAAAAGCGCATAACTAACTGATAGTTCATACGCTGTTATTGATAATAACACTACAAAAAGAATAATTAACCATTTTCTCATAATTAATTATTTTTCTTACTTCCATACTTAAGTTCAGTATAGATGGCAAATATTTCAACCATAAACATGATAAAGAATGGAAGAATGATTATTAAGAAGAAACCCCATCTAGATAATAGAACATTAAGTATTCCTCCTACTGTTTTATATCTTGTAGAATCATTTACTCTACCAACTAAATATTCTGATGAAAAACTCTTACCTGGTACTGAGAATGTAGTCTCTTTTTCATTAATTACTTCACGATTAACTATTGTACCAAGATTTAATTCATTTTTAGCAAATTCAGTATCATAAAAGAATACCATATCATTTAATTTAACATCATCATTATTTGGTTTAGTTAAAACAACTAAATCTCCTTTTTCAAAATTTGCATCAGGAATAGTATCCTCTACAGAGAATAAAACTTTATTTCCGAATTGTGGATATCCATAATCATTTTTCTTTAATAAACAAACAATTGCAAATATCGCTACAACGAAATAAATAAATCCAATAAAACTAAATATTACTTTTAACACTTTCTTCATTATATCACCTTCTATAATATATCATATTTTAATGTCACTATCAACATTATGACACTTTTTTGATAATTTCATCACTTTGTAAAATGAAATCAATTTCATCCATATCAACATTTAATTCCTCTAATGCATAATATATGATAATATTACCAATTGCTTTAATAAAACTATCTAAATTATCCATAGCGAAGCTATCAACAGTTAAGTTTAAACCTAATAAACGATATTTATCAAAAACAATTAAATTTAATTCATCAATATTCTTATATTTAATATTTTCTATTAATGCATTATATGGATTATATAGATTCTTATCTATCTTACTAATTGTATCATCAACATCTATTTCTTGATCTTTACAAATCTTTTGCATAAATAAATATGATTTACCAATTAAATAATAATCTTTAATAGTTGGATTAACAAATGAAGCTATTATTTCTTTATAACGATTTTCTTCTAATAATTCATATTTTTGTTCTAATTCATTTAAACTATCTTCAACTTCTTTTTTAAGTAAATTAACATTCTTAGGTTTAAATAAACCTCTACTTTCAATCTTTTTACGTTTCTTTTGAATAGTTTTAATTAAACCACTTATCTCTTTATTAGTATCATTAACTAAATTCTTGATATTATCTTTATCTTGATATATCTTATCTACTTCATCTAATACTAATCTATTTTGATAAATAAACATTTCTTCATTAAGTGATGCATATAATTTCATAAAGATATCTTTTTTATTAGTAATAGTATTATCCATATATTCACTAACTAATTTATCTATCTTTTCTTTTTCATAATCACTATTATTTATTTCATTATTAACAAACTTTTCAAAGAAAACACCCGCATTATGTAAATAATTATTATTAGTTTCAGTAATTAATTCATGATATTTACCAACTAATTTATCATAACTATTTTCATATTCAGTTAGTATTAATTTACGAGCTTTTTCAATATAATCTTTAAACTTCTTTTCATTACTAAAATATAGATATTTAAAATTTAATAAGATATAGTGCATCATATCATGACTTTTCCAAAATAATTTTTCAAAAGTATCTTTAACAAGTGGTGTATTACAATTACCATTAGCTCTTTCACTAATTAATACACCCATATATTCTTCAGCACTTGAACTAAAATAAAAGTCTTTCTTAATAAGAGTAATTCCAGCTTGTTCAAATATATCTAATATTTTATTAATATTACTATTATATGAAGTTAAATCATTATTATAGTATTTCTGGATACTATAAAATAATTTATCTAAACCTAATATTTCATAAGGAGTTTGATGTGGATTAAAATAATTTAATCTTTTTTCTACAAGAATAGTAGCTTTAAGAAGGTTGTTTTCATGTGGAAGATCATATTTTTGACGTAATAAGCTATTCTTATTTTTTATAAAGTTAAGAGTCTCTTTTTCTTTAGCTAAATAATCTGCTTTCATAGTTTGTACTTGATCAGCATATTTCTTACGGTTATTTGTACTATTTTGAGGTAAGACATCTAATACTTTATTATCAGCGGCTATTTTTTTCTTAATTTCTTCAATCATTTTTCTCACTCTCCATAATTTGTTTTTCTCTATCCTCAAGTGATTTAATCATTGAAGTAATCTCTTTATATATATCTAATACTTCTTTAAGTGCTACTTCATTTAATTTGTCTTCCATGACTACTCCTCCTACTTTTACATATTATATTATAACTAATTATTTATAAAAAAACTAGAGAAAAACATTAATTTATAAAAAAAAGGGATATAATCCCTTTATTTTATAATGATATATCTTGTTATATTACCAACATAACTAGTTCCATCATATAATCTAAATTCAAGTTTATATGTACCAGTTACAAGTGAATTCTTCATGTAGAATTTATAAGTATTAACACTTTGTACTTCATCTATTAAATCATAGATTTTAGAGTTAGTACCATATTCTACTAATTCATTAGATACATAATCAGTAATATTAACAACACTATAATCCATTTCATAAATATCTTCATAACTACGACGATATAAAGCTACTTTAATATTTGGATTAATAATTGCGCCAGAGTAATCAAGAGTAACATTTAATTCATTAGTTTTATTAGTATTACGTCCAGTTACATTATCAAAGATTAATTCATTTTCTGGTATTGTTGCTTTTAAACCATATAATTCGTTCATCAATCTAAATGTTACTGTATCAGTAGAATTAGGTGTTGTACCAAAATATATACCATCAGATGAATAGAATCCTTCAACTTTAATTGTATAAAGTCCTGATGCAAGTGAACTGTTTTCAGTATTAATTCTAATATTTGAATATGCATTAGCTACCTTATCAGCCACTTTAATTCGAAGTGTACCATCACTTCTTGGATAATAAGTTTCACCATCTAAAGTAAAGCTAATACCTAGTAAGTCAACACCATTAACTTGATTACCAGCTGAATTAATAATACTTACTTTAAGACCTAGTTTTTGTTCATAATATGTTGTATCAATAATTCTTGTTGGTGAATTTTGATCACTTTGATTAAAGTCAATTGTAACTCTTAAATCTTCAGTATCACCAACATAAACTAAGTTCTTAGATACATTAGCATGAACCGTGATTGCACTTTGATGATTTGCATGAATATTATATACTAAGTTACTTCTTTGAATACCTAAGACACTTCGTATAACGTTATCATCTTCATCTAACATATCGAGTAACAGTGAACAATCACTCATATCATTAGCGATATCAGTGTCTCCAAAATCAACTATGAAGATAAATTCCTCTATCGCCCGATGATTTATACTATCATAATAAATTGCATTAGATACACTATCACTATATTTATTAGTTGTATCTAAAGATCCCATTCTCATGAAACTAGATAATGGATATTCTATTTCACCAGTTGTATTATAATTTGCACCAAATGTATTATTATCATTTGCATTTACAATATAGTAATAATATTCTGGTGTAGTATCACTAGCAAAATCAATCATTGTAATCTTAGTATTTACTGGAAGAATAACATTAGATGTTAATACACGATGATATCCATTACGATAAATATTTTGATTACTTTCCGCATAAAGCGAATAATATGAACTTAAACTACTCTTCGAAGTAATATCCATTTTACTAGAAGTAAACATTTCATATTGTCTCCCTGGAGTCATAGCTCCTTCATAATCATTAGAATCAAACAGTGCTCGATTAATAGTTATATTAAAGTTAACCGTTTCAACACTATTAGTTAAATCATCTATTGGGGTAATTATTTGTATTGTAACTACTACTGTACCAGATGAGCCTTCCGTTTGAATATTTTTAGAGTGATATAAATAGAAGACAAAACTTGGTGTTACATTGGAGTTTTCACTCTTATATGATGTTTTACCACGATAACGTGGTGTACTATCAGTTAAGAAGTATGTCTCACCTACTGTAACCCATCCAATACCTGGTTTAATAGCAAGTCCCATATTATTATCAGCTGCTTCTCCACTACTTGCAATACGAGGTATAAAGTCTGGATCAATAATTGATACATCAGAGTCTAAATCATTATATGTAAAGTTTTTAATATAGAATGATGTATTACCAGAAGCATTATTAACAAATGGGAACTCATAAGTACCTAATGTTGAATATTTACTTGCAGTAAGTTCAATATCATACGATTGAACACTTACACCAATTATCCACATATAATGTTCTGCATCATCAGGTGTTGGAGTAATATAATCAACTAATATATGACCAGGATCATTAGGATCTTCATAATTTGTATAGAATCCATCAGTTTTAATATTATGATTATTCTCATGTAATCCAAGTACATAACTACCACTACTAAAGTAGTACATATCTTCTTCTAATGGTGTATCACCAGTTTGATAACTTGTATCATATAAAGCTCTAACTATATTACCATTTCTATCTCGTTTAAACATTCCAAAGAATGTCATACCATCAACTTCACCATAATCTGTAACGCTTTGGTTAAGTGCAATATTTAAGACCTTATCTTCTAACATGTATAAACGATTATTAGTAGATTTTTGAACAGCATGAGTATTCTCATTAATTCTTACTGTTGCTAATGTATCATCAGCATTTAAACTTCTAAAACGATTTAATAAGTTAGCGCCACTTTCTAAATATATAGATGAATTATTTTTTAAGTCTAATTCAGTTACACGACTTATACTAAATACAACTTGTGAATATTCGTTAGTTCTATCTGTTGCACCACTTAAAGCCATATGTGAATTATTTAAAACTACTAAATCCGCTCTCTGTAATGAAACATTATTTTTTATATCACGAGCAGCACCATAATTATTTATATATACACGGCTATAACCAGTTGTACGTGAAGCATTACCACTACCAAAGATACTACCAGCTATTTCAAATATTGTATGATTATTACCATCAATATTAATTATTATTCCTTGAGTAACACTAATAAAGTCAAAGTCATATACTTCAGATCCAGCAGCATTAGCTTCTCCACCACCAAATACTGTACCACCGATACTAATATTACCTCTTGTGTAATTAGTATCATTCATATAGGTTGCAACAGCATTATAACCAATATTTACAACGGTTTCACCATATAATACTGATGTATTAGCACCACCATAGACATTACCACCAATTGCACCACCAGTTATATTAACAACACCCATAGAATTATCACTAGTAGCTATTCCAGTAGTAGCTGCATTACCACCACCAAATACATGAGTATAAATATGTGATGTTCCTTCAACAGTTATACTTGTATTTTGATTAACTACTGCTGTACCACCATTACCACCAGCATAGGCACTACCAACAACATTGGCATTTTTGATTTTTAAATTAGTTGATCCACCTACTTCACCATTGTTACCACCACCAAAGATATTAATTGAAACAGTAGATGAATCAAGAACTACATTGGTATCACCATTAACTTCGGCATTATTACCTCCACCAAAAGCATTACCAGAAATAGTACTTCCAGAGACAATAGAAACATTACTATCTCCAAGTACTTCACCATTATTACCTCCACCAAATAAGTTGTTAGTAATAACTGAATTATTTCTTACTAAAACACTTGTATCATAATTAATTGCTGCATTATTACCTCCACCATAAACAGTGTCAGAAATAGTTGCATTATCAATAATAACATGTGGATAATCAGTTTCAGCATTATTACCTCCACCGAAGATTAAACTAGTTGTCCCACCTAAAATACTTACGTTAGATGTAACTGTTTTACCACCATCATTATTACCACCATAAACATTATTAAATGTACCTGCATTACAAGTTACATTACTTGTAGTAATTGTTCCACTTGTATTACTTCCACCAAAGACATTATATGCATTACCACCTTCTAATGTAATATTAGTTGTAGTTGCATCAGCTTCTTTACATCCACCAAAGATATTACTAATTGTATTAGTAGAATTATTTAAAGTAATATTGGTTGATGTAGAATTAGCGGCATTACCACCACCATAAACATTAGAGATAGTACCACCATCTATATTAACGTGAGTAGTTGTTGTTGTACCACCGGCATTATTACCACCATAGATAGTACCAACTGTACCACTATTAACATCAATAAAACTTTCTAAAACTGTACCAGATTGATTAGATCCACCAAATAAGTTAGTGATTGATCCACCTTGAATATCAACATTAGTTGATACATCGACACTAGCACTTTCACCACCTGCATAAAGGTTAGTTATTGTACCACTATTTACTATTACATTATCAGTATCAGTATCAGCACTACAACCTCCACCATAAACATTAGCTACACTAATATTAGATATTGTTACATTAGTTGTCGTTGTTTTACCACCAACATTATTACCACCATAGATAGAACTTACTGAACCACTAGTTGCAATAACATTACTTAAAGCCACATTTCCACTAGTATTACTTCCACCATAGATACTAGTACATGTACTTCCTGCTAATGTAACGGTTGTACTATTTGTAACACCAGCTTCATTACCTCCACCATATGTGTTAGTAACTGTTCCACTACTTAATGTAACATTAGTTGTTCCAGTAGGAGCTTCATTACCTCCTCCATAGACATTAGTAATCGTACCACCATTAATTGTTATATTAGTTGTTGTAGTAGTTCCACCAAGGTTATTACCACCAAAAATATTCGTTGAACTACCACCAGTTGTAGTTATATTACTTGTTGTAATACTACCACTTGTGTTACTTCCACCATAGATATTAGTAGCTGTTCCACCATGTAGATTAACATGTGTAACTGGTACTTCGGCTTCATTACCTCCACCAAAAGCATTAGTTATATTACTATTATTTTCAATATTTACTGTAGAACTAATAGCTGTACTATCAGCTTCATTACCTCCACCATAGACATTGGTAATAGTTGTGGTATTATTACCACCAGTTGTAACAACTACTGTACCTGTTGGACTACCACTGGCATTATTACCACCAAAGACACTACCAGTATATGTACCACCATCAATTGATAGTGAACAATTTCCTTGAACAGCACCTGAACCTGATATATCATCATCACCCATAGATCCACAATAGAAGTCACCAGTAACAGATATTGTTCCATTACCACTATTATCAATCGAATCTACATCGATATTACCAACTATTGTACCTAAGGCACTACCACCATAGATAGTACCACCAATAATAACATTTCTTGTATCACTGATATTTAAATCAACACCTTCGGCAATAAAGGTATCTTCACCATAACCTCCACCAAAGATACTACCACCATTCGTATCATGTCCAATTTCGCCACCATTTATATTAATAGTAACACTACCTGCTATATTACCTTCTTGACAAGCTCCACCATAGATAGCTCCTAATACATGACCATTATTCATTGTAATAGAAACATCACCATTAGTTGGATTAGTTACTGTATAACCAGTAGAAGATGTTGCAGTAAAGGTACTTAACATGATATTACTTGCGGTTGTACTTAATCGCCATGAATTATCAAATACTAAATAGAATTTTTGAGTATTAGTTACTGTTTGTGCATTAAATGTAGCTAAATAAACTGAATAGTTATATGTTGATACTGACCATGAACTATTATAATAACGCAAGTTATATGTTGTTGGGTTACCAAAATAGTTATTAGCAGTTGTACTTAATCTTCTATTATTAGCATTCCATGTCCATACTACTGGAGATGAACTAGTTGTTAATGTACCTCTATATCCACCAGTTACTGCTAAATAATCTCCAGTTGCTTTATTTTGAATCGTGTATCCATTACCACTAGCAGTAAATATCCATGCATTACTATTGGGCTCACTTGATGTACTTAACGTTGTTCTACTTAAGTCACTATTTAATGAATAAGCACTATTAGAATCAGTATTAGTAATAACATATTCTCTACCACTAACAATACTTGTTGAATAATTATAAGTTACTGTAGCAGATACTACATAAGTAATATCACGATAGAATGTTTTATTAGTAGTATCATAACTCCAAATACCACTATTTGTATTAGTACTTAATGTTAAACTTGGTGTTCCATTAGTTGTATATGATAAATAATGATTATAATTAGCATTTCTAATCGTATAACCACCAGATACACTATTAATTATCCAACGTGAATTATTTGATGGCACACTACCATTAGATAAAGTAGTATTAGTAGTAGATTGACTACCATTTTCTGATAACATATTTCTAGTACTACCATTAACTTTATTAATAACATATGTTTCACCATTAGCAATAGTTTTATCATCGTCAAAAGCTACATTATAAATAGTTGATTCATTTATTGAAACACTACCTACACCATTTTGATTAGCACCACCATAAACATTTCCTTTAATAGTTGCACCATTTATTTCAATATTACTATCTACTAAAACTGGTCCAAAGTTACCACCACCATAGACATTTCCTTCTATTGTAGCTTCACCACTTATATAAACATGTGATGTATTAACACGACCTGATGTACGATATCTTTGATTACCATTACCAGCTCCTAAAACAGAACCATATCTAACATCATAAAGGGTTCCAGATCCATTTGTACCAACATGAGCATTACCACCAACATGAACATAAGAGTCTCCTCCCAAACGTCCACTTTGTTGAGATTCATCAGTAGCTGCCACACCATTAGATCCACCGGAAATACTATAAGCAATATTTCCACCAGTAACTGATATATATCTATCACCATATGTTGTTGATACACCGGCACCACCAACGATATTTTGAACTGTTCCGTTTTTAATATATATCTTAGTAGCTACTCCATTATTACCAGATGATTCAGTAATACGAAGACCACCAACGATATTAGCAATATGACCACCTTCAACAATTATTACACGAGATGATGTATCATCACTAGTACTAGATGCTGATACAGTTAATCCACCAACATAAATACCAGAATATGCACGTGATTCATCATTAACTGTATTGAAATAATACATTCCAATTGTACCACTTTTAATATTCATTAAATAAGCTAAATCATGGTAATTACCCTTACCATTAACACCTGGGAAGTTTTTACTACCCATACGATAATAAACATTTAATAAATCATCATTTTCATCTACTCGATCATAATCACATCCCATTGTAAGATAAACTGTACCATAGTAATTATAATTACTTGTACTAGAATAATTATTACGGATATGTGAGGCCATAAGACCTGAATAACGACCACTTTCAATTATTAATTTAAAAGCATTATTATTACTATTTGAACTACCTACTGATCCATCAGTACCACCTTGTACATAGGCAAATGTAGTAGCTGAAGTATTACTCCATGAAGTAGGTGTTAAACCACGTCCTAAACGAACATTTTTACTATTACCAACAAGTGATGCATAAGAATTATATAATCCTGTTTGTGTTGCATCATCATTAATTGAATTATATCCAGTTGCTGTAATACTTAAATATTCAAGTTGTAAATCTGCTCTTGCATATACTTGCGCATAACCACTACCAGCCGATGATAAAGACCACGAAGCATCACTTCGATAATCATGATGTCCATATAAACTAGTAATTGTAGCAGCAATATGATTAGAACTTGAATAATTTGAATTAGTTGATGTATTACCAGTTGTTGTATTTTGAATAGTACGATCAGTATAGAATGATAAAGTTCTTAAATCAGCACCAGTTCTATTATCACCAATTGTAAAATTACTAAAATCATATCTAACATAATAAGGTTTTGTTTCATTAACATGTTCACTAGTTACTGTTAATAAATCAACATCAGCATTATAAGCATAATTTTGTAATGTCCATCCATTATTGTAAGTAAGATACATTGTCTCATTATATTGATTAACACTTTCATTTAAGAATACTAAATATACTGCTTGTGCATAATATGAACTAGTTGATAAAGCCCACGTACCATTATTGTTGTACAAGTAATAATAACTATTATTTCTTCTTTGATATAAACGTTTATTAGTTGTATCATAAGTCCAATCAATGTTATTACTACCGCCAGTTATAAGGGTTGTACTATTATTACCATTACGTCCTAAATAAGCTCCATTAGCAGTAGCAATACGATAAGTAGCACCATTTTGAGTAATTGTCCATCTAGCTGTATTTGGTACAGTATCATCAATATCATATACATTTTGTGATGGATTACCACTTGATGTAACTGTAAGAAGTGTTGCATTATCACCATTAATTGTACCAATATATGCAGTAGTTGCATAAACATCTGTTGTATACCAAGCACGATATACAGTTAGATGAGTCATAGGTGCAGAGAATGTTCTTGCTGCACTATCATATGTCCAGTCAAATGCACTACCTAAAACTAAACTCATAGAGTTGTTAGCATTAGAATAATTTAAATATTGATTATTACTTACATTGTAAATTGTATAAGTATTACCACTAACATTATCAATTCTCCATTTAGCTGTATTAGATAAATTATATTGATCTACAACATAATTATTACCTGCACCATCTAAAGCATTTTGTGGATTAGTACCTTTAGCTATTAAGTACTCATTTCCACTTGTTAATGTAGTAGTTGTATTAAAATGATGCAAATCATAATCAAGTGTAAAGTTATGATAAAAACCATTTATATCTCCATCGTAATCCCATACATAAGCATTATTTGATAGACTCATGGAAATATTAAGACCATTTTGCGAAGCATTTAGATATCGATTAGTACTATAATTTCTAATCGTATAACCACCATTACTACTTTGAATATTCCATCTTAAATTATCAGTTATTTCCATATTAGCTGTTAGCGTTGTACTACCAACACTTCCATTATTATCAACAAGTGCATAATATGTATTACTATATCGATAAGTAATTAATACATCTTCATCATAAGAATCAGTTTCAGTATATGTTGTGTTAATACTACGATATGTTTGACTAATTGAATTAGTATAATTTATAGAATTATTAATATCACCAGTTAAAACAATAATATTTAAATCACGATTACTACTATTATTAGAACGATTACGAAGAAGTTCAAAAGCACGAGACCAAGAACCAACTGCCCTATCAGGTCTTGTACCATCAAAACTATCATCACCACTAGTTCCTCTTAAATAAACTACTGTTGCATCAACCCAATTTGCATAAAGATTAATTGTATCTACTGATGAACTAACTGTAATACTTTGAACTTTAGTAAGTGAATCGGTAGTAATTGTACCATCAGTACTTGTCCAACCATTAAATCCTTTTTTTAATGGTCTATCACTAAATGGATTTTCTATTAATTCAAAAGTTATTTGATTGTTTTTAATTGGAAAATATTTATAATAAACAAACTTATTTTGTCTTTCATCACTATCTAATGAAACATAACCAGTTAAACTACTATTACCATTTGGATAACCATAGTAATTAATAGTAACCATCTTTAAATTTGATTCAGTATAATTAACACTATTAGAATTAATATCTCCAACATAATTCATACCTAACCAGTAATAATAATCATTAGCTAAGTCATTAACATAAACTGTATCTCCCTCTATTTTAGATTCGCCTCTATCTACGATATCACTAAATGTACGGAAATAAGATACAACAAAAAAGAGTAACACAACGAATACTGTAGAAATGATGATTATATTAAAACGATTAAACTTGAATTTCTTCATTTGTTACTCCTTTCATAGATTATGGATTTAAAGTAAATTGTATTTTATAACTTATATCCCCTTGGCTAGCTTTATTTTCACTATCAACATCTTGTCCTTCTAGCCACATATATATTCTTAATTTTGTAATACCTGGTTGTAAATCAAATAAATATTGATTTTGATCATAAGCACTTTTAGTATAGATATCTATTTTTACTCTTTTAAACAAATTTGGATAATTTGTTGCATCAGCATTTTTAATATCCACTTTAGCACTATTTGTAACTGTACCAATTACACCATCATATGGAAGTACATTAGCATTTGTAGTAGTTGTTTCTATACCATAGATATTTCTAGCATTACTAACACCATGTGCAGTATGAACATCATAATTTGGTTCCCACATGATAACACTATTTTCATTAGAATTCTTTAATCTTTGTACAGTTGATATATCTGATTCTGTAGGCATATTCCCTTCATAAATAAAGGCTATTCTAGCAGAATTTTCTATTCCTTTGGTTTCACCTTCAGTTGGTTTAATATATGACTCTTTACTCAAATAAAGAGGTTTAGGTGCCGTTGTTTTGAAGAAAACATCAAATGCAATATAATCACCTTCATTACTATATTCAGTTGTTCTTTCTTCAATCTTACGATATGTTGTTAAATAATAATCATTTGTCCCATTACTATCTGCTTGACCATAAAACATATACAAGTAACCATTAGCATCAACACTTCCACCACTTGACATTGGTTTCATAATTCCTGGTATTTGATTCATACTTGATGAATATGTTTTATATGCATTTTTAAGTTCATCAACAGTTAACTCATTTTTCCAACTAATAGCATTTTCACTAATTTCCAAACCACCATCAGTTTCAACATGAATATCGAAAAATTGTAAATCAGCAATACGATTGGAACTAAACCATGCATAAGTTATTGTTGATAAAAAGATTGTTAAAAAGAAAAACCAAAAGAACAAGAATTTTCTACGTCTTTTGCGATATTTTTCTTCCCTTATTTTTATTTCTTCTTCCTGCATATTATTCACCACTTAAGCCCGTTTCTAAATCATCACTAATATCTGCTTTAACACTTTCATCTTCATTAGTTTTATTTTCAAAAGTTTCTGTATTAGTATCAGCTTTTACACTATCATCATATTGATTATCTTTACTTTCATTATCATGAACACGATTGAATTCATCAGTATTAGTCTTAGTATTTTCATTTTCTTCAATATGCTCTTCAGTAATTTCCATATGCATTTTTATTTCGCCACCTAATAGATTATCTACGCATTCGGGATCATCACCCTCAAGCCAAATAAAGATGGTTATTTTATCAATATCACCAGGTTTGAAATTAGTTCTATTTTCTAAAACTGGCATATTATTTTTATAAAACTTAATAGTATCTTTTTCAGCTTCACCAGTTAATGGATTAGGTTTAGCATATATTTTTTCTTCATCGTTAACTACTATCTTAACTCGAATAGCTTCATCAACGTTTTTAATTACATCATCGATATGTACTGAATACCAATAATTTTGTACTTCAGTTCCTTGATTTTCAACATAGAATGTATATGCAATGTAATTATCTCCATTATGGTCGCCTCCTTTAAATTCTTTATAGTTTTTAGGTAACCATTCAACAGAAATATTATCCATAAACTTAAGTTCATTAGCATAAAGTCTTCGTACATGTTTTCTTCCAACATCATCAGTATAAATAGCCATTCCAGCTTTAGTATGGAAGTTTGGATCAAGTGTAACTGTAAATGCACCACCATTATATGTAAGAGATAAAACAACGAAAGTAAGCATAAGAACTAAAAATACAATTCCAATAATAATCTTTGATCTTTTTATTCTTTTTTTACGTTTTTTAATTTTATCTGCTGTATAAACAACATATCCTTGTTTAGCCATATTTTCACATCCTATATTCTATATTGCTATTTTACCATAAAAAAAATGCCGAATCAATATTGATACGACAATTTTATATATATTTATATATATAATTTTTAAAATTAACTAGCTAATTGAATGAAGTTTGCACTAACATTTATTGTTGCTGCAGCATTAGTTACTCCAGCAGCTTGAGTATCAGCAGCATTATCCATTGTTGAACCAGCTCCATCATTCCATTCTACATAGCAAGTAATTGTAGTTACACGAGGATCAACTAAACGAACAGTTCCTGTAAACGCACCATTAGTTGCCGATAAAGTAGATCCACCTCTAGTACATGATGAAATACGTACATCACTAACTAAACTATTTGGATCATTTTCAACAGTAATTGAATAACCAAAAGATAAATCTGTATTAGTTGCATCAATTTCAATATCAAAATATCCTGTTGCAGTTGGAGCTATAACACCACTAGCAATATTTACACCGCCACTAAATGTTGGTTGAATTAAATTAGATGTTGTCGAACCAGTGCTGATATCATAATCATTTACTAAAATGTTCCAGCGGGCAATAGAAATATTAGTTGTTTCATTAATTGATGATGCATACTTTGCATAAGTATCTTGAAGTGTTGTAATAGATAAAAATAGACATATACTTGCAATTAGTAAGACAAACTTTCTATTTAATAACATAGACTCCTCCTACTAAAAGTATAGCATATGTCAATTTACAATGTAAAGGAAATGTTAACACAAATTGTCTACTTTACACTTTTATGGAATGCTGGCTTGATCAACTCTAACCTCAGCTGTAATAGATATACATGTTGATGTACCATGCGAATTCATATATGTATAGGCATAATTACCCCAATATGTATCAGTAATATCATCCCCTGATTCATATGGCCATGAGATGTCAAGTGTAAACTGCTCTGTATGTCCAGCAGCAACATGGGTGTTTGTCAACCCAAGGGTAATTGTAAAGGGATAATTATTACTTAAAATACCTAGTAATTGTGAATTACTATAATTACTAGAAGTATAAACATCATCAAATATTTGAACTCGTTTTATTACAAAATATGCATCTCCTGCTGTTTCTCCAGAGTTTACAATCGATGCATAATCATGAAAATTAGCCATTCCTGGATACATATCACCAACTGTAAATACTACTTCATCAGCAAAGTTATTATCATGCACTTCAAACATAACATTCCATGAACGAACTTTAGCTGAAATAGCCGTATCTACTCTTGTTACATATGTAAACCAAGCATAGGCATTAATAGAAATCAAAACTATAGCAAAAAGAAGAAAATAACGCATTTTCTTTATTTTAACAAATAAATTTTGAATTCTTTCCTTCATATTTATTCACCTTTTTCATTCTTTGTTTTCATAGACTTCATCAATATAGTGCTTTCCTTCCATGAAAACAAATATTATAAACGGAATAACTACCAATGCAATAAGACCAAAAGTATTATTTACAATATGACTACAAAAACTTAAAACATGTAATTTTGTTTTAACTACACCAAGAATTTGACTATCATCTATTTCTGGATCAGATAATCCATTATTAATACCTTTGGTAATAAAACTTATTTTACCATCATTATCAAATTTCTCAATTACACGATGGACAACTATTTTACCACTTAAACTGCCTTCTTTTCCCATGTAAACAACATCATCACCGACATTAATCTCATGTGAATCTTTTTTTGATGCCAAAATAAGGTCTTTAACTTGGTATTCTGGTATCATACTACCAGTTACTACCGTATAAACACCATATCCGCCTAAATTAACTTGATTATTAGATATTTTTTGTACGACAATAACCAAAAAAACAAGTATTAAAAGTATCGTTAAAATTGTACTGAATATTTTTCTAATTACATTTAATACTTTATTATTCTTTATATTTTCTAATGTATTTTTCACCTAATCACTCCATGTCTAATTTTGTTATTTTCTTTAAATATTTATCAATTGCATCACGATAGATTTTTTGAATCTTACGATCCGTAACTACATTACGATATTTAATAACAGTAAATTGTCTAGCTACTAGATTTGCTAATTGTTCTTGAGAAATACTACCATTAATATCAATTATTTTTTCAACAAAATTACCAATTAATCGTTCACTAATTTTCTCTTTATCAACTTTACTACTATTAAAATCAGTTAATGTTCTAGTTGCTAAATAATCTAATAGGAAACTTTCATCAAAATATTTTTTTAATTTTCCAGAATCATCATATGATGCATCATCATTAGTTTCCACACTACTATTATCATTAACATGTTCTTGCATGTAATTCCATAATTTAACTGCATACTGAAAATTAACATTCTTTAAGATAACATTTGTTTTCTTAATTGGAGATGTTACTAAAGCAACATGCAATCTACTTAAATTTTTATATACTTCGGTACTAGTCAAATCAGTAATTCTTTGGCTCATTTTTTCAATACGAGCTTCTATTCCATTACCATCTTTATCAACTACTTTGTTAGCCGAATTAATATCACTATTAATCTTTAATTCAATACCAACTTTCTCTTCTCCCATCGAACATGATCCAGAGTAAGATAATTGGTTTGCGCTTTTAAAACTAGATTCACCAACTAAGGTACTTTTTTTACGTTCCAAAAACATACGCATGTTTTGAACAACCGTATAAATAAATCTATTTTCATAAGTATTAAAGCTCTCCTCTTTATTGATATTTAAAATCTTTGCTGGTTTAACATCACCAGTTTTTTTATCAATATCTTGAATTAAGTTCGTGTTTTTAGCTAAATGTTTAATACTATCAACTGTAACACGACGCGCTAGTTCTATTTTAACAACATCTTCTTCGTTAACAATAAAACGATTAGGATTACGTAAGATATTATCCAAATATTGAACAGTATCTTCCATAATATCAAGCCATTCATAATCAACATCGACTTTATTAGCATTCTTACTAACATGTAATTTAGATTCAACACGATTATTAAATCGATCTATTTGATTAGTGTTAACCGAATTATATAAGTCAAATATTTCCAACCCATTCATAATGACTCCTATGTTAACTTCTTAAGACGTAGAACATATTCTTCGCATTCTTTCATTTTACCTTTACCAAAGGTTTTATCTAAGAATTCAACGAATCCATCAATTTCATCACGAATATATGATACATTTAACTGTTCAAATTTACGTAGGATTTTCTTAGCAATGAAGTAATCTACTCCATCTACTTCATCTCCACCACAAGCTACATATACTGGAACGAATTTTTTCATATGCATAACGATACGGTTACCAAAGGCAATACGGAAATGTTGAATAACATAGTTATCCATTTCCTCAACTTTATTTAATGTATCTTGACTAACTGGATTATTAGCAATTGCATCTGTAAATAATTTATCAACATAAGAATAATTAATATCCTGAGCAGGAGTATCAATTGGTTCAAATGCTGGGAATTTTTCATTGATATCCAAAGGCATAGCACGGTCGTATACTTTATCAGTAACCATGAATGTTGAGTCATCGTTATTGATTGTTCCAATATACCACATATTAGGTGGAATTCGAAGTTTTCCTTCTTCTAGTTTCTTAGGATCAGCTGGCCAAGGACTAGAAACAAGCTCTACTATCCATTCATCTTTATTAGGCATCTCAAGTATTGATAACATTTCCGCAAAATAGTACTCAACACGTGAGATGTTCATTTCATCGAGAATTATTGTATAAATATCATCAGTATAGCCTGCCATATACATTTCTTTTAATACTTCTGTTTCATTAAATTTCTTAGTAACCTCGTTAAAGTAACCAAACAACTCGGTACGATCACGCCATGATGGTTGTACTGAAGCAACACAT
>JAEEGL017275772.1_pt1 | contig 25765 bp, 25 predicted proteins | sample 9134231 | NCBI WGS metagenome assembly JAEEGL01 (sample SAMN16246548, study PRJNA631951) | gut metagenome | biome: gut microbiome; feature: rumen; material: fiber-attached | host: Bos | place: Iran: Karaj | collected 2018-10 | reverse complement strand
GCGCATATCTGGAACATCCCCCGCGGCCTGATGAACGGCTTTGCCAAGATTGGTGACGTGCTCCACCTGCCCCTGAACACCCAGAGCATGCAGAAACTCACCGAGAACTATGTGGTGTCCAACGCCAAGATCAAGGCCGCCTTGGGCATGAAGCAGATGCCTGTGAGGGCTAAGGATGGGCTGAGGGAGACTATAAAGAGTTTCGCAAAGTAACGGAAAACCACGTTTTCACGTTTCGAGAAAAACAAATAATACCCTATGAACATTTGGATAACGTATGCAATCATTGCAGCAGTGCTGCTGGTTGCAGAGTTGTTGTATTTCAAGATCGCAGACAAGTTTAACATCATCGACAAGCCCAACGAGCGGAGTTCGCACAGCACGATAGTGCTGCGCGGAGGAGGCATCATCTTCACGTTGAGTATGATTGCGTGGGCGGTGCTGATGGTAATACAGGGGCGGGACATTATGCCGTACTTGCCATTTCTGTGTGGCCTGGTGCTGATAGCGGGCATCAGTTTCGTGGATGATATCCACTCGCTGCCGGACTCATTGCGTATGGTGGTGCAGATGGTTTCTACTTTGCTGATGTTCTGGTCTGTGGGGTTGTTCGGGCTTGAACTGAGCTGGTGGTGGATTGCATTGATTGTGATTGTTGCGTTGTTCTTCTGCGTGGGGGCGACGAACTTCATCAATTTTATGGATGGAATCAATGGCATCACGGCAGCGTATGCGCTGGCGATGCTCGTGCCTATTGCGTTGGTGAATAGATTCTTCGATTCGCTCAGGATGACAGAAGGCTTCATTGAGCCGTCGTACCTGGTTGTAGCCATCATCGGCATAATGGTTTTCAGCATCTTCAACTTCCGGCCGAAAGGAAAGGCGAAGTGCTTCGCGGGCGACGTGGGGAGCATAGGCATTGCGTTTATCATCCTCTTTGCGTTGGGTAGGCTGATGCTGGCAACGAAAGATGTAACGTGGATTGTGTTCTTCCTGGTATATGGAATTGACGGCACTCTCACCATCATCCACCGCATTATGTTGCACGAGAACTTGGGACAGGCGCACCGAAAGCACGCTTACCAGCTTATGGCAAACGAATTGGGGATGAGCCACATGGCAGTGAGCCTGTTATATATGGCCATTCAGCTTGTGGTGTCGTTGGGCTTTATTTACCTGTGTCCGAATACGTTGTTGGCGCACTGGATATATCTCATTAGCGCAGCCGTGGTCCTGGCCTTGGCATATCTGCTATTTATGAAGAAGTATTATCATTTGCACGAGGGATACCTTAAATCATTGGAAAAATGACAGAAAAGATTACACAAGCATTACTAGATAACCTTACCGGACAGGCCAAGGCCTCGCCCAGGCTGCGGATGAACCTGGATCTCAGGAATTCACCGGAAGACAAAAGCCAGCGGATGCTCAACGCCATTGAGCCCGGGAGTTCGCTGCACATTCACCGGCATCGGCACAGCAGCGAAACCGTGGTCTGCCTTCGCGGCCGCCTTGTGGAAGAGTTTTATGACGACCTGGAGCGTATGTGCACCGAGGCCATCGAGCTTTCTCCTGGTGGCCCCGTCGTCGCCTTGAACATCCCCGCCGGCCAGTGGCACACCGCCCGCGCCCTCGACTCCGGCACCGTCATCCTGGAAATGAAGGACGGACCATATGAGCCTACTGGGCCGGAGGATATACTACAATAACAAAGCGGGTCGGCAATCGCCGACCCGCTTCGCGTTCATTATGACTCCTTTTTCCGGCCCCATTGAGGCCAGAAAACGTAAGAAATGAATTGCCAGAGGGCCTTTAAGATTTTTTTCACTTCACTCACAGTTCTAAGATACCATCTATTTCATGCGGCACAAACGGCCCCTCTTTGCATTCAAAGATAACACTCCCTGACTCTAACGACTCCAGCTTATGCCACACATTCTTAGGGATGTCAACCCCATAGTTTTATACTTCGCGAGAGCCAGATAAAGAAACAGTTCCTTACTATAGAAATGCTTCATTGTAGTCCCATATCTTACAGATTATTCTTCACTTGACCTCTTCTGCGGCAGTGTTTCGTCACAATAACTTGAAACAGACAACTCGTGCATCAAAGCATCAATATCCGCCAACTCTTGTTGAGTATATGAAGCCAACTCCTCCACCATAGCCTTATCAGTTCTATATCTGCTTATACTGTTCCAGCGCCTTCTCCAACAGGAACAAGGCTCTCTGTATATCTTTCTTATTCAGCACATACGCCAGTCGCACCTGATTCATTCCCATCCCAGGAGTAGAATAGAATCCAGCGGCAGGAGCCATCATGATTGTCTCTCCTATTTTGCCTTCTGGTGTTTTCTCATCTTTCCAGCAGAATTCGCTTAAACACCAAGCACAGAACTTTTCTGTATCCTCCACTGGCAATTGCGCTACTGTATAGAACGCCCCCATTGGAACAGGAGTATAGCACCCCGGAATACGATTCACTCCATCAATCAAGCACTTTCTGCGTTCCACATATTCATCATACATTTCACGCGAATATTGCTCTGTTCCTTCAATAGAAGCCTCTGCAATCATCTGACCAATCAAAGGAGGAGAAAGTCTTGCTTGACAGAATTTCATCACGGTCTTCCGCACCTGTTCATTCTTGGTAATTAAAGCACCTATACGGATTCCGCACTCAGAATAACGCTTGGAAACTGAATCAATCAGAACCACATTCTGTTCAATGCCCTCCAGATGCATTGCAGAAATATAAGGCGAACCGGTATAGATAAACTCACGGTAAACCTCATCAGAGAAGAGATACAGATTATACTTCTTTACCAAATCCCGAATTTGGTTCATCTCTTTTTGGGTATAGAGATAACCCGTAGGGTTGTTGGGATTGCAAATCAGAATAGCCTTCGTACGTTCGTTAATCAGAGCTTCAAACTTCTCCACCTTGGGCAAACAGAATCCTTCTTCAATAGTTGTGGCAACAGTTTTGATGACTGCTCCTGCTGATACGGCAAACGACATATAGTTGGCGTAAGCGGGCTCCGGCACAATAATTTCGTCACCCGGATTCAGGCAACTCATAAAGGCAAACAGCACTGCCTCGCTACCTCCGCAGGTAATGATAATCTCGTCCGCATCCAGCTTTATCTGGTAGCGGTCATAGTAGTTCACCAGTGCCTTCCGCAACGAGCGATAGCCCTGCGAAGGACTGTATTCCAATGTCTTTCTGTCAATATGCTTTAGCACATCCAGCGCCTTTTGTGGCGTGGGCAAGTCTGGCTGACCAATGTTCAGCCTATATATCTTAACGCCTCTATCTTCCGCTGCGTATGCCAAAGGGGCCAGCTTTCGGATTGGTGATGCTGGCATCTCAACTCCTCGTTGAGAAATCTGCAGTTCACTCATAAATCAAATTCTATATCGCTTTTATTTGCTTTAGTCCAAAGGCAATCTCGTCAATTGATACTCTACCCCCCCACACATCCTATACACATATTCCGGCGTAATCCCACCTATATCCATAGAACATGACCGCATCTCGTTTTCTATAAACTCGCGCAAACGAACTATCAACTCCATTACTGACTCTAAACTATATCGAACTCGGTTTCAGCAGATGATTCCACACTCCACTCCAGAATGCACTCCAAAGGCTGTCGCTGAAGCATAACTCATGTTTCCAAGCGTTGGCTTTCCATCTGCGATACTTTAAAGCCGCACGTGAAAAGAAACCGCCGGATTTTTTTTCTGAAAACTCGGGATTCAGAATATCATTCAAAACCCTTTCCTTCAAAGACGGGACAAACTGCGCCTGATGGAACAAATTCACATCAAATCCTAAATCACGAACACAGATTGCGTTGAACACATCGTAGAGTCTCTTCATCCCGAAATGTTCCAACTGCCCTTCCAACCAATCCCAATCTATCTCCTCCCCATGCTTTTCCACAAAGAACGCCCAGTCCAGTAACTGTCTCAACTGAATTCCCGTCGAAGCGAAGTTACTCATTGTGTGTCTCAACAAAAACAGGGCATGCAGATTTGCCGATGGCAGATACATTTTTTCTCCACAAACTTCCACATTATTAGAATCATCTTGACCTAGATTCTTCAGAATGCGCTCCATCTCTACATTCGACTTATGGTGATGCACATTCAGAAAATCATAATGGTTTTCCACCGTAAACCCTTCCCACTCAAATACTGTATGATGATGGTGCGAATTGTCAATCTTAAGACCTTTATCAGAAGCAATACATGAATCTGCATCCTTATAGCGGTCGAAAAGCCAAATATCAATATCACCGCACGGCCTATGCTTCGGGTTTGGCCAGTTCAAACTAAGGCCATACCCTTTTAATAGCATCATCTTAAACCCATGCCGGTTATACCATCCTGCCAGATTACCGATTGCCTTCTCATAGGCGGCAGACCTCTGCTCATAGTTCTGCAACACCTCTCCTATCCACTCTAATCTCATCGGTTGAGATAGAGTATCTGTAGTTTCAATGTGACATTTATCCAAGCCGTCTAGTACAACCGCCGTAAGCCCTTGCTTTTCTGCAAGAGCCTTCATCTGTGTCCAGTCGACCTTTTTTGTCAGGTCCGTGCTTTCTGTGTGCCCGATTCCTATTCGTACCAGTTGCAGAAACGTTTCGTATGTGTTCAAGATAATTATAAACCCTTTACAATCTCTACAAAATTATCAATCACATACTCCACATCCTCGTCGGTCAGTTTCGTATGCAGAGGCAGCGTAATCTCATTTTCAAACAGATGATACGCATTCGGATAATTAGCAATATCGAATCCCAACGCCTTATACGCCGTCATCATAGGTAGCGGCTTGTAGTGCACATTGGTTGCAATGCCACGTTCCGCCATCTTTTCAATCACCTTGTTCGTCTCTTCACGGGTCTTACCCAACAGTCGAACGATATAAAGATGATGTGACGAACAATGGTCTGCATCTCTATGGTTAAGAACGACAACTGGCAGGTCTTTCAAGGCTTCGTTGAAACGCTTTACAATGTCATAACGCCTCTGCAAGATAGCCGGATACCGTTCAAACTGCACCAGCCCAAGTGCAGCCATAATATCCGTCATGTTGCACTTGTACCAAGGGCCGATAATATCATACTCCCATGCTCCTAACTTGGTCTTGGCCAAAGCATCTTTGTTCTGACCATGGAGGGAGAACAACTGGCTAAGACGATACAGCAACTCATTCCAGGTTTCAAATTCCTTTTTAGGAACAGTGGGCATATAGTCCACATCCGTAGGAACAGCCTCGTTTCCGAAGGCCAGTTTCCAAGTCAATGCGCCACCCTCAGCTGTTGTAAAATTTTTCACTGCATGGAAGCTGAACGAGGAGAAATCGGCAATCTCTCCGGCCATCTTGCCCTTCTGCGAAGCGCCAAAGCTGTGAGCACAGTCCGCCGACACCACAATCTTTCCAATCTTCGCCTGCAGCGCGTTCCCCGGCCTGAACAACCCCTTCTTCGCCTCAACAATCTCATACACCCGCTTATAGTTAGCTACGATACCACCCAGGTCCACCGGACAAATCACCTTTGTCCGTTCAGTGATAGCCTCCGCCAACTTGTCGTAGTCCATCTCCACGCTATCCTTCTGGCTATCCACCATCACCAACTTACAGCCCACATGCTGAGTCACCGATGCCGTAGCCGTGTACGTATATGCCGGCACAATCACCTCGTCCTCAGGCTGAATGTCCAGCAGGTGCAGCACCATCTCCAATGCCGCCGTCGCAGAGTTCAGGCACACCGTCTTGTCCGTATGCACATACTCCGAAATCTTCCGCTCCAACTCCTTGGTCCTGGGTCCCGTAGTAATCCACCCCGACAAAATTGCCTCACGTACTTCTGCTGCCTCCTTCTCCGTCATATCCGGCGGCGAGAAGGGAATATTTCTCAATTTCAAGTTCATAATACTCTTTATTTTGCCATTGTATTTATCTTCACTTCTTTAATCAGTAATTCCGCATTAGTTATTGCTTCTTTTACAGTTTCAGCAGTAACAATCACGTGTCCAGACCTATCAAGGCTCGATTTAACTTCTCGGACTTCATCACCCGGTCTCACATAAATTTCTGCATCATAGACATTCGGCCTTTGCAAAGCAGCCTCATTCTCTATGGAATCTACAATGCCTGGTCTGGGGGTAAAGTAACGAATGCATACGCCATGTTTCGATTCAGTTGGCGTAAGGTTCGGTTCTATACCAAGGACAACGTTTATTGTTGCAGCAACCATGTCAATACCAGAACTGAGGTGTGTTAATTCTGTTGAAATAAAATCACCACCCATTCTGGCACCAATCTCCATTAAATAGGCTTCTCCATTCTGCACTTTCAGTTCACAGTGAGCAGCACAACAGGTTAATCCTAAAGCCTTACAACCAGCAATAGCTCCATCTTTCAATTTATTCTGAATCTCTAAAGGGAATACGGAAGGTTGGTTATGTCCTAACTCCACAAAATAAGGGGCCTCTGTAGTCTTTTTGTCAGTAACAGCTAAAACATGGGGGTTACCTTGCCATACAATTACTTCCACCGAAAATTCAGGTCCTTCTATGAATTGCTCTATCAGTACCTGATGATCACGGCTTTCGTCTAAAGCTCTACGATAAAGTCCAATGAATGATTCTTTTGAGATTCCCTTCTCTACTTTTGCAATTCCTCGTGAACCACTATTGCGGGACGGTTTCAAAATGGCATTGGTATCAAACTCATTGTAGAATGTAGCCCATGCATCCTCCTCGTCTTTTGTCAGGATAGACTTAGGACTGGGTGCACCATATTTCTCAAATGCTTCACGCATCAGATGCTTGTTGGTTGCCCTTATAGCAATCTCCTTAGATATGCCACATAGTCCGAGCTCATCATTAATGCGCCCCATCACATTCATAGCAACCTCAGAACACGGATGAATCACGCCATCTATCTGCTCTTCTTTAGCTATGGTCACCATCTTCTCCTCGTTCATCAAACCGCCCGGTACAATAGCTTTATTTGCCAATACCATACCGGGGGCGTTGGGATCGTCATCAGTAGCAATCACATAATAGCCCATCTTACGGGCTTTCTTGATGACGGGTATCTGTAATAACCCAGCACCAAGAACAAGTAGTTTCTTCATTGTTGTCTTTTTTCAAATTCTTTAACAACTTCTACGTACTTTCGCGTTCCAATTTCTTTCGTCAGATTATCCATTACAAACTGGCGACCATTTTTACCCATTTCCTTGCACAATTTTCGATCATTATAGAGTTTTAGGATTGCATCTGTAAATGCTACCTTATCACCAGCCTTTGTAAAGATTCCACAATTATTATCCGCAATTATGCTCTTCAACTCATTCTCGTCAAAATTCGCAAGTACAGGACGTGAAGCAGACATAATACTCCAAGTTTTTGAAGGAACTGAGTTCTCTCCAACTCCAGGTTTTGAAATTACCAAACTCACATCTCCTAATGAGAATACATGAGAAATATCCTCATAGGGTTGGAATGGCAGCAGATGGACATTGGATATGTTCCTATCCGCCACTATTTGCTTCACTTGCTCTATGTAAGTACCATTACCCACCAAAACGAACTGAATATCCTCATTTGCTTCAAGAGCTTTTGCAACTTCAAGGAGCATGTCCATGTTCTGGGTTAGTCCTATGTTTCCATTATAGGTAACGTAAAACTTATTGCGGTCAAGGTTATATTTGTCAAAGAGTTTATTTTCAGAACGAGGTATATCCTTTACAGCATTCTGGTCAACCCAGTTATATACAACGATAATCTTATCCTCAGGAACTCCCTTAGTCATGATGTTCTTCTTGAAATCTTGGGATATAACAATGATCTTGTCAGCATTCTTATAAGTAAAGTTCTCAACAATGCGACCAATCTTCCAAAGGAATCCATCTTTCTTGGCCAGACCCGTCCCTACAAGTGAATCAGGGAAAATATCTTGAAGATTATAAACAAATGGGACTCGTTTGATTTTCTTAATTAATGCAGCTAAAGCTCCTTGAGTAGGAGGTGTACTCGCGACATAAATGAGATCAATATTCTTTGCCCAAATGCCTTTCCAAAACTGAATCGTACTAATGAGAAAATACCGTAACCCTCGAAAAACAGGGTTTTTACCTTCTCGATACATAGCGAAGCGATGTACTTCAACATGATTGTCATACATCATTTCCACCTTCTTTTTTTTATACTCTTGATATTCTTCTTCAGAAAGACCTCTTTGAGGCCTAGAAGTATAAACTACAGTATAAAATCCTGCCTTGGAAAATGCATCTTGACGGTTATCCTCCAAATAAATACTTGCCGCTTTTTCCGGGAAGAAATAGCCTGGTATTTGTAATATTCTCATTTTATTAAATTAAATACTACATTTGATAATTGTCGCGCCATAAGACAGTCCCACACCAAAACCAGCAAGGACAACATTCCCATGTAGTCTACCCTCTTTCATAGCTTCACAGAGGGCGATAGGGATAGTGGAGGAGACCGTATTGCCAACTGTTTCCATGAATACGTAGAACTTGTCCTTATCAATTTCCATCAGCTTCCGGAGATAATTAATCATATACCTGTTCGCCTGATGGAAAATAAACAAATCCACGTCTTCCATTGTAAGTTGATGTTTGGCAAGCGTCTCCTCAATCATAGGTGGAACAATATCTGATGTAAAATCAAAGATGGCCTTACCATCCATATAGAGGTGATCACTTGAAAGTGGGGTTCCATTCTCATCCTCATGAAAATCATTCAGAGGCTGATAATGACGCATAGCACCCGTCTTATGAATAAGCCTATCATATCCACTACCGTCAGACCCAAGGACAAAATCGCCTATCTTCGCGAAACCCTCCGTTGAAATTAATGATGCGGATGCACCATCCCCAAAGATGGTGCGGTTGCCTTTGTCTTTAGGATGAATATGCTTATTATAAGTTTCAGCTGTCAACAAAAGGATATTCTTTGCAACTCCAGACATTATAAGTCCCTTTGCAACTGCTAATCCATACTCATATCCAGAGCATCCAAGGTTGAAATCAAATGCTCCACACTTTGTTGGCAAACCTAAACGACTCTGGATGATACAAGAAGTGCTAGGAAGGAAATAGTCAGGACTTTGCGTACACAACAACACGAAATCGATACTATCTCTCTTTATTGCATTCTCTTGAATCAGTTTCTCTGCAGCCTTGAATGCCATATCACCAGCAGTCTCATCGTCTGCAGAAATATGTCTTTCGTTAATGCCAACTTTCTTTGCAATCTTATCTACGCTCCACTCAGGGAACTCTTCGACCAACTGTTCGTTGGTGACAACTTTCTCTGGCAAATAATATGATATCGCCTTAATGTACGCTTCCATGTATTTTATAAATAAAATTACTTTAATGAATACCCACCATCAATGAGTAACTGTGTTCCTGTCATCCAAACCGTTGCGTCAGAGAGCAAGTAGCACATAGCAGCAGCAACCTCCTCCGGTTTTCCATAGCGGCCCAATGGATAATTCTTTGCATCTTCATCCAGCAACTCTTGTGATAAGGATGTGTTGGATGTCAAAGGTGTTTGGATCATTCCAGGATGAACAGTGTTCACACGAATGCCACGGGGTGCCAGCTCTATAGCCAAAGCTTTTGAATAACCTGCCAAAGCAGCCTTAGTTGCTCCATACAAACTTCCACCAGCCAAACCGCAGTAAACTCCTGACATGGATGAGGTGAAAACTATGGATGCTCCTTTGTTAAGCTTTTTCCCTTTAATGAGTCCTTGAATGAGATTTATATGGGAGAAAGTATTGATATTGAATATTCTCTCCATATCCTTTGAGTCATTGAACTTTGCCAAGAGAGAGTAAACAATACCGGCATTACTCACAACACCATTAAGTTTAGGAAGTGCTAAGATCATTTCTTCAAGTTGCTCCTCGTTGGTCAAATTCAGAGCATGAATCTCAGTACTCTCCTTCCCTATTTCTTCTGCTGTTTGCTTAAGCCCTTGTTCATTTAGGTCAACAAGAACTACGTCGGCACCCATCTGAGCGCATAACAATGAGGTTGCTTTGCCAATGCCTGAAGCACCACCCGTAATAAGTATTCTTTTACTGTCTAAAGAGAAAGGAGATGCACTCATTTCTTGTCAATTAAGTTAAATAAATCTGATACAGTGACACACTTCTTCATCTCGTCGAAGGTGATTTTCTTCCCATACTTCTTTTCCGCCATATTCAGTACGGCCAGAGCAATAAGGGAATCCCACTCGTCAAAGTCGTGGAACTTAGAATCAGCTGTGATCTCTTCGGGATCAGTATCCTCAAACTGGTCAGCAAAACTTGCAATAAAATCTTTCAATTCCATAATTCTTCTATTTTTAAAAGTTTAACCTATTTTTGTCAGTAACACACTCTCTGTCATATATTTGCCAGGTTTTTTTATGTTTTTGGCCACAATGCAGCCAATTCCAACCCATACGTCATCTGCAATTTTTATATGGTCTGCTACGCATACGCTTAATCCAATAAAAGTTCGAGAACCTATTTCACAGAAACCGGCCATGTGGTCGAGGCCTGAAAGGTATGAATGTTTATGAACTATGCTATTATGCCCTACCATATTGTTCCTATGGATGAAAACATTGTCTTCAATAACTGTTTCGTCATCTATAATAGCATTTCTGCCCACATAAATACCTTCGCCAAGTTTAACATCTCTTCCCAACTCGGCAGTAGGGTCAATAATGTTTGCAAAAGGTACCTTCCCTTTTAATCTATTGTAGAAGTCCTCTCTCAAATCAAATCTGGTGTAGCCGACCGCTATGAAAATGCAATCAAATTTACCCTCTTGGTATAATTTAATCGCATCATCTACTTTTCCCAATACTGGGAAACCATTTATAATATTTCCTGTGGGTTCTATTTCATCGAAATAACCAACAAATTCAAACTCACCAGTTCTTTTTGCAAAAAAAATTATTTGCTCTGCAAATTCTTTGGTACCTATAAGTGTCAATCTTTTCATTTTATAAATAATTAATGGTAAATTACTTACTAATGTTTATAACTCTGTTCGGTATTAATGTTTTTACGCCCTAGAACGGATACTATCGTCTGCCAGATTATCTTCACATCCATGCCAAATGATATATGATCTGCATAGAATGCATCCCAGTGGAATTTTTCATCTTGCGTTATACTATTACGATAATAAGCCTGAGCATATCCGGTAATCCCCGGTTTTACCTCAAAGCTTTTTTTATATTCTTCAGAGAAATTGTTGTAAACATCTTCTCCTTCATATAGTTTAGGTCTTGGGCCTATAAAACTCATGTCTCCAGTTAAAATATTTAGGAATTGAGGGACTTCATCCAGACTTGTTTTACGAAGAAAACGACCAATTGGAGTTACTCTCGGATCATTGTCGCTATTAAATGTGCTACCATCTGGGTTCTTCAAGTCTGGTGAATTAACATACATACTCCTCAGTTTGAACATTTTAAAAGGTTTATAGTCTTTGCCTGCCCTATTTGCATTGTAAAAAACAGGCCCCTTATCTGTAAACCAAATTAATGGCGCAATCAAAATAATCTCAACCAAAACAATCGGCAACAGTATTAGTGCGCCAATGATGTCCAAAACTCTTTTAAATAAACATTTATACATAAGTAATAATTAACTAATTAATATAATCCTATTGATATTGCTATAATTGATTAACAATCGGCATTAATGCTTTTGAGATTCTATCAACCCGTGCAAAAGAAATATTTGATGTATTATCATCCATTGTGTGCAAGTATGAAGGAATGGTCAAAGGACCTATAGCTATAAATCGCTGACTTTTAAAGGCAGAACAATCTGTAGCATATCCCAAAGGAGCATATTCCATAATTGGTAAAGACTCAATGTCTGATGCAAGGGAAGAGTATTGTTCTTTAAGATCAGGGAAGAGAGAATTATAACTCAGGGTCAACTCATAATCATTTATACTACCACAGGTATCTACGTTAACGTATAATTTTATCGGGTCTTTATTAGTTGAAACAAAATTCCATGCCCCAAGCATACCAATTTCCTCGCCATCAAAAAAACAGAAAGAAATGCTATAATGAGGTTTTAAATCCAACTTCTGCGTTAGTTTTATCATTCTTAGCAATACAGCCACTCCTGATATATTATCGTCGGCTCCCGGTTTAGCTACTTTGTCTAAAAAGCCAGCCGCATCATAATGAGCTCCAAAAACAATCAAAGAATCTGTTTCGCCATTGATTTTATATATCAAATTCTCCATTGTTGTACTTTTCGCCTCAAAAACTTGCCTTTCTAAAACATTATTATTTATAACACTTTCAATGTAATTTGCCGCCTTCTTAATACCTTCACTCCCCGAATAGCGTCCTCCTAAATCATTAGAGCATAAAAAATTAAACCACTCCTTTATTTGATCTATTTCGCCGTCAGATGTAATTTCTTTTTCGATTTCTGTGATTATAACAATATCATCGCTTGTTGTACAAGAGAATAATATGAAGAATATTATTAATAGGGGCAAGATAACTTTTGTTTTCATTAGATTTTATATCGCGATTCAGAAGAATGAAACAAATCATTTTTCCATACAACCGTCTATAAGGTATGAACAAAACTAGGCTTTTCTCCTTGCCCCATGATCCACTCATATACCATCTTTGTCTGTTTGGCCACTGACTCGGATGAATAATGATTGATGATACACTGTCGACTCTTTTTGCCTAATTCTATTCTTTCATCATCAGAAAGAGACATGGCTTTTGTTAGTGTATTGACTAAATTATCCACACTCAGATCAATCCACCAGCCACAATTATCCTCCTCTAAAACCTCCCAAGGGGCATTTTTAGTTGTTATTGCAGGACATTCACACATCATAGCTTCAGCTATCACGTTGCCAAAATTTTCATTAAATGTTGGTAAAATAAATAAATCTGAATTCATATATTTTTGCATCTTGGCCTCGCCAACAATAGGCCCCAATAACTTCACCTTATCCTCTAGCCCTAATTGTGTTATTTGCTCTTCCAATTTATGAACATATTCTTTGGGGTCACTATTTCCTGCTATATGAAGTTCCCAATTCATTCCGAGGTTATCGGGTAGCTTAGACCATGCTTCGATTAACAATTCTAGCCCTTTGATTGGATTAACTCTAGAAAGAAATAAGACGACTTTCTTATCTCGATGAGTATGTTCAACTTGTTTAGGGAAGTTTGTTATTTCTATACCATTAGGAATAATAGCAATTGGTGCGGTAATACCGCGACTTCTCACTGCGTTTGCTTCCTGTTCCGACGTCGCAATGATACAAGAAGCATTTTGTGTATCCTTTTTAGCGTATAATTGCCATATTATTCTCTTCTTTAATTTCTTCCACTTATCATAGTTTATTCTATATATCTCCAAATCACCACGTGGATTAAGTACATATTTTTTCCCCTTACTCCTTGCAGCAGCCGCACACCAGTGATTGCATGGTAGCCATACCCCATGATAATGGTAAATGTCGGCATTATCGTTTTGCTTTAGTAAATGTCTCAAAGCCAGATGCATTTTTTTTCGAATAAAGGACGTAGGTTTGTCATATTCCACGACCTTAACTCCATCCTTAATAATTTCGTTTTCGTACGGACGACTTTCAGAGTAAGTAAACAAAGAAATGTCTACCCCAACCTGCGCTAAGCCTCTGCATTGTATGGGTACACTAAATGTAGGCCCACCATATTTCGGATTGAGGGACAACATAAAACTAAAAACCTTCATAATTTGATAAGCCTAATATAACAATTAATTATTTGCAAAAATATTCGGAGCCATTTTATACTTGCGATTCTTTTTTAGCAAGTAAATAAACACAACTAAAACAAGGAATTGTTTGAAAGCGAATGAGTAAGCAGATGAAGTTCCACCTCTACAAATACTATAAGAGAAAATAATAGTGGCAAAATAGAATAAATACTCATAAGATTTGCACTTTGAGAGATATTTTATTAGGACTGATATAATTATGCCTACAATAATTGCATGAACAGGGAACAATAAAGGCCCAAATACAATTATACTCTCACCGACTAGACCAGGAAGACAAATTGAGAATCCCATTTGTGTAGGATCCATTCCCGTAATCATTTGTGTAAACATTAAATTAATTTGGGGGTCACCATACCCAAACTTCAAAAAACCAGGAACAGGAAGCAACACTATCCATAAAATATAATCCAATATACTAACTGCTTGCCCTCTACCTATATATTCATTAAAATGTAAAGGGTAAGCAACTTCCTGACCAAAAATCATTTGTACACTATCCGTCAAAGAAATATTAACAGTTCCTGCACCAACTCTTATAAAAGAGAATTGAACAGCCGCATAGCAAACAAATGGTATTGCTCCAGCAGAAACTATAATAAGCCTCTTTCTATTCTTGGGTTTAAGTTTTTCTAGTGAGGATATAAAAACAATGATAAACGGAATCATTGATTCCCCTCTACCAATAATACCTCTATTACACAAATCTATATAAACTGGGAATAACAGAAGAATAAGTATTATTTTATAGTTTTTTCTGTATTTGTAAAGTGAAAGATAGAAGAAAGGGCTTACAAACTGTTGTAACAAGTAAATTAATTGCGAGACCCCATCTTTAGTATTTCCAACTACAAAATTATTATAATGTAAATCCTCAAGGGACGGCGAAGGTGGGCTTATTAATAAATCTAGCCTAAATGTAGGATAAACCAAATCTAGGAGTAGTAAAAAGAAATATAGAATAATAAAAAAAGCTCCATTATTATCTATAAACCTCTCTACAATATAGTCTGTTTTTTCTTGCTCGATTCTGTTCTTTTCTTTATTTCTTTTTTTGTTAAAGAAATACAAAGTAAGACTTAGAGTAACAATATATATAGCATAATAAAATACATACTCGCTTTTAACTTCCTCTATTGCACCGCCCACTCCAGAATAAATAAATATAAAAAAGGCGACTAATGCATACCAAACCTTCACCCTATACTCTGAAACCCTGAACACCCATAGAAAGGATACTAAGGTTAAGAGTATGATGACAACGAGTCTGATATTATCATATTCGTGAATTTCAATCATACCATTAACTTGTTAAGTATTTCTTTGAGTTGTTCAATCCGATATGTCATTGACCATATGTTTCTATCATTAATTACGTTATTCTGACAAGAAACAAAGGTGCCATTTTCGGCAAGCTTTAATATAATGGACTGTAATTCAGATGGTGAATCATTACTAACCAACCCATAATGATTATCTATTATAATACTCCGAGCATCTCCACCAACAACTGCTACCATTGGAAGACCTACATTAATGTAATCGAATAACTTAGATGGGACACAGTAATTTGTTAAATTATTGCGTAAAGAGAAAAAACCTATATCAGCATATTCACAACAATACTTAAAATATTCATCGATTGAAAGTTGATCGACAAACTGTATATTCGGTGCATTACGGAAATCCAGTAATCTAGAATTTGCCTTATAGTTTCCTATAAATGTTGCCTTCACTTTATCCAGTCCCACGACTGCCTCGGCAAGAATCTCTGGGGCTTGCGTGGGCCCCATATTCCCACCATAGACAATATTGATTGTATCTGGAACTTTATTATATCGATTTTTGATAAAATTACTACTTTTTATATAACCAAAATAGTTACACTCTATTCTTGACTTTATTGCTGGGTATTTAGATAATAGGACTTCTTTATATGCCTCAGAACTTGTCACTATATAGTCCATGTAAGGAATCAATTTTTTTTCTATTCCATCTCTATTCACATGATAGAAACGAGAATGTCTACTAAATCCATTACCTAATGATGTAAAGTCTGTCGGGTCATGGTAGTTAACCAAAAGTTTTGCACCGGTTTTCTTTTTTAACCTAACACCAGCAATTACTGCTGACAATGCACCGCCTGTGGTAGCAAAAATAATATCATACTTATTTATGATGTTTTTCAAATAATAATAAACATTGTGACTCCACAGAAAGTACTTATCGGCAACTAACCCTAACGCCTCCATAGCATAATACATTTTAGTTGTAGCAAAACCAGATATTGTATATGTTTGTGAATCCACTTGTGAAGAAACTGCACCTGGTTTAACAACAACAACTTGAAAACCTAATCGCCTTAAGTTATCTATAGTTCCCCTTCTAATAATGGCGCCACCTGTTTTAAGATCGGGGTCACATTCTGTAAGAAAAAATATTTTACTCATTGATAATTCTATGTTATTTTCTTTTAAATCGACTAATGAATGAATGATATAATGCCACTAGGCTTAAACGTTTATTTAACTGATACAGTGAATAGGTCAATATACATATAGCTATTATATACTGTACTAATTTGGCCTCGCTATAAAATCTTTCAATAGTTATAAAAACTGCCGAAGAGAAAACTATAATAAAGAATACTGACAAGCTCTGTCTATAATAAGAAACATGATATTTTTTCTTGGCAATATAACCAACCCAAAGAATATATACGATCTGATTGATAATAAAAGCTACACCTAACCCCTCTAAGCCCCAAACGTAATAACCAATAAAATAAGTCGGTAGCATTACTATCTTAGTTCCAACCTCATTAAAAAAATACAAACGTCCATCATTTTTTGCCAAATAAACATAACCTAAGCTCCATGAAGCGACTTGTATTAAGGTACCAAATAATAGCAACTCCGTCATCTGGGATACTGCAACAAATTCACTAGAATAGAGTAACACTATCACAGGTTTGATAAAAATAATCATAGCTGTTACCATTGGAGCAAGTAATAAAAGTCCAATTTCCGCTTGCTCATTCATTTCTTTCATAACAGCAGAATTATCATTAGATTTTTGGCATAATCTAGGATAATAATCTTTCGCCATCGCTGTGAATATCATACCCACATACATCGTATTAAGCGACCAACCTGCTTGAAAGAGTCCTACAGTCTCAACATTCGCTATATTTGAAAGGAATGCTTTCAATAAAAATTGAACCAAGTATGCAATGTTATTGCTTAGGGCTATGTAAATACCCAGTTTAATTGTTGGTAGACCTTTTCGCAAAGCGTCTTTAACAGATACCCTGTGATAAGCTACCATTGACTTCCTCACATAAAAATACCCTACCAAAAATGTAATGATTGCGGAAAGAACAAGAGCCCAAACAATACCGTTAATTCTGAGATAGTAAAACAACGGGATAGATACTATTAAACCAATCAGTGCACCCAGAATGCTACTGATAGCCATATATGTCAACTTCCTTACCCCCTGTAATATGGCATAGCATTGATTATATAATCCGGTAAAAAGAACTACACTAGATAGAAGGACAAACGCTATAGTATAGTCATGATTTTTAAAAAACCACTGACTAAGGAATGGAGCAAGACATATTGTTATAATACAACCTAAAGCACTTGTGATAATTGCCAATTTATTAGTTATAGAGACCTTTTCTTCAATTAATGATGAATCGCCACTTGCAGAGGCAATATCGCGGACGGCACTTGTCTGCAGACCTAAGTTGGTAATAGACGAAATGAGGGTTATCGTCGAATTGAAAATGCTAATAATGCCAAAGCCAGCCGTGCCCAACCACAAAGCAACGACCTTGGTTTTAATGACAGAGAATAGGATTAAAACTATCTGAACACCTCCAAACAGTCCAGTAGTTTTGAAAACATTCCTATAACCTTGCTTTTCGCTATCCATATTAGGCAAACATATAAAAATCAAATAACTGCAAAAGCATTAGTTATTTTCTTTTTTTCATTACTCCAATTATATTTGTTATTAAAACCATCAAAGATTGAATCATTTTTAAGATAACCTTTGTTAAATTCAACTATGGCATTCGCGGATAATTCAGCATCTTTTACGTCAATATAACAGACATAATCTACACCATGCATAATTCTTCTAATCGTCGACTGCGAAGACGAGATAAAGGGAATATGCGCTTGTGAATATTCAAATATTTTATTAGGTGAACAATATCTATTATTGTAATTATGAAATGGGTATGTAACAATTCCGTAACTACAATTTTTAACTAAAGGGATAATATCATCCATAGCTATTTTCCCCATCGCAAGTGCACGATCTTTCATTTTTTTATTTTCAATTTCCGCGCGTATTTTATCTAAATCAGGACCACCTCCAACGTATAATAATTTGAATGGTTGGGGTAAGAAAGACAGTATTTTTAGATATTCTGCAATATTTCTTTCAATGGACATATATCCCTGATATACAATCACTATTCCTTCATCTATAAAAGTTCCCAAATTAGGGTATTTTTCTTTTAATGAGATAAGAGAACTATCCTTTATGAATATAGGGTTACTAATATTAAGAATAGGTATTGGCAAATCTTTTAACCCAAATTTGGCTTTCATTAAACGGGAACGCTCGATATTGGCAGAGAAAATTGTCTTATACCGTCTTACTGACACTTTTTCTAGAAGATAAAAGAAGTGAGACCTTTTGGTTAACTTTTGACTCCTTGATGGTACATAAAACTCATAACTATCATATACTCTCTTCTTGCCCAACAATGCAGACACAACATATACAGGGAACACATTATAGTAGTTGTGTGCTACAATAACATCCGGTTTAATTTTGAACGCGACAACAAAAATTTTAAGCCAAAAACTGAATAAGCTAATTATTGGGTTAGATTTACTTTTTACGCCCCATACAGTATAACCTTTGGTATTCTCGCTTTCATCTAAATCCAAAACATGAACCTCATGGTTTTCGCTTAATGTTTCAGCAAACTTCCTGGCTCGGGGATCAGAATTGATTTTTAAATACGTAACGGTAAGAATCCTCATTATTTTAATTTATAGAATAATTATATATCACAACCATATCTCTCAACTGTTTCACCACTGAGTGCTCTTACAATGCGATTGCAAGCCTTTCCATCACCGTAAGGATTGACAGCCTTAGACATCTTTTCGTATGCTGCCGCATCATCAAGCAAGGTGCTAACTTCGTTAACAATCAAGTCATGGTTAGTCCCAACTAGGTGAACTGTGCCGCTCTTGAGTGCTTCTGGACGCTCTGTAGTATCACGCATCACAAGGACTGGTTTGCCAAGACCAGGGGCTTCTTCTTGAATGCCACCAGAGTCAGTGAGCACAACCGTACTCTTCTCCATCAGATACACAAACTCCAAATACTGGAGAGGTTCAATGAAGAAGAAGTTGGGACGTGTCAAATCCTCACCAAACACCTCGTGAATAGGTTTGCGCACATTGGGGTTGAGGTGCATTGGATAAACGAAATCTACCTCAGGATATTTCTCAGAGAGATCCTTCATGGCCGTTACCATACTGATGAATCCCTCACCAAAGTTCTCGCGACGATGACCGGTAATAAGCACCAGCTTCTTGCCACCGTCTAGACGTGTTACGTCATAACCAGCATTCTTCAGTACATTAATTTGCTCGTCAGCAAGGGCCTTATCAGTCTTCAGCTTTTCCACCACCATGTGAAGGGCATCAATCACGGTGTTGCCTGTGACGAAGATCTGGCCTTGGGCCTTTTCCTCCTTCAGGTTGCTCTCGCTGAGGGGAGTGGGCGAGAAGTTATAGGTGGCGATGCGGCCAGTAATTTGGCGGTTCATCTCCTCGGGCCAAGGACTATAGATATTGTGCGTGCGCAATCCAGCCTCCACGTGACCCACAGGAATCTGCTGGTAGAATGCAGCTAAAGCGGCAGCAGTTGAAGTAGTGGTATCTCCGTGTACCAGAACTACATCTGGTTTGCACTCCTTGAACACATCACGCATACCAGTCAAGACACGTGCTGTCACATCATAGAGGTCCTGCCCTTGTTTCATAATGTTCAAATCATAGTCAGGTTTCACATCAAAGATGGTCAACACCTGATCCAACATCTCCCTATGCTGGCCTGTTACACACACAATTGTTTCAAACTCCTTAGCGTACTTCTGAAATTCTTTCACCAAGGGACACATCTTAATAGCTTCGGGTCTTGTGCCAAAGACCAGCATTACTTTTTTCTTCATACTATATTAATTATGTAAATCCGTTGAAATCCTAATAGTTTTTTTACTATTGGGGGTAGAATCAAAAATCTGAACCTGTACTTCAGGCCTATTCTGATTCGATTTTTCTATAGTGACATACTCGATGTAACCAAAGTTTGCCTTGCTCTGTTTTATACCATTAAAAATATTAATATGATTTATCTGTGGATCGAATACAAAAGAGCAATTGCGTATCCGAACATTAGGTAAAGTCTTTTCCTCAATTTCTTTTCTCAAATTAGTTTCATCGGGAACAGAAACCAAATCTATAAGATAATTCCTTCTTGCTTCCATTATGAAAGTACACTTGTCAAATAATGCATCATAAGGTGTATATGCATTGTAATCTATTCGATATATTATCGGAACCGCATGGTCGAAAATACAGTTCTTGAAAGATACTGTTCCAAAAAAAGAACTCATTGGTTGACCGATATGTGTGAACCTACAATTTTTAAAACTAAAATTACTGCCATAGCAATGTAGGTCAAATCTATTTATTGTGCATTTATCAAGTTCTATTTCACGTATATTATTACAACAAAACACGCCCCAATTACCATTTGCCACGATGTTAACACCTTTAAAAGCTGCTACATTATTGAGAGAGATAGCATAACCATACTTTTCTTGGGAAGAATAAGTTGAATCTATATTTATATCACTAAGAGAAACATTATAACTATTACTTATTGTTATTATGGCATCTCCGTAAAGCTCCTCGTTTATGGGTGTATGAGTTTTAATATTTGAAACGAAAACATTATATGAATTATTAATAAGAAATAGGAGCGTTTTCTGCGTAGAAAGAGAATCCCTCACAAAATGAAGATTAGAAATTGTTTTTTTCCCACAAGAAACCTTTAAGAGATTTGCCTTGAATGAAGACAGAGTGTATTGTGCAATGGGTTCACCTTTTACTTGACCATTATTTGTAAGCAATATATCTTTACGAATTGCGCCATAATTAAAGCCACTTCTATTATTTACCCAAGGATTATTATCCGAAATCAGCAACAAATGCACTCCACCACTTTTTATATTGTTAGGAATAACTATTTCTTCTTTGCCTTCAAAAGTTATACTATTGTCAGAAACACTACCATCCAATTCAAATAGAGGAAAATTGTCTTTTTCTTTATTTAAAACATATATAGAACAACCACAAAAGTCAGTTTTGTCGGGCAAAGGTATAGATTTGGCATTCTTTGGAATCTCTAAATAAACCTTATCAATTCCTTTATAATTCACATTAAATCCATTTTCTTTAGCATAACAATGGGTCCGGTAAAGTATATCATAACACTCTATTCCGGATTTAGCTTCAAGAAGGCCAAATTGCCTGGGTGATACTGATCGTGCAGCACTCACTGTTGTAATACAGACTGCTAGTACTAAAAAAGTAAGTCTATAAAACATGCCTAACTATAAAACAACTTAACAATGTAAACTAATTAAGAAAAGAGTCCCATTTAATCCTTTTTGCAAAGTATTTCGCACCATCAACAGTCAAGTGCTTAGTATCTGCAGACATAAAATGATGATCAGGGGTAAACACTCGAACTTTTCCCTCATTATTTGAAATCATAGACATTAGGTCTATATATCTGTTGCCGTACAATTTTGCAAAATGCTGATTATTTACAATAAAACGATTGTAGTCTTTTACTTCTATATACTGGTCAAAATAATCACTTCTATTACGCTTTGCATAAATCTGTCCGTTTGACTCACCAAAATCTTTTTCTCCAACAATGATTATTTTGTCCAAAGACAATCCATTATCTATACAAACATCTTCAATTTGTACTACCAGTTCTTCTGTAAGTCCTAAAACAGATACAAAAACAAGGTCAGACGCTGAGACACGGTCCATAATATAAGATCTATCGTAATTATCAGAATAGGACAAATCAACACTATCAGCTACTGTAGATTCCAATATTATATTAACAAAGTCGCGCCCATAACTATTGCCAAGAACAAACCAATGTGGTTTATCTAATGTTTCGAAGGGCCTATTATACTTGTAACACCTATCACAATATTCAGCATGCATGTTTCGATGTCTGTTCTGAATCGTTATATTTAATTCTGGAATATCACGTACAACCCCCGCTCTCATATAAATGAGACCCGCGAAAGCACTCAAAGCAATGAAAACAACTGCAGTTGAAGTATAGAGTATCGTCTTACCCAATTTTGTTTTTAACGCCTTTGTAGTTCCTTGTTCTATGAACTTGTATGAAAGCCATGACATCAATGCAGTTCCAACAAGAAGTATTGCATATGAGCCTATCGTAAACTTACTTGTTATAGTATATCTATAGAATGCGAGTATTATCTGATGCCATATAAAAATGCTATAACTTGCTGCACCAATTTTTGCTAGATTGGTATTTCCTGTCACCTTATTCTCCAGAACATCCTGCGAACATAACACCACACAAGACAAACCAACAACCGCCACTAAACGTATTATTGCCGGCAAGATCTCGGCATTGATGAACATTAGTGCTAAGAGTACAACATAACATAGATAGACGCACCACTTCTTAAATGGATTATCCTCTTTAGGATTAAATATTAACGCTACTATACCTCCAACTGCGAATTCAAAGAATCTTGAAGGCAGGTAATAGAAACGATGGGCAACATCATCAGTCTTGAAATAAATAATAAGCGAGAAGACTGCAAATACTGTTAATAATGATATTAGGGACTCTTTTTGAAACCTTTTGCTGAGTTTTGCTATATAAAACAGTATAGGATATACAATGTAGAACTGCATCATCACCCCCACATACCAAGTGTGCATCAACGGCTTGTAATCATTAGAAATGTCCCAATAGTCTCTAGTTGTTATTGCGGCCAAGATATTGTTCCCAAAACCATTAGTTGCTATTACTGATTGACTCAAATTCTCATAATCATCGGGCAACATCACAAAGTAGCCCAAAAGCATACATAAGACGCCAGCAAGTAGCAAAGGTGGAAGAAGTCGTATTACACGACTTAATTCAAAGCTAAAATACCCCCCCCACTGGGTTTGTTAGGAATTAATAACTTGCCATATAAACTCCTTGTGGTTAAGTATCCAGCTACTACCAAAAAGAGGTCAACGCCAAGATAACCATAAGTCATTAAACCAGCGTGATATAGAACCACGGCAATTATGGCGAACGCTTTCAATACATCTATATACTTTATTCTCATCTATTTATTATTATAAGACCTAAGATTTTTTTCTGTATGACACCTTTTCTTCAAGGCTATGAGGGAGACCTCTCCACCTCATCAAGAGCCGCGGGTTCCGCGTAAAGACCTGAAGGCTCTGTGTTTACATATTATTCTTTTATTAAACTATTCTATTCCTATGTAAAATATCTATTAGTAATGACTTTAAAGCATTGTATCCATCTTCTTTTTTCCACTGTTCAAAGTCTGCACCTTGCGTCAAAGCCAACACCTTATCCAAGTCTTTTCCTTTATATCCGTTAGGAAAATATGCTTCTATTTCTCCTCTCTTTAAAAGAAATATATTCTGATCGTATAAAGAAATAATGAACGCATCCAACACTTGGCGCTCTTCTGATGATAAATCCAGCCTCAATTTCTGCCTAAAAGATATCATATAATCATAAAAACCTTTCAATGCTTCCAGATTGCCCGTCTTTATAGATTCTTCCAGTAGTTGAGTCAACTGAACGTTGTCTTTAGCACCAGGATTCTTTATAACTAAACGTTCAACTCTTTTCTCATTGGTCATCAGCATGTGTTTTATTTTCTCGTTACCTGTGGCCATTTGTGCCACATTATCTAGGTCTCCAATAAAACACGATTCAATTTGAAGGGTTTTCAGGAACTGGTTAAACTTCTCATAGTTAGTTTTCCCTTTTACCTGCATCACCTCAACGTTAGACTTAAACCCGCTTTCCTTTTTAATTACTTCCAGTATCTGTTTAAAAACTATCTCATCTGTGTCACCCTCAACCATTACGACGAAGTCTGAGAAGAACACTTTCTCATTATTTGTAGCATTAATGAAATGTAAACGTTCTTTGGTTTCCTCATTATTTACATCAACAACCTGATGTAAACGACTACTGCCACGTTCGTTTTTATATACACGACTAATATAAGGATACGTGCTAGAATTAATGAAAGTACTGGAATGGGTAACTACCATCAACTGGTTTTTTTCTGTAAATGCATACTGCATAAAGAAGCCTCTTAAGAATGCAATCCACTTCGGATGAAGGTGGAGCTCAGGCTCATCAACGATGATTATTCCACCCTTCAATCCAAGCGTAATCATTCCCAAAATAAAGTTGATTAGCTCAACTTCTCCAGAACTTGCCTGATTAAGAAGAAAAAAGTTTCCGTCCTTTTTAAGTCTTATAGTATATGTATTTCTGTTTGGATCCAAAAGATCCATATCCCATGTATAGCCTAATTTAGCTAATGAATCACTTACAAACTTTACTTCCTTGTCTGCAGCCCATTTTGCATTTGTGTCCCCTGCTTCAAATTCAAACTTTCTCCTCTTTTCAGCAAAATAAAGTGTTGCTAACTTAATAAGTGAAGATGTGGACCGTGAAGTAGATTTCATTACTTCTGTCTGCTCGCTTTTTGAAGTACTATCAGCTAGACTCTGCTCCAAAGAAAGATTAGAGACACCTCGAAATGGAGATATATAAAGGATGACTGGGTGTAGAAATACATTTTGTTTCTGAGCTAAAAAGCTCAAACCTTCTATACTCCTCAGGTAAAATAAAAAATACTTTTGTCTTTCCTCATTAACTGCTTGAACGTTATTATCAAAGATTGAGTATGTGAAACATTCACCTTCATTTAGATCAAGATGGTTAGTATCGAGAAAACTCCTCAAATTCCCATCTAAAGAATAGTAATTAGAACACTCCGCTCTCAGAGGATCCAAATTCTGTCTTATCGAACGGATATTTTGGATATCAAAACCGGTCACCTCCAATTCAAGGATCAGCTCACTTTGACTATTATCTCCAGAATACTTGGTCAGCACATGACTAATAACACCAAATGGGTTGCTGTCCCTATCTATTCTCAATCGCAAGCCCTCTATTGCACGTTCAGTTCCCCATCTGTAAGTATAGATAAAGAAATGACGCAAAGTGATATAAACAATCTCCATCAGATTACTTTTCCCACTACCGTTGGAACCAATAAGAACATTGAATTCCTTATGGGGATGAAAAGTAACCGGTTCACGGAAACTCTTTACATTCTTTATTGTTATGCTATGCAACTTCATTGCTTACGATGCTTTGCTCTGCATGTCTATGCCGCTTATGTCAGGAGCCTTACTTCTGTCTGGGAAATCTACAGCCGGATGCCAGCTTGTCTGGCATTGGGCTGTACCGCTTCCTTAGCGGAAGGTTCTGGCGACCGTAGGGAGCCTGTGCCTGAAGCGGGTGTTAACTGTAAATGTTAATTTGTTTAATCCTTTATCTTTCCGCGCGCATAGGATTCTCCAAAAAATCCTTATAGGCCAGACGGATGCCGTCTTCAAGTTCGGTCTTGTAGGTCCAGCCCAACTGGGTGGCTTTGCTCACGTC
>JAEEGL016386338.1_pt1 | contig 25766 bp, 23 predicted proteins | sample 9134231 | NCBI WGS metagenome assembly JAEEGL01 (sample SAMN16246548, study PRJNA631951) | gut metagenome | biome: gut microbiome; feature: rumen; material: fiber-attached | host: Bos | place: Iran: Karaj | collected 2018-10 | reverse complement strand
ACACACATCATATAATTGCCACCCGACATATCTTGTCATAATTTCTCGTCTTGAATACCGCTTTATGTGTCAAATTCGTGTCATACTCGACACATTAACTCTTAAACTTATGAATTTAAGCTATTCTCAAGAGTGATTATCTACAAATGTCAATCTTCCGTCAGGGCTGTCTACTTTATCTACAGACAAAAACGGGCTTGACAAATCAAGCCCGTTTTGTATTTTAAACCTTCTCTGTTATGTCAATCAAAAATCAGCAATCATCACAAACATCATTTCCCGTGAGATATTCGCCCACACGGATATTTGCCGCTGCCCTTGCTTTTTCCACACCTGTGTGCAGAAGTTCCTTTACCTCTTTTGGATTTTTGACATTTCTTATTTCAAGATGCGCATTTGTTTCGTCTGCGGAGTGTACGATAATACTGCCCACACCGAAAATTTTCTGCCCGAAGCTTATTTTAAGTGTCAAGTCCTTAACGCGGTAAAGATTTATTTCTTCATACTTAACATTCAACAGACCCGTTTCCAAAAATATTCTGTCTTCACTCAAAGCATATTTTGTAAACGAGATAGGCAGCCCTAAATGCCTTTTTCTGTCCTGCCATAAGTAAGTTATATTAAGTGAATCTTTTGCCATATTAAAACCTCTTATGCAAGAATACTGTCAACAAGCGAAACTATACCGTTTTGCGCCTTAGCGATCTTGCCTTCAACTTCCTCTATACTGCTGCCCTTGCTGCCGAAGTAGATCTTGATCTTGGGCTCTGTACCGCTGGGGCGAATGCAGAACCATGTGCCGTCCTCAAGCACATAGTAAAGCACGTTGCTTGACGGAAGACCCGTAGGCTTTGTTTCGCCTGTTGTAAGATCGACGATCTTATCCTCTTTGTAATCGCGTGTTTCGATGACCTTTACGCCGTCGATTTCCTTGGGAGAGTCCTCGCGCATTTTGCTCATTACCTTAGCGATATTTGCAACGCCGTCAAGACCCGGAAGAGTGATGGAATGGATAGTTTCCTTATAAACGCCGTATTTTTTGTAAAGTTCAAGCAGGCCGTCATAAAGGCTCATGCCGCGTGACTTGTAGTAAGCAGCCATTTCGCAGATAAGCATTGTAGCGCAAACGCCGTCCTTGTCGCGTGCGTAAGTACCCGACAGACAGCCGTAGCTTTCCTCAAAGCCAAACTGGTAAACATATTCGCCAGAAGCCTCAAATTCTTTTATCTTCTCGCCGATATACTTGAAGCCTGTCAGAACGTCATAATATTTCATGCCGTATTCCGCACAGATAGCCTTTGACATATCGGTAGAAACGATAGTCGAAACAACAGCGCCGTTTTTGGGAAGCTTGCCCGCTGCTTTCTTCTGTGAAAGGATATATTCAAGAATAAGAGTACCTGTCATATTGCCCGTAAGCACGGTATAATCGCCCGAAGTAGTTTTTACAACAGCACCAACGCGGTCTGCATCGGGGTCTGTACCGACGATGATATCGGCGCCCTTTTTCTTTGCAAGCTCGATAGCAAGGTCAAAAACAGCCTTGTTTTCGGGGTTGGGATAACCAACGGTTGTAAAATTGCCGTCGGGTTTTTCCTGCTGAGGCACTACATAAACATTTTTAAAGCCCGCCTTTGCAAGAGCACGTCTTACAGGCTTGTTGCCCGAACCGTGGATAGGTGTATAAACTATCTTAAGGTCGGTATTTTTGATGATATCGGGATTTACAATACAGTCTGTAACCGCATCAAGGTAAGCCACATCTATCTCGGGACCTACATATTGTATCATTTCATTGTTTACAGCCTCTTCAAGGTCGGCTTTCTTTATCATTGACCAATCCGTTACAGCATTAACTTCTTTTATTATCTCGCCGTCACGGGGTGCGGGGACCTGGCCGCCGTCTTCCCAGTAAACCTTGTAGCCGTTGTATTCGGGCGGGTTATGGCTTGCCGTTACAACAACGCCGCCCGTACAGCCCAGATATCTGATAGAAAAGCTGAGCATGGGCACGGGACGAAGTTCATCCGACAAATAAGCCTTGATACCATTGCCCGCAAGCACACGCGCGGTTATCTCCGCAAACTCGGGTGAGAAGTTTCTTGAATCGTAAGCGATAACAACGCCTTTTTTAACAGCGTCCTCGCCCTGCTTTTTTATGTAGTTTGCAAAGCCCTGTGTAGCCTTTGAAACCGTGTAGATATTCATTCGGTTCGTACCTGCACCGATAATACCGCGCAAACCGCCCGTACCAAATTCAAGATTTTTATAAAAACGCTCCTCTATTTCCTTGGGGTCGTTTTCGATAGCCTTTAACTCCGCCTTGGTCGCCTCATCAAAGTAATCATCCTCAAGCCAAAGTTTATAGTTTTCCATAAAATCCATACTAAAACACATCCTCTCTTGTTCTGTTGTCCGTTTTGAAAGATAGAACATCTACCCTACAAACATTATATTTCTATTATACATAATTTATATAAAATTATCAAGTAAAAAAGAAAAATTATTGAAAATAACTAATGAAAATTTGTAGTTTTTTTGTTATAATTATAGATGTTAATTTATTAAAGGAGGATATTTGATGGAAAAACCAAGTGCAGTACCTGCATTTCTAATTTTTATATGTCTGGGCATAATTATGCCTGTTTTAATGTTTTTTGCGGGAAAAGGAGGTCTTGACGCCGAAAATAATTATAAAGAAAACGGCAGACTTGTCGAATGTACGGTCGTACAGACAATAAAAGTCGGCAAAACCACAGATGCCACAGTTGAATATACGGACGAAAACGGGCAGGTAATAACAGCCCATGCCACAGCAAACAAAAAAACCTATGTGGGCGACAGATTTGAGGGTTATGTGCTTCCCGGCATACCTAATGAGGTATACTGCCCCGCGGATAAGGTGCTTAAATTTATGCTTTTGGCGCTGTTTTCCGTTTTTGTTGTGATAGGCTGGATAATGCCTTTCAGCTATATTGCATCAAAGAAAAAATACGACCTGCTTACGAAAAACGGCAAAAAAGCCATGGCAGAACTTGTCGAATACGACCGCAAGAACGAAGTTACACTTTACGCATGGTTTAAATTCACTTCCGATACGGGAAAAGAGCATAAAGTAAGGTTATTTATACCCGCAAACTCGGCAGAGCCGAATGCAATGTATTCTATAATATACTTTGAACTTCCCAACGGCGAAGTAAAGGCAGATATTACAGACGATAGATTAAAACGCAGAGTTTAAAGGAGAGAAAAAAATGGATTACAAAGAAAAAGCAATGGAGATGCACGCACAGTGGGCGGGCAAAATAGAAGTGGTTTCAAGGGCTAAGGTAGAGAATACGGACGATTTGTCCATAGCTTACACCCCGGGTGTGGCAGAGCCCTGCCTTGCGATAAAGAAAAATCCCGAATTGCAGTATACACTTACAAGACGGCATAATATGGTAGCCGTTATCACGGACGGCAGCGCCGTTCTGGGTCTCGGCGATATAGGACCCGAAGCGGGTATGCCCGTTATGGAGGGTAAATGCGTACTTTTTAAGGAATTCGGCAATGTTGATGCGTTCCCTCTTTGCGTGCGCAGCAAAGACCCCGACGAATTTGTAAACGCAGTTTCGCTTATTGCGGGCAGTTTCGGCGGCATAAATCTTGAAGATATTTCCGCCCCCCGCTGTTTTGAGATAGAGAGAAAATTAAAAGAAAAATGCGATATTCCCGTTTTCCATGACGACCAGCATGGTACGGCAGTAGTTGTGCTTTCGGGTATCAGAAATGCGCTTAAACTGACAGGCAAAAAGCCCGAAGACTGTGTTGTGGCAATGTCGGGTGCGGGCGCAGCGGGTACCGCTATATGCAAACTGCTTTTAAAAGCGGGTTTCAAGGATATTACAATGAGAAATATCGACGGTGTTATCAGCCGTAACAAGACCTACCGCGACCCCTCACTTACAGAGCTTGCAAATATCACAAATCCCAATTTAAAAGACGGCACACTTGCCGATATAGTTAAGGGCGCGGATATTTTTATCGGTGTTTCCGCTCCCGGTCTTTTAACAAAAGAAATGATACAGACAATGAACAAGGACGCTATAATTTTTGCAATGGCTAACCCCGTTCCCGAGGTAATGCCCGAAATAGCACTTGAAGCAGGCGCAAAAGTCATAGCTACGGGCAGAAGCGACTACCCCAACCAGATAAACAATGTGCTCGCTTTCCCGGGTATCTTCCGCGGTGCGCTTGATGTACGCGCAAGCGACATAAACGACGAGATGAAGCTTGCCGCAGCAGACGCAATTTCAAACCTCGTTACAGAAGAGGATCTTAAAAACGGCGTGATCATCCCCTCCGCATTCAATAAGGGCGTAGTGGAACAGATAGCAAAAGCCGTTGCCGATGCCGCAAGAAGAACAGGTGTTGCAAGAAAATAAAATATTATATCAAAAAAGTCCCTTACATCGGGACTTTTTTTGATACACAAGCAGAGAAGTCATTTTGTGCTAAAAAATCTTATTTACACCGACACCCAGACCGCAGAGTATTGCCGAGAACACCGCAAGTCTTACAGTATTTTCATACAGAAGATAATGGGACAAAAGCAGTTTATCGACTATACCGAGTGCGGGAACAACGGCGGAGAAACCGACTATATCAAACATAAAAACAAGCACAAGGACTGCGGGCATAAAAAGCCATGCAGTCTTTTCGTTTTTGATAAAAAGTGAAAGGATAAGGCCGCAGCCGAAAACACCGAAACAAAATATCAAAAATCTCGGTACATCCACATTTTTGCCGAGCAGAACGAAAGCCGCCATAGCAGAGAGCGCAAAAACGGTCACACTTGCGCCGACAGACTTTTCAAGTCCGAAGCGGATGCCGTGTTTTTTATCATTTGCATAAAAACCCGCACCGATAAGGCTTGCGCAGATAAGTACGGCAGCAGCCGCGCAAAGCGGGATATCACGTTTTTTTGCCGCTGAAGCTTCGCCCTGCCCTATCTCTTCAAAAGTTATTGAAGCCGCTGTTTCTTCGGCATATTTTTGGTATGCTTTTTCAAAATTTTCGTCATTTATGTCGATATTGCTTTTTTGTGCAAAGCGAAGCGCCGCTTTATCGCCGTAGACTTTTAAAATTGCGGCAAATACCGCCTCTTTCGTAACCTCCGACAAAACAGAAGCATAGCCTTTTCCGCAAACAACGCTTATATTCTCCACATCTGCAATATTTTCGGGCAGGATAAAACCGCACTCCAAAATTTGCGTTTCCACATCCCGCTTCATTTCATCTTCCGAGGAATAAGTCACAAAGGTAAAAACATCATTGTTGTTTTGCAGATATTCAATAAGTTCCGCAGCCTGCGCCTTGCTGTAAATACCGACCTTCGCGCCCTCCGTTTTTGCCGCAAAACCTCTGAAAATAAAGGCAAGTACAGGCAGACACAACAGCAAAAGTATTATATAGGGGTGTTTTAACATACGTTTTATATAAATAAAAAATGTCATTGTCTAACCCCCTTTTTAATCAGACTCAAAACCAAAGTAACGGCGTAAATGCCAATTATCATCGGAACAAAAGCCGTTTTTGCCGAATGATAGGTAAACAGCGACGAAAAGCACTGAAAAACCGTGTAAACAGGCATAAAACTGCTTATTTTATCAAGACCCGCACCGCTTAAATACACAGTAGGTACAAAGCAGCCCGCAAAAAAGCCCGTTACAAGTGTAAATGCCGTCAGAATAAGCACGGCACTTCCGCCGAACACAGTATAAAAACAGGTTATAAGCTGACCGCAGATAAAAACAGCCGCGGCGATATTTACATATTTATATTCCACAAAGGGCTGAAAATCGTTTATCAGCATAAGGGCGGGTATTGTAAAAACAGCGATAATAAGTGTAACAACTATCTGTTTGAGCAAAAGCATAAGTACGCCGTTATACTGCCATAACTTGCAGTAGCTTTTAAATCCGTGGCCGTAATCGTAAAACATAAACGAAAGACCCGCGCCGATAAGCATACAAAAAAGAGCGAGAAGAGCCGCGCAGTAATACTGTTTAAGGCTTAAAGCGCCATAGGGCGACCAGTTTTCGCTTACAAAAAGTTTGCTTCTGCCCATACAGAAATTGACATATTCCATATTTATATCCAAAAGCTGTGTGCGGGAGAGATGTTTGCCCTCGGCTGCGGCATAAATACCCGCCTGCACCGATACAAGCATATCACTTCCGACCGACACGAGCCGTCTGAATACAGAGTTATTACTGCCCTGCGGCACTATCACCCTTGCGGGAGTATTGCTGCCGTCCATTATGCCCTGTATATAATTTTCGGGAAAGACGATACCTCCATAATACTTGCCGCTTGAAATGCCGTCATAGACCGACTGCTCGCTGTCGGCGGATTCGAGTACGCAAATACTTTTTACGCTGTCCATTTCGGACACCATATTCACAAGCATTGAAATATAAGTATCGTCACCCGGGTTATAGTAGCCTATTTTTACCTTTGCGGCATCCGCGTCGGGTTCGGAGCCGCCGAAACGCAGAACAAGAGCCGCAATTATAAATAATGCCGCAGCACACAAAAGTATGCGCGGCATAAATTTTAAGGTACGTTTAAACTCCAGTAAAAATAATCCGAATGTTAGTTTCATATTATATACCTTTTAAAAACTGTAGTACCGTTTTCAAGCGGCTTCGTTATCCGCCTGTGCTTCGTCCGAACTTTCGCCCGAACTTTCATCTGAGGTTTCGGCAAGTGTGGTCTCCTCCGTTACGGGAGTTTCGCCGTCTGAAACAACAGCTGTTGTGGTCTCGCTCTGACCCTCTGTCACTTCACGGCTCACGCCGTCAATGCTTTCTATTGCTTTGTTAAGCGACTCGACAGCGGTATCGAAATTCTGTGCTATCGTTGCTTTTATCTGCTGAAGCTGTGCAGCATCTGCCTTGAAAAGTTCGGTTATATTGCCCTGAGGTGCATCGACTTTCTTTTTAAATGCCTTAACCTCGTAACTGCCTTTCATAACAAGAGTAAAGGCGTTGTTGTAATCGAGTTTTATCTCCTGAAGATCAAGACGGGTCATGCCGCTTTGCTTGCTAATATTGCCCGAAGTGTTTATATCGACATAACCGCCGCTCGGTGTTTTAAGGTCGGCGCTGCCGTTGACTACGCCCGTTGACTTATCAAAAGTAAGTTTTGTTTCTATGTCAAGGTCGTTTTCGCCGTTTCCAAGCACGAACGAACGTGTATTGACAAAGGTGTTGTCGTAGTTGTCGGTATTTTCGGTATAAGATGCGGAAAGTACCTGCTTGCTGTCATCAAGTGTGAGTACAAGCGAAACATCCTCGTAAGGACGCTTTCCGCCGAACATACCGCCTTTAAGATCTACCTTGACCTGATCCTGATCTATATTATAAACCGTACTGAAATCCGCATCGGCTATAACGCCCTTATAAAGATAAACAACGGCTTTTGTATCTATAAAAGATGCGCTGTTTAGTTCTTCAAGCGTCATATCCATTTCTTTGTAATATTCTTCGACAAGCTTGTCGGGGCTGTCGAAAAGCATTTTGTAAAGTGCTACATCTTCATACTGTATCTTTGCATATTCGGTAAGATAAGATTTTATTTTCTTGTTTTTCCTTAACTTACTGAGTACATTGACAAGGCTGTTTTTGAAATCATCGCCCTTTATGTCAAGCTGATAGCCGCGGCATCTCTTTTCCGCGCCGTCTATCATTACCGACTTTTTTTCTTTCAGGCGCGTATATTCCGCCTTTTTGGAAAGGGAATCCATTTCCTTTGTAAATATCTGCGAAACCTCGTCTGTAAGACTGAGCATGACCTCACCCTCGGAATTTTCATCCGTGAACAGTTTTAGTGAAAAATCATTGTCGGCGGAAACTTCAAGTTCCTGTCCAAGCTGTGATGCCGCAAGCTGCGACATGATATTTTCACAGTCCATGGAAAGCCAATCATCATAAATACCGGGTGCGGAGAACATTATCTGCTTGTTGTCGGTATACATTTTAAGTTGTGCGGCAGCCGCATCCTTGTAGGAAGCTGTGAATTGTGCATCGGCTGTTTTTGTGCTTGTGTTTGTGTTGATAGTTCCCGCAAGCGAGATATTTGCTGCACCCGCTGTATTATCCGTTACCGCGATTTCAAAATTTTGGCTTATATCACCCTTTTTAAGCATTTTGGCAACATCATTTCCAAGTATGGTGCGGGAGATATCATCACGTTTTTGATAACTACTTATCGTTTTTGCATAGGCATGTCTGACCTTGCCTTTACTGCCCGCCAAAAGATTGACTATACCGATAAGCAAAAGAGCGGCTATCAGTATAAAAACACCAAGCACCAATGCAATTCTTACTGCACGCTTGATTTTTTTCTTCTTTTTCTTTTTTTGTTTTTGTGGGTCGGAAGTACGTTTTCCCGAAGCCGTACTGCGGTTTTGCGAGGTTGAAGAATGTCTTTTTACCTCATCACCGTTTTGTCTTTGAGTGTGCTTTTCACTTTGTTTCTGCGATGATTCCGAAGTACGTTTTTCACTTTGTCTTTGCGATGTTTTGGCTGTTCTTCTTCTTGTGCTTTCACCGCTCCTGCCCGAAGAACGTCCAAGCAGCTCTTCGCGGCTTGCGACATGGACCTCACGTCTTTTTTTATCGTTTTCTTTCATTTTTATGCTCCCAAATTATGATATGAGGTATTCCACTATATCATCATAAGATGTGTTTTTTTCTATTTCTTTCAATGCGCCGTTTTTCATAAGCATAAGACGGCTGCAGCGCTTTATCTCGTCATAATCATGTGTTGTGACAAGCAAAGTACCGCCGTTTTTGATATAATCATCAAGAAGCTCCCATATTTCCGCCTTGGCAACAAAATCAAGAGCGGTCGTGGGTTCATCCATTACAAGTATCGGCGCTTTATTCGCCATCGCAATACAAAGACTGACACGTCGGCGCATACCGCCCGACAGCTTGTTTACAGGCTTATTAAGATATTTGTCGATACCGAGTTTTTTTATAAGAGTGTCATTTTTAAATGGAATATCCATTGCGGAATACCACAATTTAAGATTATCTTTGACCGAAAGCTCGTCAATAAGCGGGTCAGTCTGCGGTAAATATCCGAAAAGATGCTTCATATCGGCTTTATTGACGGGCTTGCCGCCGTTTAAAATACTGCCGCTGTCAGCCTTGATTATGCCGCAAAGTATCTGTATAAGCGTTGTTTTGCCGCAGCCATTGCCGCCGATGACCGCCGTACAGTCGCCCTTATTTATTTCAAGACAGGCGTTATTTAAAATCTGCGCCTTGCCGTAGCTTTTGCATATATTATCAAGTCTGAGCATAACTCGTCCTTTCCGTTTATCCACACTATCCCATAATAACATTCTTACCTATTATAATTATACCAAAATAGTAAATAATTTCAATAGGTTTTATCAAAAATTTTAAAAAAATGAAAATGTTACAAAATTGTTACAAAACTATACAAAATTATATACTATTCTGTAATAAATTTTGTTAAATAATAATTTTATTTTTTGTTTCACGTGAAACAAAAATGTGGTATACTATATATGTAAATGATATTTTAAAAATACAAAGGAGAACCGCCATGGGACGAGTTATTGCGATTGCCAACCAAAAAGGCGGTGTCGGCAAGACCACTACCGCTATCAACTTATCTGCATATCTTGCGCAGAAAAACAAAAGCGTATTGGTCGTAGATTCCGACCCGCAAGGCAATACTACAACAGGTCTTGGACTTGAAAAAAACAACGGTGATAAAACCTTTTATGACCTGCTTACAGGCAATGCGGATTTTTTTGAAGTAAAAAAACATGTTGAATACTTCAATGCAATGGACATTCTTCCGACTGATATAAATCTTGCAGGCGCAGAGATAGAACTTGTAGAACTTGACAGACCTAATTATATACTTAAAGATATGATAGATAAATTATTTTTAAGAGATAGATATGATTATATAATTATCGACTGTCCTCCGTCGCTTAATATACTTACACTTAATGCACTTGTTGCGGCAGACTCGGTTCTTATACCTTTGCAATGCGAGTTTTTGGCACTTGAAGGTCTGACACAGTTTTTACATACCTACAACATTGTCAAAAACAAACTCAATCCAAAAATCACGATCGAAGGTATTGTATTTACAATGTATGACAGCAGAAACAATCTTTCATTGCAGGTCGTTGAAGAAGTTAAAAATTACTTCGACAACTCCGTATATAAATGTATAATACCGCGTAATGTGCGTTTAAGTGAAGCACCGAGCCACGGTATGCCGATAAACCTTTATGACCCGAAGTCAAAGGGTGCGGAGGCCTACGAGCTGTTGGCAGACACGGTAATAGAACATGAAAACAACTAAAGAAAGGTAAATTATTATGGCTGAAAGAAAAAAAGGCCTTGGCCGCGGACTTGGTTCACTTATAAAAGAGGATATAAGCGTTACGTCCGATAGTTCATCAAATGATAAAATAAATTCCGTTGATATCAATAAAATTACACCAAATAAAGACCAACCCCGCCGCACATTTGACGAAAGCAGTCTTGAAGAACTTGCGGAAAGTATCAAACAGATAGGTGTTATACAGCCTATCACAGTAAAAAAAGTGGATGATTATTATGTTATAATTGCAGGTGAAAGACGCTGGAGAGCCGCAAGAAAAGCAGGCGTACAGGAAATACCCGTAATTATCAAAAATGATATTTCGGACCTTGAAGCACTTGAAATAGCATTGATAGAGAATATTCAAAGAGAAGACCTTAACCCTCTTGAAGAAGCTTTGACATATAAAAAGTTTTCAGACGAATTTAAGCTCAATCAGGAAGCTATTGCGGATAAGGTAGGCAAAAGCAGGGCTGCTGTTGCAAACTCTATCAGACTTTTAAATCTTGATAAGCGTGTACAGACTTTCCTTACCGAAAACAGACTTTCAAGCGGCCATTGCCGCGCACTTCTCGGTATAACGGATAAAGATTTGCAGTTTGAAACAGCGGAGCATATTATTGAAGAAGGTCTTAGTGTAAGAGAAACGGAAGAACTTGTAAAAAGTTTAAATGAAGCGGCGAATGCAGAGGAAGAATCCAAAGCTCCCGCCTCTATAAAAGACCCCGCAAAATCAAGATTATATCACAGCATTGAAAAGGATCTTAAATCCATACTCGGTACAAAGGTCAATATCAAAAATCTTAAAAACAATAAAGGTAAGATTTTGATAGAATTTTATTCCGAAGATGAACTTGACAGAATTGTCGGAATGATGAAAAAGATACAATAAATGTTTCACGTGAAACATATTAAGAAAGGTGGATATAAATGCTTGCCTTTATAGAATCCAATATTGTTGCGGTTCTTGCGGCGGTTCTTATATTAACTGTGATAATGACATTTGCCTTTTTATTGGCTATGCTGGAGGTGCGCAGACTTAAAAACAAGTTTGACAGATTTATGCGTCCCAACAGCAAAAATCACAATTTAGAACTGCAGCTTACCGAATATCTTGAAGAAGTAAGAGAAATTAAAGCAAAAAACGATGGTATATTTGAAGATATCGAAGATATAAAAAGAGTACTTAAAACAGGTATTCAAAAAATCGGTATTGTTAAATACAACACCCTTGAGGAGATAGGCGGAGAATTATCTTACGCTATTGCACTTCTCGACCAGAATGACTCGGGCATTGTTTTAAATAGTCTTTACTACCGCGATGGCTGCTATACTTATGCAAAGCAGATAATTGCAGGCGATTGTCTTACTCCTTTAAGTGAAGAAGAACAGCAGGCCATTGTTGCGGCAAGAGACAACAGCAGCAATATTGTTTTTAAAGAACGCATGATGATAAAAAAGCGTAAAAGAGAACTTTTAAGATTAAAAGGTACTAAAAAAGGTGTTAAAGAAAATGTATAAACTTTTATTTATAGACCTTGATGATACACTACTCAACACAGACGGCAGCATTAGTTCACAAAACATTGCTGCCGTTAAAAAAGCTTTAAATATCGGCTGCAATGTTGTTATATGCAGCGGCCGCTCAAATATGAGCCTTGAAAAATTTAATAAAACTCTTGGAATTAAGGACTATACAATTGGCTACAATGGTGGTATAATATATAAAGGTGATGAAGTTCTTATATGTCATTATCTTGAAAAACAGCTTGTATATGACATAATAGATTTTTGCAGAAGCTATAATGTGGATATACAGCTTTACCAGCACAGCGAACTGTGGCTTGATAAAGAAACACAGCTTACAAGGGATTACTGCAAACGCTCCGTATTGACACCCCGCGTGGTCGGTGATTTAAAAAATCATATTTCGAACAAAGTCAACAAGGTTATTATACTTGCAAAGCACGAGATTTTAAAACAGCTTGAAAATGAAATGCCAAAGCATATTTCCGACAACTGCTGTACATTTTTCTCGCATGACCATCTGTTTGAATTTAACCCACCGGGCATCACAAAGGGCACAGCCGTCAAAGAACTTGCCGATTATCTTAATATACCGCTTTCACAGACTATTGCCGTAGGCGATAACGAAAACGATATTCCGATGATACAGGCGGCAGGACTTGGCATAGCAGTAAAAAATGCAATAAAATCCGCACTTGACGCGGCAGACTACATTACAGAAAACACAAACGACAACAATGCGATAGCCGAGGTTATCGATAAGTTTATACTTAAAACACAGGAGGAATAGATACATGTTAGACATCAAATTTGTAAGAGAAAACCCCGAAATTGTAAAACAGAACATCAAAAATAAGTTTCAGGATCAGAAGCTTGAACTTGTAGACAAGGTAATAGACCTTGACGCAAAAGCACGCGCTGCTCAGCAGGAAGCCGATAGTTTAAGAGCAAACAGAAAATCACTTTCAAAGCAGATCGGCGCACTTATGGCTAAGGGCGAAAAGGATAAGGCAGAAGAAGTAAAAGCACAGGTAAATGCACAGGCTGCAAGACTTGAAGAGCTTGAAAAGCAGGAAGCTGAACTTCAGGAAGAAGTTAAAAATATAATGATGGTAATTCCCAACATTATTGACCCGTCCGTACCTATCGGCAAAGACGATTCGGAGAATGTTGAGGTTACAAAGTACGGCGAACCCGTTGTTCCCGACTTTGAAATTCCGTATCACACAGAAATTATGAAGCGTTTCAAGGGTATCGACCTTGACAGTGCAGGCAAAGTTGCGGGCAACGGTTTCTACTACTTAATGGGCGATATTGCAAGACTTCACTCCGCTGTTATCAGCTATGCACGCGACTTTATGATAGACAGAGGCTTTACATACTGCGTACCGCCTTTTATGATCAGAAGCAATGTTGTTACGGGCGTTATGTCCTTTGCCGAAATGGATTCCATGATGTATAAAATTGAGGGCGAAGACCTCTTCCTTATCGGTACAAGCGAACATTCCATGATAGGTAAATTTATTGATACTATTGTTCCCGAAGCTGAACTCCCCTACACTCTTACAAGCTATTCACCATGTTTCCGTAAGGAAAAAGGCGCTCATGGCATTGAAGAACGCGGCGTTTACCGTATCCATCAGTTTGAAAAGCAGGAAATGATAGTTGTATGTAAGCCCGAAGACAGCAAAATGTGGTTTGACAAGTTATGGCAAAACACAGTTGACCTGTTCAGAAGTCTTGATATTCCCGTAAGAACACTTGAATGCTGCTCGGGCGACCTTGCAGACCTTAAAGTTAAATCTTTCGATGTTGAAGCATGGTCACCCCGTCAGCAGAAATATTTTGAGGTCGGAAGCTGCTCCAACTTAGGCGATGCACAGGCAAGACGACTTAAAATAAGAGTAAACGGCGAAGACGGCAAGAAATACTTTGCTCATACACTTAACAATACAGTTGTTGCTCCTCCCCGTATGCTTATTGCGTTCCTTGAAAACAATCTCAACGCCGACGGTACAGTTAATATACCCAAGGTTTTACAGCCTTACATGGGCGGCAAGGAAAAGTTACAGTAATTTATATAGGCTTGTCCGCAAGGACAGGCCTTTTTTTGAAAGAGAGGTGTGCTATGCCCGATCTGAATATATTTCCCGACACAAAAATCATAGATATAAGAAAATCAAAGGATATTGATGCTTTTATTGACAAATTTCAAATAAGAGATACACGCATCAGGATAATGCCGTCGTCTGTCATTACACCGGGACGAATAAGCGGCATTGCAATACGTACAAACCGCACGATATCTCCCGATATTCTGGGCAGCGATATAGGCTGCGGCGTTCTTGCCGTCAAACTTGACAAAACGGATATTGATACGGATAAACTTGATGATGTAATACAAAATAATATACCTTACGGCAGAAACATACATATACAAAGTATCACTTCATTTGATTTTGAGACCGACAGACCTTATAATCGTTTTGAACGCTGTTTGGGCACTTTAGGCGGTGGAAATCATTTTATTGAACTCTGTAAAGACAATGAAAATACAAAATATCTCATTGTACACAGCGGCAGCAGGGGTTATGGTATGATGGTAAGCTACTGCTACGATCACAATAATTATTTTACCGAATCCGACAGAAAAGCCGAATACTATAATAATTTACGGATATGTATGCGTTTTTCAAAGCAAAACAGACGGCTTATAGCGGATATTATACTCGGCAGGATAGGCATAAAACCAAGTGAGTATATTGATATTCCGCATAATTATTTTGATACAAATACAGGAATAATGCGTAAAAATGCCGTTGATGCAGATAAAGATAAAAAAACTGTCATAATGCTTGGAGAAACCAACGGCTGTCTTCTATGTAAAGGACTTGGAAGCGAAGACCATAACTACTCTGCCCCCGCTTCTAAAACAGATGATGAACAATCGGTTCGGGATTTTATTATCTCTATATCAAAAACAGCCGCTGCACAGCAAATTTTGACACCTATCTACACTTTCAAACCCGAATAATGTTTCACGTGAAACAAAAAACCCGCTTTTTGGATGTAAAAGTCCAAAAATCGGGTTTTTATTATTTATTATTCTGTATTATTCTCTGTATCGTCTGTTTCTTCATCTTCGGATAACTTTTCGTTTTCTTCCTCAATATCCTCTTCGGATATCTTAGCCATACTTACAACAGTTACGTCATCACCTACATTTATAAGCTTAACACCCTGTGTTACACGGCCAACTGTAGAAATATCCTTAATTCTGATACGAATAATAACACCCTGACTTGTTACCATAATAAGTTCTTCATTGTCATTTACCATTGCAAGACCTATTATGTTGCCTGTCTTTTCGGTTATCTTATATGCTTTAAGACCCTTGCCGCCGCGGTTTTGTACTTTGAAGCTGCTGCTTTCTGTACACTTGCCATAGCCCTTTTCACTAACGATAAGAACTTTCTTATCGGGGCTGATTATTTCTGCCCCGATTACGCTGTCGCCCTCGTTAAGGTTGATTGCCTTAACACCTGCGGCTGTACGTCCGAGACTTCTGAGGTCATTTTCGTTAAATCTGATTGCCATACCCAAATGAGTAACAACAAAAATATCCATATTTCCGTCAGTTTTCTGTACGGAGATAAGCTCGTCATTATCACGCAGATTTACAGCTATAAGACCCGAACGTCTGATGTTGTTGAACATATTTGTCGGTGTCTTTTTAATGATACCGCTCTTTGTTATCATCATCAGATAACCCGAATCGTCGTTGTAGTCCTTAGCTTGGATAACAGCGGTTATCTTCTCGTTTTCGCCCATTTCAAGCACATTGATTATAGGTGTACCCTTGGCATTTCTGCCCGCTTCGGGTATTTCCCATGTCTTTATCCTGTATACCTTTCCCATATTGGTAAAGAATAAAAGATAACTGTGGTTTGAACTGAGGAAAAGATTCTTGACTGCATCTTCCTCACGGGTCTGCATACCTATTATACCCTTTCCGCCGCGGTTTTGGCTCTTGTAGGTAGAAAGCGGTATACGCTTGATATAGTTAAGATGTGTCATGGTTATAACACTCATCTCGTCCTCGATAAGATCTTCTATATCAATTTCGCCCATATCCTGGATAAGTCTTGTACGTCTGTCATCGCCGTATCTGTTTTTAATTTCAAGAAGCTCGGTCTTGATGACTTCAAACAGCTTGTTTTCATCGGCAAGGATAGCTCTCATTTCTTCGGCAAATTTGGTAAGTTCCGCATATTCGTTCTGGAGTTTTTCGCGCTCCATTCCAACCAATGCACGAAGTCTCATTTCACAGATAGCATTTACCTGAATTTCTGTAAAACCAAATCTTTCGACAAGTCTTTCCTTAGCTTCGGGTGTTGTACGTGACGAACGAAGAATATTTATTACCTCGTCGATATTATCCAGCGCTTTTAAGAAACCTTCCAATATATGAAGTCTTTCAAGCGCCTTTTTAAGGTCGAACCTTGTACGTCTTGTAACAACTTCTTCCTGAAATTTAAGGTAATGCTCCAGCATCTGCTTGATATTGAGCACCTGCGGCACACCGTCAACTATCGCAAGAAGATTTACACTATATGTTTCCTGTAACTGGGAATATTTGTAAAGATTATTCAGCACTATCTCGGCAGAAGCATCTTTCTTCACTTCAATAAGAATATGGATACCGTTTCTGTCGTTTGTGCTGTCCTGAATACCCGATATACCCTCTATCTTCTTTTCCTTAACAAGATCGGCTATACCCGATATCATTCTGTTTTTGTTTACACCATAAGGAATTTCCGTTATAAGAATTTCCTCGCGGCCGTTCGGCTTTGTCAGTATTTCCGCCTGTGCGCGTACTTTCAGCTTGCCGCGGCCTGTTTTGTAGGCACTCATTATGCCGTTTCTGCCTAAAATATTACCGCCTGTCGGGAAATCGGGTCCTTTGATATAATGAATTATCTCATCAATATCTGTCTCCCTGCTCTCCTCGACCTTGTTATCAATTATTTTGACGATTGCATTTATTACTTCCGTTAAATTATGCGGCGGGATATTTGTTGCCATACCAACGGCAATACCCGTTGCACCGTTTACCAAAAGGTTTGGTATACGTGACGGGAGAACCGTAGGCTCCATAAAATCGCCGTCATAGTTCGGTATAAAATCTACGGTTTCTTTATCAATATCCGCAAGCATCTCCGTTGAGATACGTGAAAGACGCGCCTCGGTATATCTGGCTGCCGCAGCGGGATAGCCGTCTATCGAGCCAAAGTTGCCGTGGCCGTCAACAAGCGGATAACGCATGGAGAAATCCTGTGCAAGTCTTACCAGCGCATCATAAATGGCGGCATCACCATGAGGATGATACTTACCCATTGTATCACCGGTAATTCTGGCGGATTTTTTATGTGCTTTGTTCGGTGCAAGACCCATTTCGTTCATGGAGAATAAAATTCGCCTGTGAACGGGCTTCAAACCGTCCCTTACATCGGGCAGAGCTCTTGCAACGATAACACTCATCGCATAGTCAATGTAGGACGAACGCATCGTCTCGGATATTTCCGCATTGACTATTTTATCAAATTCTCTGTTTTCGTCCATATATTACCTCTTATACATCTAATGTTGCATACTTGGCTTCACGCTGAATGAAATTTCTTCTCGGCTCAACGTCATCACCCATAAGCATACTGAAAATTTCATCTGCAATTCGTGCATCATCAATTGTTACTTTTACGAGTATACGTCTTTCGGGGTCCATTGTGGTCTCCCAAAGCTGTGACGCATCCATCTCGCCCAGACCTTTATAACGCTGGATAGGCTTCATGCCGTCCGCACCAAGCTCCGCAATGGCCTTATCACGCTCTTCATCCGAATATGCGTAGATAATCTTTTTGCCCTTTTCAAGCTTGTATAAAGGCGGCTGTGCAAGATAAACATAACCGTCGTCGATAAGTTTCGGCATAAAACGGAATATAAAAGTCAGCAAAAGCGTCGTAATATGCGCACCGTCAACGTCGGCATCCGTCATAAGCACAATTTTGTGGTATCTTAACTTGGTTATGTCAAAATCCTCGTGAATACCCGTACCAAAAGCGGTTATCATGGATTTTATCTCTTCGTTGCCTAAAATTCTGTCAAGTCTTGCCTTTTCAACATTGAGGATTTTACCTCTCAAAGGCAGGATAGCCTGTGTTTTGGCATCTCTTGCCTTAACAGCCGAACCGCCCGCGGAATTACCCTCGACTATATAAATTTCACAATTTGTAGGGTCTTTTTCAGAACAATCCGTAAGTTTACCCGGAAGTTTGCTTGTTTCAAGAGCATCCTTTCTTCTGACAAGCTCCCTTGCCTTTCTTGCGGCCTCGCGCGCACGCTGGGCAAGGATAGACTTTTCAAAAATAGTTTTTGAAACAGCGGGATTTTCCTCTAAGAAATAAGTCAGCTTTTCGCTTAAAACAGCCGAAACAGCCGTTGCCGCATCCGAATTTCCAAGCTTGTTCTTTGTCTGGCTCTCAAACTGAGGGTCTGATATCTTAATACTGATGATACTTGTCATACCCTCACGGATATCATCACCCGACAATTTTTCTGTATCTTTCAAAAGACCAAAACGTTTGCCGTAATCATTGAAAGTTTTTGTAAGTGCCGTTCTAAAGCCTGCTACATGAGTACCGCCGTCAACAGTATTGATATTATTAACATAAGAAAAATTGCTTTCATTATAACCGTCATTGTGCTGGAAAGCTACCTCGACAACTATATCATCCTTGACGCCCTCACAATAGAAAATGTTCTCATAAAGCGGAGTTTTACTCTCGTTGATATGGCTTACAAATTCCTTGATACCGCCCTCATAGTGGAAAGATGCGTAATTATCCTCGGGATCGGCATTTTCACGCTTATCCGCGATAGTAATTTTAAGACCCTTTGTCAGAAAAGCAGTTTCCTGGAAATGCTGCTTCAAGGTATCAAAATTAAATTCCGTAGTTTCAAATATTTCGCCGTCAGGCATAAAACGTACATAAGTACCTGTTTTTTCGGGCTCGCAAGTGCCTATTTCGGTAAGAGCCTCGGTCACATCACCGCGCTCAAACTTCATTTCGTATATCTTGCCCTCGCTGCATACATTTACCGTCAGCCATTCGCTCAGCGCATTAACAACACTCGCACCAACACCATGCAGACCGCCGCTGACCTTATATCCGCCGCCGCCGAACTTACCGCCTGCGTGAAGTATAGTAAATACTACCTCAATAGCAGGTTTGCCCGTCTGCTGCTGGATACCCACGGGAATACCGCGGCCGTTGTCCCGAACGGAAATACTGCCGTCGGGCTCTATCGCAACATCTATCTGCTTGCAGTAGCCCGCAAGTGCCTCATCCACCGAGTTATCCACTATCTCGTAAACGCAGTGATGCAGACCCACCGTAGATGTCGAGCCGATATACATACCCGGTCTTTTTCTTACAGCTTCAAGACCCTCGAGTACCTGGATTTGATTTTCATTATATTCCTGCATATCATTTTACCTCTCGCAAAAATACGATTTTTAAAAATTTTGCCTTTTTTAGGGGTTTTAATTTTTTTATGTGTATTACCATTAAAAAATACCCCAAATTCAATTCATAACCATTATAACATAAATTTGGGGTATATTCAATATTTATTTTTAGTTTTAAACGATTTTTATACTAATTTTTTTGTCTGAATATATCATTAAATGCGGGTATAAAATATTTTACCGAAAACAGACATATAAATATCGCGGGTATCATGCAAATAACTATATTTGATGATACTGCCTGATGCCATGAAGTACCCATACCGAGATAGATATTTATTCCGTCATCACAAAACCATTCTCGTATAAGATTTTGCAGATTGTATTTTTTCATATCGGATATATACATAAAGTATCTTAAATACTCGTTCCATGCGGATGAAGCAAAAAACATCCACACTACCGTCAAAGGCGCTTTTGATGCGGGTACTATCACTTTGAAAAACTTGCTTAAAGGGGTGCAGCCGTCTATCTCAGCCGCATCAAGCAAATCTTTTGGCAGTCTTTCAAAATATACCTTTAAAAACAGTATATTAAGGTAATTAAAACACAGCGGCAAAATCACGGGAATATGTGTATTCAACAGATGAAACTGCTTGTACATCAGAAATTCGGGTATTGAAAAACCGCCGAAAAGTGCGGCAATAAGCAGCATACGTCCGAATAACCTGTTTCCGGGCATTTCTTTTTGCATCAGTATATATGCCGCTATTCCCGAAACAAAAGTACCTATAAAAGCCGTCGCCAATGTCGTAAATACCGATACATAAAAATTGGGTCTGAATATATAATATTCATATTCCTCTACTTCAAAAATACTGAAACCCGTATCTTTTTTGTTCCATAAAAATTTATAACCCGAAAAATCAAGATCTTTGTTGAATATTTTTAAATTACCTTGAAGAAAGCTGCTTTCGGATAAGGAAGCAAATATTATCTTTAACAGCGGCGCAAGTATACACACAGTTAAAAACAGCAGGAAAAGAGTGTTAAATACAATAAATATCTTACGGGATAACGGTTGGTATCTGAATTTTTTATACATATTTAAAACTCCTTTCATTATATGGTATTAGAGTCAAACCGGAATTTAACAATATTTAAAATTTTTTAGATTTCACAGCTTGCGTGTCTTGTTACATGGCAGCTTATATTCACCGCAAGCGGCAGACCTGCGATATGGGTAGCGTAAGTTTCGATATTGATACCCAAAACCGTAGTATTTCCGCCCAGACCCTGCGGACCTATACCTAAATTATTAGCCCTTTCAAGCAGTTCTTTTTCCATATCGGCAACATACTCTATCTTCGAGCTTTCATTTATCGGTCTTAAAAGTGCTTTTTTTGCCAATTTAGCGCAGAGTTCAAAATTTCCGCCTATTCCGACACCAACGACCATAGGGGGACACGGATTGGGTCCTGCTTTTTCAATACAGTCTATGACGGCATTTTTTACACCCTCGATGCCGTCAGAAGGTTTAAGCATATATATCTTGCTCATATTTTCCGAACCGAAGCCCTTTGGTGCAAGGTCTATCTTGATTTTATCGCCCTCAACTATATCATAATGAATGACCGCGGGAGTATTATCCTTTGTATTTACCCTTAAAAGCGGGTCGGAAACTATGCTTTTACGCAGATAACCGTTTGTATAGCCCCTGCGCACGCCCTCGTTAATGGCATCGGTAAGACTTCCGCCCGTGATATGTACATCCTGGCCTATTTCCACAAACAGAACCGCCATGCCCGTATCCTGGCAGATAGGCTTTTGTTTTTCCTTAGCCATATTCGCGTTTTTGATACACTGTTCAAGTATATCCTTACCCACAACGGACTCCTCACACTTTGAACAGACCTCCAGACGATTGTATATATCGCCGTTTAAGTTACAGTTTGCGCTGATACACATCTGTTCTATCTTACCAATAATTTCATTAACACTAACTTCTCTCATATTTATCACCTTTTCAAATGTCAATTATCAAAATTTAACAATTATATTATAACATACAGCCCATAAATTTTCAAACCATATCAAAAAAAAATCTGTCTTTTTTTTATGATTTGTGTTATAATTAAAAGAGTTTCCGATATAAAGGAAATATAAAAATCATACGAATAAAATTTTATATTTAAGAATAAATTATTATTTTGTATATATCAACCACTTATAAACATCTTACTGACATTCGTTATTATGATGTTTAAGCACTTTGTAATCAACTTGTAACAAAAAGTGAATAACTTTTCAACTTTATCCACATTTTTTATCAGATTGTTGATAAATAAGTGGATAAATACTTATTTTTAGGGTCTAAACCCCTTATTTTATCAACAAAAATCAAGTTATCCACACATTGTTGACTTAATTTTACAATTTCTTTACAAATTAAACGGAGGTCAATATGGACATAAACAATATATGGCAAAAGACCCTTGAATTACTGGAAAACGAGGTAACTTTCATAACATATCAGACATGGTTTCTTGCCATGAAACCCGTAAAGCTTAACAACGATACCTTTATTTTTGAGGTAAACGACGGCTTTGTAAAAAGAACGATAGACAACAAATACATAAACCTTATTCAGAATGCTCTTGCGCAGGTCACAAACAGAAATATAAGCGTTACTACCTATATAAAAGGCAGTGAACCCGCACAGGAAGAACCCGAGCAAAAGCCCGACCTTAACGAGCACAATATCCGTAATTTGAACGGTCTTACCCCAAAATACCGCTTTGATAATTTTGTCGTAGGCAGCAGCAATAAACTTGCATATTCTGCCGCGGTAGCCGTTTCTGAAATGCCGGGCGAAGCCTATAATCCCCTGTTTTTATACGGCGGTGTGGGTCTCGGAAAGACCCATCTTATGAACGCAATAGGCAACGAAGCTCTTGACAATACCCCAAATCTGAATATTGCCTATATCTCATGTGAAAATTTTATGAATGAGCTTATAGAGTCGATACGTACAAAAAAAGGTGCGGAATTCCGCTCAAAATACAGAAAGCTTGATTTTCTGCTCATAGACGATATACAGTTTATTTCCGAAAAAACGCAGACACAGGAGGAGTTTTTCCATACCTTCAACGAGCTTACAATGAATAACAAACAAATAGTTATTTCAAGCGACCGTCCGCCGTCGGAGATAGAACAGCTTGCAGACAGGCTTGAATCACGTTTTCAGCAGGGATTGGTAGTCGATATCAAACTTCCCGATTTCGAGACCCGCACCGCTATCCTGCAGGCAAAGGCAAAAAGCCTTAATTACGATATACCCGATGATGTTATCCAGTATATAGCTCAAAATATAAAAAGCAATATCCGTGAGCTTGAGGGCGTACTTAACCGCGTTATCTTCTATTCCAAGATATACCCGGGCAATATCACGATAGATATGGCCGAAAATGCGGTAGAAGATATCCTTAAAATGAACAAGCCCAAGATAACCATAGAATATATCCAGGAAATAGTTGCGGCACACTAAGGTGTCAGCACCGACGAACTTCAAGGCAAAACAAAGACTAAAAAGCTTGCCCTTGCAAGACAGGTCTCTATGTATCTTTGCAGAAAGATGCTCGATATAAACTATAAGGAGATAGGCCGCAAGTTCGGCAATAAGGATCACAGCACCGTAATAAGTGCCTACAACAAAATTGAAAACCTTGCCGACGAAGACGAGGATATCAAGAATACACTTATAAATCTTGAAAAGAAGATAAACAATCAGTAAGTTATCAACATAGTAATGTTAAAATAGTGTTAAAATAATGTTGATATATGTCATTGTCCTAAATATGCCATTTTTTATATGTGGACGAGTCTTGACAATGTGTTAAAAAAAACGGCATTTTTCAACAGCTTAATGACATCAAAAATATGTAAAACAAGGGATAATTTGGACTTATCCATATAATCACAGTCCCTACTGCTATTACTACTAATTAAAATAAACAATATTATATATATCTGAAAAAGGAGAACGAACCATGCATATTTCATGTGACCAAAAAGAGTTACTGGACAATATAAATATAGTGCAGAAATGTGTTTCGTCAAGAACCACATCTCCCATACTTGAATGTATACTTTTAAAAGCCGACAGAGAGGGCTTCAAGCTTATAGCAAACGACCTTGAACAAAGCATAGAAACTTCTTATATAGAGGGTGCGGACATCTATAATATAGGTGATGTAGCCCTTGATGCAAAGATGTTTTTTGACTTTGTTCGTTCTATGAAAGGCAGAGTTGATATAGAAACAGACGAAAATTTTGTGACCACGCTTAAAAGCGGCCGTGTAAAGGTAACTATAGCAGGTCTGGACGGAAAAGAATTTCCTCTTCCCAAGCAGATAGAAAACGGCTCGCCCATAAGCATTAAGGGCAAGGACCTTAAATCCATGATAAAGCAGACTATATTTTCTATTGCACAGGTGGATTACAGGCCTATTCTTACGGGCGAACTTTTTGAATTTACGGGTCAGCGCTTCAATATGGTAGCCGTTGACGGTCACAGAATAGCATACAGAACTATTTTAAGGGACAACGGCGATGATTTCAGCGGAAAGATAGTTGTACCTGGCAAGGCACTTAACGAGGTATCACGTCTTGTGGAGGATGAAGAGGATGCCGAGCTTTATTTCAACGACAAGTTTATAGAATTCAGACTTGCAAGCTGCAAGCTGACTTCAAGACTTTTTGAGGGAGATTATCTTGAATATGGCAAGATGTTTACAAACGATTACAAGACAAAAATAACCGTAAACCGCGAATTTTTGATGAGCTGTCTTGAACGCTGTCTGCTTCTTATTGCAAGAGAGGTAAAAAAAGTTGAGGTAATACTTGAGATCACGGACGGAACTATCAAAATAAGCGCACAAAACAGCACGGGCGATGTTTACGAGGATGCCGAGATAGATTTTGAGGGCGATGAGTTAAAAATAGGTTTCAGCCCGCGATATCTTTTGGATATATGCAGGGCAATAGACGAGGAAGAACTTACAATGTACTTTATAAGCAGTCTTTCGCCATGTATCGTTAAAAGCAGCATAGGCAACGAGGACTTTAAATATCTTGTGCTTCCCGTTAAGATCTGAGAGGAAAAATTATGGAATATATCGCAATAGAAACGGAATTTATAAAATTACAGCAGTTTCTTAAATTTGCCAATGCAGTTTCGTCGGGTTCGGATGCCAAGTATTTTATACAAGAGGGCAATGTAAAGGTAAACGGCGAAGTATGCACTATGCGTGGCAAAAAAATATACGAGGGCGACACAGTTGAATTTGAGGGTGTCGAATATAAGGCGGTCAAGGCTTAAATGTTTATAGAAAGCATTGAACTAAAAAATTACAGAAATATAAAAGAACTTGAATTAAAACCGCATAAGAAAACAAGCGTGCTTTTCGGCGATAATGCCCAGGGCAAGACAAATATCCTGGAGTCCGTGTATTACTGTGCCACAGGCAGAAGCCACCGCACCAATAACGATAAGGAGCTTGTTAATTTCAAAAAGGATGCGGCATTTATAAAAATTTTTGTAAGGGATGACTACGGACGTCTTGACCGCATAGATATAACCGTGCGTTCAAACGGCAAAAAGGGCATCTGCATAAACGGCCTTGCCGTAAAGCGCATAGGCGAGCTTTTGGGAACGCTTAATGTGGTTATTTTCTGCCCCGAAAATCTCCAGCTTATAAAGGCGGGCCCGGGTGAGCGCCGACGTTTTATCGACATGGAAATGTGTCAGATAGACAAGCTTTATTACTATAATCTCAAACAGTATTACAAGGTTTTAAAACAGCGAAACAATCTTTTGAAAAATATAAAAAACCCCGATGATACTCTCGATATTTGGGATATGCAGCTTGCGGAATACGGCGCGGATCTTATTGATATGAGGAATGATTTTATACTTAAGATCTCCGATATAGCGGCGGAAATACACGCCAAAATAACCGCTGACAGCGAAAAATTAAGCCTTGAATACAAGCCTAATACGGATAAAAACCATTTTTATAAAAAATTGGTTCAAAACCGCGAGAAAGATATATATTACGGCAATACCTCCGTCGGTATACATAAAGATGATATGAATTTTTATATAAACGGCGTTAATGTGCGTGAATACGGCTCGCAGGGACAGCAGCGCACGGCTTGTCTTTCCACTAAAATGGCGGAGATAGAACTTATAAAAAAAGAAAAAGACCACTACCCCGTTCTGCTGCTT
>JAEEGL010425881.1_pt1 | contig 25766 bp, 17 predicted proteins | sample 9134231 | NCBI WGS metagenome assembly JAEEGL01 (sample SAMN16246548, study PRJNA631951) | gut metagenome | biome: gut microbiome; feature: rumen; material: fiber-attached | host: Bos | place: Iran: Karaj | collected 2018-10 | reverse complement strand
GTTATAATTGTTCGTAAAAGAAATTTCCGTCGCAAGCTCTAAGCTTCTCTCGGTCAGTATTGTAAAGTTCAAAACTATTGTGTTCTGACCGAGATAAGCTAAGACCTTGTACTCCTCAAGCTCTTTTTCGAACAATATAACAATCTTCATTAGCAAAGCTATTATATGTAGCGGCGACCATTGGTCGCCATATTATACTAATTTTCGGCAAGCCTAGATTTTATACATTGTCACGAAAACGGCTTCCTTACATTTTCTATGCTTTGCTCAATCGAGCATATTTGATACCGACTTTTAATTTCATATTTTCGCAAAGCTGAGAAAATGTAGTGTGCAGATGTTTTCTTCGACAATGTATGAAAATCTCTCTTGCCTCTATAAAAAAATATCGCATTCCCTTGCGCAATGCTCTTTTGCATATATTTTCTGTAGTGGCGACCATTGGTCGCCATTTTTTACGTATTTGATAATCATATTTCTTTTGTGTATAATACTTATAGCAAATTTGTTTTACGAAAGAGAGTATTATGAAAAATTTTCTAAGCATTTTATATAAGTTGCTTTTAATTGTTCTTGCGATTCTTATTGGCATCGTTATTAGTTATTTTTCAATTGGTTATAGTATGTATAAAGATGCAATAACTAAGACACCTATTGAAGATAAAATAGCAGAAATTAAGAGCAAACCAAATTATACAGAATTATCAGATATTCCTAAAATCTATAAAGATGCAGTAATAGCAGTAGAGGATCATAGATTTTACGATCACCTTGGTGTTGACTACATTGCTACTTTTAATGCGCTAATATATGATTTATTTAATGGCGCTTTGAAGCAAGGTGGAAGTACGATTACTCAGCAACTTTGCAAAAATATATATTTTACTCAAGAACGCAAATTACAAAGAAAGATTGCTGAGATTATAATGGCGGCTGAACTTGAGAGAACAGTAGATAAAGAAATAATACTTGAACTCTACATAAACACATGCTTTTATGGTAACAATTGTTATACCTTAAAAGAAGCAACAAATTTGTATTTCAAAAAAGATCCAATTGATTTGACAGATTATGAAGCTACTTTGACGGCAGGAATTCCAAATGCTCCGTCACTTTATAATCCATTTCATAGTATGGAACTTTGTACTCAAAGGCAAAAACAAGTGTTATCTGCTATGGTAAAATATGAATATATTACCCAAGAAGAACGTGACAAAATATTAAGCCAGTAAAGGAGAAAAGAACAATGGCAAATTCAAAACTAATTGTTGTTGAAGGTCCACAAGGAGCTGGAAAGACTACAATTACTGATTTTATTAGACATGCAATTCCTTATACAAATCTATATAGATTAAGTGGAAGTAACGACAGCTCTCCATCAGGTAAGCCTAAATCGGTTGAAATGTATACAGATTTACTTGATTATATGAAAAAACTTGAAAATAAGAGCATTAATCTCTTATTTGATAGAACTTTTTTCACAGAATTAGTTTATTGTAGACTTGGTTTTAAAGAGTTTACTTATGAAGAAGAATTTAATACATTTTTAGATAGGTTTGCCAACATGGATTTTGACATTTATTATATTACTTTATATTTAAGTGATATTGATGAGTTTGAGCAAAGACTTGCTAGAAGCGGAAAAGCAGTTAATAAATATGCCAAATTTAGTAAAGAAAGCAGTCTTGCACAGCAAAATGCGTACTTACAACTGGCAGAAGAGATAAAAACCAAATATGATGATAAAATAAAAGTTGTGAACATTGATACGTGCATTGGTTTAGAAGGAGTTAAAGAAGAAATAATGAAGATTCTTTCTTAAAAAAATACACATTACATTTGTGTTTCAAGTGTTGATATTTAGGCGTTTTTTGTGATACTATGTTATTTGACATAGTATCATTTTTTAAGGAGAATATGATGTTAAGAAAAATAGGATTTATCTTAATATTGATACATATATTAATACTTAGCTCAGCATTTGCTGGTTCACTTACAAGCATTATTTATGATGGTGAAACTCACCCATACACGGCTAGAGACGTTACTCTTATGCTAAATAACGATAAGTTTGAACCTTCAGAAGGACAAATGCCACCAATTCTTTTAAACAATAGGACTTTAGTACCAGTAAGAGAAGTTTTTGAGTATTTAGGTGGAGAAGTTTTCTGGACCGATAGTGAAAGACGTGTCGACGTTACATTCGAAGATACAAAAATATCTTTATGGATTAACAGTTTAGAAGCAACCAAAAATGGCAAAAAGCTTAAATTAGACGTTCCAGCTAAAATCATCAATAACAAAACGATGGTCCCAGTTAGGTTTATTTCTGAGAACGCAGATTTAATGGTTGGTTGGAATGCTGAAGAATATATAGTTGATGTTAAGTATCAAAAAGCCAAAATTACTAACATTGGTTTTGCTACCATTAACGGAGTTAATTGCCTTGTTGCAAAGGCAGACAAAAAAATTACAGGATACAAGTATTTTAGCTTACCTAAAGATGATCAGAATCCTCTTAGATTAGTATTAGATATCGAAAATTGTGAATTTACTTTTGACACTACTAATGCAAAATTTGAACAAGGGATGTTACAAGGAATTAGATTTGGCAAGCAATCAAATGATGTAAATAGAATAGTACTTGATTTACGAGATGATACAGACTATGTTGTTACATTATCTGAAGATAGATTAAAATTATATTTTGCTATGGCAAAAGAATTTATTGATCCTGATGCGAAAAAACAAGAAGATAATCCAGTTATTCCAAAAGAGGAAAAACTAGATGCACATTCATTATCTGGTGAAGCAAGCGAAAAGAATGAGTCTAATGCGGTTTCTAGTGAGAAGCCCGAAGAAACATCTTCTGTAAAATCTGGTGAATTACCAGATAGCAAGTCACCTAATGTAACTAAAGAAAATGCTAAAGAAGAATTAATTGAGTTACAAGAAAAATCCGGAGAAAACATCTTGGTTGATACTTCTTTAGAAATACCAAAAGCTGAAAACACAAGTGATAATGCTGACATTGTACAAATACTAGAGTCGGAAGATGAAACTGTTGAAGAAGACATCAAATTTGATACTACAATCACTTCAATAAAATATAGTGCAGCATCAAAAAGAATTAAAATTAAATATACTGGAGATATGACTTTTCATGATTCTATCTTGACGAATCCAAATAGGATTGTAATTGATATAGACAACGCAAAACTAGATACTACAGGACCTACAGAAATTGACGTCAAAAACTCAATTGTGACAGATATAAGATTTTCTCAATATACTAAAACTTCTGTAAGAATTGTGTTTGACTTGGCAAACAAAGGTGAATACAAGATTTATAAGAGAAGTTCAGAACTTCAAATAGAAGTTGAAGAGACAAATTATAAAAACATTAAGTACAAGAAGAATACTTCAAACAGTCAGATAACACTTCTTAATGCCACAATGGAAGATTTTTCATTCACTCAGAATGAAGAGATGTTTAAGTATATTGTTAAATTTAACGCAAAGGACTATGATTTTGGTATTGGTATGCTTACTCCAGATGATTCTTACGTTAAATCAATTACTGTTTTAGAAGGAAGTATTACTATAGCTGACACTGGTGACAAATATTATGCTGTAAGGCAGTCAGGTTCCAACGTAGTAATTACAATAAGAGTAAGGGAACCAGAGCCGGAGCCAGTTATTGAACCAGAATTAATAGCAGAGTCTGGTGAAATGATTAATAATTCAGGTGAGCAAGAAGTGAATATTGAGAAGAAAATTGTTGTTATAGATGTAGGACATGGTGGCAAAGATCCAGGCGCTGGAAATGGCGATTACGAAGAAAAAGATTTTAACTTGAATATTGCTAAAGAATTGTATAGACTATTAGAAGCTAGAGATGATGTTGAAGTTTATATAGATAGAACTTCAGATATCTACTTAAGCAGAGAAGACCGTGTTGCATATGCAAATGAGCATAATCCAGACTTAATTGTAAGTTGTCACATTAATGCGGTTGAAAATAAATCATATTCTGGTACAATGGTACTATACTACAACAATGAAACAGAAAGTGATTATGGAGATATCACTTCTGAAGAGTGTGCAAAGATTGTACAAAGCAAGTTGGTTAAAGCCTTGGGCACAATAGATAGAGGCGTGGTTAATAGAAGTGATTTACACATTTTAAGTAAGACACCTTGTCCATCTATATTATGTGAAGTTTGCTTTATTTCAAACGATGCCGAATTACAAAAACTAAAGACAAAATCATTCCAAAACAATGCTGCAAAGGCTATTTGCGATGGAGTGGTAGAAATATTAAAAGAAATGTAAGATGTGTCTTTAGGACATGTATGGAGGTACAAAATGGACGAAAATAGTTTACCTAAAGGTATTTTTGGTCTTAATAAAAAAGAGGTTGAACAATACGTTGCTAGTATTAAAGATGACTATGAAAAAGAGCTTATGGAACAATCTAAAAAGCTTCAAGAACTTAAAAATGAGAACATAAAGCTTAATGAGAAAATAAACTCACTGATGAAAGAAAAAAAAGAAGTTGAAGAGTCTAAAGCTAATATTTCAGATGTTCTTTTGAAGGCTCAAGAGCAGGCAAAACAAATTATTGAAGATGCAAAAGTGCAGGCGGAAAAAGAGAGACAAGATGTAGAATCACTTATAGAAGAACAAAAAGAAAAACTAATAGATGCAAAGATTGAGCTTGCAATGCTTAAAGATAAAGCAAAAGAGATCATTACTAAATTTTCAGATGATTTAACAAAATTACAATAAAACATATAATATGAGTATAAAGACCCTAAGTTAAATGTTGAGATGGATTTATCCACCCAAACATTTATTGTAGAGCTAGATTTAGTTAAGTAAAAAGAGCTGTAAAAGTCATGTTAGACTTTTACAGCTCTTTTGCTTTTGGAATATATTCGGATTTGTAATCAACATCAGTTATGTATAAGTATAACTAATCGTTTGCATTACCTCTAATAATTTTACATAATGTTAAAACTGATGTAAACTAAAAGTGAGTTAAATGAAAGGAGGAATAGTGATGGGAAAAAGACGTGTAAGCCTAGAAGAGGCCAAAAAAATTTTAAAGAACGATAAGGTATTTATTGCAGGGAAAAATTATAATGTATTAGATACCGGTAAATACCATTCAGGATGGACATTAGTACTACCACAGGAGTGGGAACTGGATGAAAATGACAATCCAATGATTCCAGATATATATGATGCAAGAAAATGTACGGAATTAACAGATGGAATGAATCTGGATTTTAACGCTGAATGTTTTGTAAGATTTGGTAGGTATAGAAAAAGTACGTCTGGCAAACCGGTCTTTGAATTAACTGACCCTAAGGATGCAAAACATGTAATGATAACGGCCGATTGGGGCGGTCCGTTTATTCATACAAGAGGTAATCATTACGATGATATTAAGGAAACTGGAGTGCTAGAATTTACTAGAGCAAGAAGTAATGGTGGTGGAACGGGTTATGACTATTATATTGTTCCTATAGATTATATAAATGATCCAATGGAAAGAGATGTAAGTGAAATTGTGAGAAATGAGCAAAAGAAAAGAGAAAAAGAAAGAGAAGAAAGAAGAAATAAAATTGAAAGAACCCAAGAAGAAAGAAAAACTTCACGTAGTAATAAAGAAGCAGTAATAGCTCAAATAATGCCAATGTTAGAGGCATTTAAGGAAAAATATGGCGAAGAAATTGGTGTTAAATTTGGAGAATACACTTTAGAATTATCAAGATTGTATATTTATAATATTTCATATTCACAAGAAGCTGTTGAAAAAATAAGTAAAGGTATTGAAGAACTTTCTGCACGAAAAGAAATTCAATTACGAAAAGAAGAAGCACAGAAAACACTAACTCCAAGATTTAAAGAATATGAACAAGCATTATTAGATATTGAAGCAGAGCTTAAAATTGATAGGAATGGTGTTAAAGTTACTTTTTTAACTCCAGAATTACCAAGTGAAGAAAGGGATCGCTATGGATATATTCATCGTGTAGAAGGAAAAATTACTCAGACTTATGAGTATTCGGAAGACGATTTTAATAGATTTGTTGCTGATTTATTAAAAGCAATTGATGACTATAAAGAAAGAAAAAGTGCCGAGAGACAGAAAGAAGATGAGGTAAAGAAAAAAGCTCAGAGAGTACGAGAAGAGGCTGAAGCAAAAGAGCAAGGATATCCTTCAGAGTTTAAATATAGAAATCGATTACATGGAGCTACAGGATTATCTCATGCATATGTTATCACAAAAGAAGGTCATATAAGAGAGCCGGATGATAATCTTTTAGATAATCGAAATCATAGTCATCATTATTCAGATAGAATAAGTTGTATTCTGGAAGCCGATGGAAACCAAATATACAATCAAATTATGCCAGGAGATATAATAGTATCATATTTTAAATCATGTACTAGAGAGCCATATATTGTAGATATTGAGTGGGCAGATCAAATGCCAACAGAAGACCAAATGTTAGTAATGATGGATGTTTTAAAAGGATTGGTTCCTGAAGGGTATGATCAAACTTATGTTACTAGTGCAAAAGAATACCAAGAGGGAAGTGAAAATGAGCCAATTACGGATTTTAAATCATGGATTATGGAAAGAGTTAAAGAAAAATTGGATGAATGTAGAAGTACTTTAAAGAAAGAAGTAAGAAGTGCTATAAATTTAAGAGGAATTGAAGATAACTCTTCAAGAGTTGTAGATGCTAGTAAAAGAAATGATGATAATTCAGAATTATAAAGAAGAAAGTTCTATAAAAAAGATTCTATGTCAAATGTTGGGGTGGAAGGATGAAAAATCCTTCTACTCCATTATTTTTGCCTTCAATAGGATTGTTAGAAAAAGGAACAGAATTGCCTCTAAATTCATCGATACATAATTTTTAACCACCCCAATATAAATTATAGAACCAGTATAATAGGCAATCATATGCCACCTGTTTTTTACTCTTTAATAATTGTTAAGGATTTTTAATATAATGATATAATTATTTAATACTATTGTAATGGAGTATGTTATAGCGATTTTATATAATAAAAGTGTGTTTTTATACTCATTTTTCGTTAGGAGGACAAAATGAAAATTAAAATAACTCTATTATTGGTTTTAGTTTTTGTAGTTTTATTCAGTTTATGCTATGCAGTTACGAAGAATACAAAAGTTCCATACATTAGTCTTACAATATCTACTGAAGACTCAATTGTTGCAAACTATATTCGTAACACGGATGGAAAGGTTCAAAACAATATTTCTAGTAAGAAACTATCATTAGATGATAGTGCTACATTAAATATTGATGTTGGTGTTAGTGAGGGGAACTTTTCTAGTGTAGATATAGTGTGGAATGGAAATGTTTCAAAGACATATGCAGTTGAAAGAGTAAGCGTAATTAAGCCTATTACGAAATATGATGTAAATACGTTAACCATTACAGTACATACTACAGATAAAGATAATAATCGTTCGGATTTTAGTCGTACGATTAAAGTATATCCTCTTAGAAAAGGTTATGGTTCTATAATGGAGAGAATTGCCCAAAAGAATAAGGCTTTTAATAACACTAGTGGAAAAGTTTATCTTGGTGTAATAAAAGATTACCTTAAAGAGGGGCTTGGTAAAGTATTAATAGAAGAAACGTGGTATAACTTAGCAGAAAATGAAAGAATTGTTCTTTCAGATGCGGTTAAAAATCAATCAATATTTTATCAAATAGATGATGAAGATAGGATAGTAATCCTAAAATTTGTCGAAATAATTAGCTCTGGTGATACTAATTAGTTTTTAAGGGGGGAGACAAATGAAAAAACTATTATTTTTATTAATAATCATGATTGCTATATTTTCAACAGTATTTGCAAAAGAATTTAGTGATGTATCAAAAGACCATTGGGCATACAAATATGTTGATATTCTTTCTGATATGTCAATTATAAATGGTTATGAGAATGGAACTTTTAATCCTTCAAAGAAGATAACTAAAGCGGAATATATAAAGCTTTTAGTTGGAACAATTATTTCAAAAGCAGATAATGAATATATATCTAAGAACATGTCTACTACCAAGAACTGGTATGACCTATATGTTGAATACGCGAAAGAGTCTGGATTTTTAATAGATAATTATTCTGATGAAAGTATAAAAGCCGAAGTTTCAAGAAAAGATATGGTTAAAATGCTAGAACCACTTATACGTTTTATACAATATGGGACTGAATATGGTAATGTGGATGTTGACGATGAGCTAAGTAGAAGCCAACTAGAAGAAGCTTATGGTGTTCAAAATGGAGAGGAAGTTAAGGTGATTAAAGACGCAAGCAAATTTAATGTTGAAAAAATTGAAACGAAAGTAGTTCCTACAGTGGATTCTTTTAGAGAATTATCTAAAGAAGACAATGAAAAAATTCAAAAAACTTTTAGTGATGTATCTGCACTTAAGATGAATGAAAAGTCGGCTTTATTGTTTTTATATGACAAAGGATTTGTTAATGGATATGATGATGGCACTTTTAAACCAGAACAAACAATGAATAGAGCTGAAGTTGCCACAATAATTTATAAAGTTATCAATTTTATAGAGAAAGGAGAAAATAAATAGTGAATAAAAAGATAATTTCTTTTGTATTATTTATTATCATTTGCTCATTCAATATTGTTTTTGCTGGTGATGATGCGGATGCATATTTTTACGATACTCATCATATAGATGGTATTAGTAGTAATCCTAAAGTCTGCCATATAATGCAATTATATGACGATACACAAGCAACATGTGTAAAAAGAGGTACTGAATTTTATAAATGCACAGAATGTAATGTAACTATTTCAAGAGCTACGACTACATATCCCGAATGGCATGAAAATTTAAGCAAAGAATACTTCTTTTCATCTATTGGTCACTGGAAAATATGTCAAGATTGTGGAGCAGTAGTAGATGCTGAAGCACATCAAGTAGGTGGAAAATGTTTTTGTGGCTATGATGAATATGTAAATCACAAACATACCTTTGAACGAGTATATGAATCTTTTCCAACTTGTACTGAACCAGGAGAGTACTATTTAGAGTGTTCATGTGGAAAGGCAAATGGACATTATTTTGATAGACCTCTTGGTCACAATTTTGCTGTTACTGTTATCGAGGAAGGAAACTGCCATAATCCAGGAACCGTATTAAAAACATGTCTTACATGTGGTGAAAACAAGGTAGAACCATACGTTACTAAGCTATTTGAAGATGCCAGAGAAGATGTTAGAGGTAAAGACAACAATTCTCATTCCGTTATTTGCAGTAAATGCAAACAGGTTCTTTATACTGAACCTCATTCTTTAGAACAAAAATGGGATGCTACTTATCACTGGGATGAATGTGTTAAGTGCAAAAAAGTACTAAATAAATCAAAACATAATTTTGGCTGGAAAGATTCCTTTGAAGCAACGTTTGATTCTGAAGGTTATGATTTATATATGTGCACAGAATGTAGTGCTTGGAAATCGATTAACACTTTCCCTAAATTAAAAAATGATCTTTACAGCTGTGATCATCAATATACTTTAAAATACAATGATTTGGGACATTGGGAAGAATGTATTTTCTGTGGTAACCAAATTAATAGTTCTGGTCATAATATGAAATTTGACCATACTAAACAACCTAATTGTGGAAAAGCTGGAGAAACCGTATATATTTGTACAACTTGTGATTATTCTACAGGCACATCGATTCCACCAACAGGAAATCATTATTTTGTAACTGAAAATGACAAGACTTATCATTGGAAAGAATGCAAAAAGTGTGGAACAATAGAGAAAAAAGAAAAACATGAATTTGGTATAAAAGATAAAATTCAAGCAACAACAGAGCATGAAGGATATGATTTATATGAATGTAGGGTATGTGGTGAATTTCAAGAGAGAAACATTATTCCAAAACTAAATAAGGCATGTACCAATCATAAGTTTGTAACTCTATACAATGATATAGGCCATTGGAAACAGTGTTCGGTTTGTGGTCTTGATAAAGATTATGAAGATCATAATATGAAGTTAGACCATCAAACATCGCCGAAATGTGGAGATGCTGGAGAAACGGTTTATAAGTGTACTTCTTGCGAATATACGAGAGGTAATTCGATTCCACCTTCAACACAGCATGATTATAAAGAGTTTTATGATAATTCTGTGCATTGGCAAGAATGTAAAAAGTGTGGAAAAATTACAGATAAAGTTAAACACAAAATGGAGATTAAAGATTCTTTTGAAGCAACTACAGAACAAAAAGGATATGATTTATATAAATGTACAGAGTGTTTATATATGGAACATAGAAATGAAATCCCGCAATTAAAAGAGGAATGCGTAGATCATAAATATGTATATAAATATGATGATTCTGTACATTGGAAAGTTTGCTCTGCTTGTGGAAAACAAACAGGAAGTGGAGCACATGCATATAAAGAAGACCACACAACAGCCCCAACATGTGGAAAAGCGGGAGAAAGTGTATATAAATGTGTTTGCGGAAAAACACAAGGAAATTCACTTCCACCAACTGGTAGACATGATTATACTACAAAATTTGATAATAATAATCACTGGAAAGAGTGTAAAGTTTGTGGAAATAAAAAAGATATAGCCAAACATGAGTATACAAAAGACCATACTACACAACCTACTTGTGGAAATGCAGGAGAAGATGTTTATAAATGTGTTTGCGGAAAGACACAAGGAAATTCAATTCCGCCAACAGGTAACCATAAGTATGGAAGTTGGACTACGTCTAAGGCAGCTACTTGCTTGGGCACAGGTACAGAGATAAGAACATGTAGTACATGTGGCAAAAAAGAAACAAGGGTTATTGCAGCTAAAGGTCATGACTGTTCATGGAAGACAACAAAGGTTGCTAGCTGTACATCAAGTGGAAAACAAGAATACGTATGTAGTAGGTGTGGAGTTTGCACTCAATCAAAAACAATATCTGCATTAGGACACAATTGGAGTAATAATAAGTGTACTAGATGTGGAGCTCAAAAACCGTCAGGTGGTGGCGGAGGAGGTCCAGTTAATGTAATTAAATAGTTTGTTTTTGTAATGCGGGACTTTTAAAAGGCCCGCATTTTTTTGCGATTTATTGTTATTGCTACAACGGTTATTAAATATTTTGTAGTGGCGGTCATTGACCGCCATAAAAAGATGGTGTGTTACCTATTAGCCACCATAATTTCTATTATGTAAAACACTCCTATATAATATAAGAAAAAAGTTTTAAAAAAGTACCATTTATTTTTTTGTTATGCTACAATGATATTAGTGAAATTGTAACATGGAAAAATATGTGAAAAAGCAGATATTACAATTTCTTGAAAGGGGTAATTATGAAGAAGAGTAAATTGATTTTTCTTAGCGCAGTAACGATTTCGTGTGCGTTACTTTCAGGTTGTTTTGAAAAACCTGTAACAGTTGATAATTCAGGAGAAAATGTTTCTGTTTCTAGTGGTGAACAAGAAGTTGTTTTTCAAAACCAATATGAAACGTTTGGAAATGGTACTGATATTGTAAGTTATAAAGGAAAAACATATTACATCGAATATGGTAACAATGATTTCACAGATGAAGCTATTAGAAGTCCATGGTATTATGTCACTCAACAATCAAATAGTCAAAGATATATTAATATAATTGACGAAAAAGGCAACATAAGAAATCTATTTAAGGTTACTGGAGCAAATTCTTTTTATATTTTAGATGATAGATTCTATATTCAATCTGCAAGTGGCTTACTTTATACAGTAGATATGAAAGGACAAAATAGTATAGAACTTACTAGAGGCGAGTACGTTGCTTATGATATAGATGATCATGCGATATACTACACAAATAATAATAACCCAAATATTTTGTATAGAATGAATACTATAGATTTACAGATTGAATCATTAGCATTTGATAATCCTCTTACTACAGGAACAAATCGTTATTTAGGAACAAAGGCTGGAAACTTATATTACATTAGTTTAGACGATAAAAAGAGCGAAGTTATTTTACTTGAACACAATATTAAAGATAATAAAACTCAAGAGGTAGATAGAATTAAGATGGAACTTTCTCTTTCAGAGTACGAAGGAAGTACTATGGAAATAGTTTGGACGAGAACTCTTGGTAATTATTGTGGATTTGTTATTGGGCTTCCAAATGAAGGAACGATTAGAGGATATTATGATAGAGCTTTTTATGTAGTGAATCTAGAGAATAAGACAATTACATATTCACCTGTTGATAAGCCTGCGGAAGGCGATTGGTATAGTGAATATTCTTTAGAAAAACAATTATTTGCTCATCTTTATAAAGCTAGTAACAATAAGTCATTACCTTTAATGGATACTATAGTTACAAATGAAGAGCTTAACAAATTTGCTAATAAATATCATATAGATTTAAATGAAAAGCTCGGTGAAGAGGCAAAAGAAAGTGTTTCTTGTAGTCCAGATGAGAATAAATACATTGTAGAAGTAGAAGACTATAGAGTTGTAGGTACTAATGTATTCTATAAGATTACAGCTTCTAGACTAAATCCAGCTGGTGAAATTGGTTGGAGAACTGCATTTATTAGAATGTGCTCAGAAGTATATATATACAATTTAGATACAAAAGAAAATAAATTTGTATATTCATATATCAACAACAATTTTGCAAAGGTTGAGGAAAAAATTGAAGAGTTAGTTGCTAGTGGAGAAATATATTCTGGCGAAATTAGCGAGCTTATTGATGCCAATACTTCTGCAATAGTTGAGCCACTTAAAGAAGGCGAGATGTATATAGATATAGATACTTCAAAACAATGGAAAGATGAATTTGACATTAGAGTTGAAGAAGTTGGTGGTATGATTATTGGTAAACGTATCGAATATGAAGGACATCATACCAAGAGTGAAGGAACACTAAAGATAAAAGTTAACAAAGAACCTGGTGCAATGCTTACTGTCTATGTTGACGGAGAGTTAGATTCTCAAATGAGAATTGATTAAAGTTAGGAGGAAACGTAGTGAAAAAGTTATTATTAATCTCTACAATTTTAATAATTGTTATGATGACAAGTATGTCATTTGCTAAAACATATTCAGATGTTAAAAATTCAAAATTTGAACAGGCGGTTGATGTCTTATCTACTCTTGAAATAATTAACGGATATGAAGATGGTACATATAAACCAGGTAATACAGTTACACGTGCTGAGATGGCTAAATTAATCGTTGTATCACTTGGAAAAGAATCAACAGCTAACTCACTTAAAGGAGATACTACTTTTAGTGATGTTAAAGCTAATAGCTGGGCAGCTGGATACATTAATTGCGCTTCTAGTATAGGAATTATTAAAGGATATCCTGAAGGCACTTTTCAACCAAATAAAACAGTGTCATACGTAGAAGCTGCTACAATGCTTCTTAGAGCACTAAACTATACAAAAAAGCTTGAAGGAGAAAAATATCCTACAGGTTATATGAAAGTTGCTAATGATGTTGGACTATTAAATACAATTACTGCAAATAGTTCTAGTGAAGGAGCTAGCCGTGGTAATGTTGCTATTATGGTTCTTAACACTTTGAAAAGTCCAGTTCAAAAAATAGTTTCTACAACTACTAAAGGTGAAGTAAACTTTGGCGACGGTTCACCTCTATTAGAGACTTCTTTTACTGATATGCAATATGTTAAAGAGGGAGAAGTAATTGATATAGATATAGCTGATAGCCAAATCTATGTTAGAGATAAGGATAATAGCCGTAGAATAACTGCAACAGTTGCAGATGAAGACGAAGTTAAAGAATTATTTAAGAGAAAAGTTGAGTTTATTTACAACAAAAAAGATGATAAATTCATTTCGTTCAAGATAGTTGATAAATATAATCTTCTTACAGTTGATGTTGATGAAATAGATGATGAAACAATTTACACAAAGAAAGATAGCAAAGCAGAATATGACCTTCCTGATGATGAAGATGTTATAATGCTTTATGTTTCAAATTATGACGAAGTTGAAACAGCTTATCTTACAATGGATGATAAAAAAGTAATTGGTGCAGTATTAGAAGGTACTCCTACAGTTTATGCAGGCGTTGTTACAGATACAGACATTACTGTATCTAAGAGAGCTGGATTTGAAATGATGACTCCAGAAGGAAAGTATAAAGAATATCCACTTGCTAGTACTACTACAAAGCTTAAGAATGGAGCTGTTGTATTATTTACTTTAAATAATTCAGAACATGCAAGCTTATTAGAGAAGATTTATCCAGACGATGGCAATGCTATAGAAGAATTAACAAATGATTCAAAAGAAAAGTCTATAAAAGTTAAGAAAACAAATAAACTTACTATTGGTAAAGACGAGGAATATTTTGTATATTTGGTAGATGGAGACACAATTAGAGAAGGCGACTTGGGTGATATAGAAAAAGAGTTTGACTTGGCATGTGTTGAAAGAGTACTTAAGACTAATTATATAATCGTATTTGAAGATTGTGTTGATGATGAAGATATAGTATCTTCGCTTTCTGTTGCAGAAGCAAAAGAAAAACTTCAAAAGACTTTAAAAACTGCAAATACTTACTTAAAGAAAACTACATCTTATTCAGTTGAAACATTTGAAGCTTTAAGCGAAGCTGTAGATAATGCAAACACAGCTCTTAAAGGTGCAAGTTCAGCTGCTAGACTTGAACTTGCAGAAAGAAAAGTATCTGCTGCGATTAAAGGTCTTAAGAGTTCATCTTCTTCTGATAAACAATTACGTATTGATTGGGAAAACTTAAAAGATAAAATCGAAGAAGTAGAAGATTTGAATGAAAAAGACTATACAGCTGCATCTTGGGCAAAACTAGCAGAAGAACTTAAACTTGCAAAAGCAGTAAATATTTCAAATACAAATTCAAGCAAGATTTCTGAAAGAATTGATGCATTAGATAGAGCTATGAATCTTTTAGTTACAAATACTGCAAACTCAGAAATACAAAGTGCATTAAAAGAACTTAATAGTTTGATTTCTAAAGCTAATACGGCAGTTAAGAGTAGTTCTAATTATACTTCAGCTTCTATTTCAAGAGTTGAAACAGCTCTTAATAATGCTAAAAAGTTAGATCAAAACAAGGCTTCTCTTTCTGAAATTAAAACTCAAATTAATAACCTTGATGCTGCTTTAGATGGACTAGAAGCTAAATTGTTAGATACATATAAATCTAACAGAAGTACATTGGACGCTACATATAAAGATGCCAATGGTAGAAGTGCTTCAAATTATACAGAAGAAAGCTTCAACAAGTTTAAAGAAAAGTTCGCTTCTTATAGCTCAACATACAAAGCACTTAAGAGTGTTTCTGAAGTAGAGAAGATGTCAAATACAGACATTCAAAATGAGATTTCTAAAGTTAATACATTAAATACGAATATTAAAGATGCTTTGAAATTATTAGTTACAGTTTCTGATGACAACTTTAGAAGTAGTTTAAAAGAGTATATTGCTAAAGGTAGAGCATATACTAAAGAAACTTGGACAAGTACAAGTGTTACATTTGAACAATTACAAACAGAATTGACAAATGCTGAAAAGATAGCTAAAGATTCATCTAAGACAGAATCTGAAATACAAGCTGCTATATTAAAACTAATAAGTATTGGTGTTTAAATCGATTACTATTTAAACTTTTAATTAATTATTAGGAGATACAAATGATATTTAAAAACGAAGGAAGAATAGGAGTTAAGAGTTTAATAGTCATTACCGCAATTATTATCATAATTGCGGTAATTGGCATGCTTATTATTAATGAAAATAAGAAACAGCCGACAACGAATATACCAATTACAAATAACAATACTCCTGCAACTAGTGGTGAATATACTCCTAATTCAGTTGATATTAATACATTACCGCCAGATAGTACCTTGCGTTATCATGGTCTTTGGGTAGATATGGTTATGGGGGGACAAAATTATTCTGGTGATGATTTGTGGATTTATGCTCGTAATGAAAATTCAATAGATATTGAATACATTGGTAATAATGGCATTTCATTTGAAGCTTATGGTATTCCAATAATTGATGGTAGAGGTGAGTTTGTAGACTCGTCAAGGAAATATAATGGAAGTCTTAACTTAAAAACTACTTTTGTTGAATTAGATTATACTGAAGACGAAACGGGTTCTTCACATAGTATATCTTTTGAAAAACTATCGAAGAAAACAGTTACGAGAAGAGAATTGTTTGGTGAAATTCAAAGAATTATTAATAGCAATTATCAAAACATCGATCCAACTATTTTCAGAATCAAGAATGGAAAAGAGTTTTTATTACTTAATATGGTTCCAACATGTTATGTTGAAAACAGAGAACGTAAAAGTACATATAATGGAATCGATTACTTTAGAGATGTTTATACAATCGATAAGGTATCAAATAAGTTAGTATCAATCTCGGATGTCATACCTGATGAGAAACATGTTAAAGATACAGATGCATATATTAAAGACTTTTTAAATAGAAAGAAAGCGCAAGCTGAACTTAGTGGCGATACTTGGAATTATGCTGATACTTTTTTAGGGATTTTGAGCCCTTATAACATTTATTCTAAATATTTCTATGTTGATGAAGAAAACTATACTGTAAGTATTCAAATATATGATGACTTATGGTGCAATGTCCCTTTTTATATTGCTTTCGATAAAGATAGACAAAGCAGGTATGGAGTAAGTGCTCCTATAGTTTTGCTTCCTAGTGGGGACACTAGCGGGGATATTAGTGGAGATTTAGGAGGAATTAATAATGTCGTCGATAATGAGGTCTAGATTATTTACACCAAAGTTTGTTTTCATATTACTTTTAATAGTTTTGATTTGTCTGGTGGGAGCATATTATATTTGGCAAATGTATACTAGAGACGATTTTTCATTTTCACCGTTTGCTCAAACTCCTACAGGTACAACAAATAGTAGTGGTAATTCAATTAATAACAACGTTCCAAATAATAATGATTTACCAAATAATGTTCCTACAAATTCAATATTTGCCATTGCAAATTATGAAGGATACTGGGAAGACTTAGTTAATGGTGATTCTAATTTATGGATTTATGATAATAAAGATGGAACTATTGATTTTGATTATTATAAACCTAGAACAGATTCAAAAAGTGCTACTAAGGTAACAATTAATGATAAAGGTGTTGGTGAATATACTGCTACTGACGATTCAAAGGGTGCCATTTATTTAAAAGAAAATGTAGTTGAACTAGAGTATGTTGGTATGGATGGTAATAAAAATAATGCTTCATTTTCTAAGACTTCATCTAAAGTAATTTCTAGACGTCAGTTATTTGAAGAAATTCAGAAGATTATTGAATCAAATTATAAGGCTATAAATAAAGATATTTTTAAATATGAAGAGTCACCTAATTATTTGACATTGTCACTAGCGGATGGTTGCTTTATTAAAGCTAATGAAGTAAACGTATCTTACGAAGGAATTGAATTTTTAAGAGACGATTATATCATAGATAAAAAACTAGGAAAATTAATTACATTACAAGATTTATTAGAAAATGATTCTAAAAGAATCGCTGATGTCGATAACTATATAAAGGGTTATTTGGAAATTAAGAAATTAGAATTTGAAAGATTTTGTCAATTAAATAACCTTTCTGGAGAAGCATGGCCATATCAAGAATTTAATGGAGTAATGGATCCTTATAACTATAATTCAAAATATTTTAGTATTGATGAAACAAATAAGAATGTAATTATTAAAGCTTTATCTTATCCTGACGAGGCTAGAAAGGCTTTAGGTGATTTATGGATTAAGGTTCCTTTTGAAGTATGCTTTGATGCTAAGAGACAAAGAGAGTTTGGAGTAATAAGTAAGAAGTTCAATCCTGAAATTTCAAAAGAAATTGCTATGGGGTATTTAAAATATATTATTCAAGAACAAAGTGGCGATAATATGGAAAACTTTGGTGATTCGGATACAAATTCATATAACTTGATTTATTTTGAAAAACCAGAGCTTGCTATTGTCGATAAAAATTTTAACTATAAAAAATATTCATATAATGACAAAATGGAAATAGTTGAGAGTTCTGATTATAACACGGAATATACATCAATAAGAGAGAAAAAATATTCGCCAACAGAGATAAAGCAAGTATTTTGCTTAAGCTCTAAATTGTATGAACAATAATTAATACTATGAAGTTAGGATTGATAATATACCCCTGCAACAATACTAATTAATGTTGCAGGGCGACTATCTATCGCCTAAATAATAAATATACTAAAGAAGGAGCGTTTGATTTTATGGAATTGATTTATGAAAATTCGTTTGTTACGGATAGCGAAATTGGTAAGTTTTCTAAAAAAGTTGAAGATGCTCATAATAAACTAGTTAATAAAAACGGAGAAGGCTCTGACTTTTTAGGCTGGGTTAATCTTGAATATGACAAAGAAGAGATGGAGCGCATTAAGCAAGCTGCTGCTAAGATAAGAAGAGACTCTGACTTTTTAGTTGTAATAGGAATTGGCGGATCTTATTTAGGAGCGAGAGCTGTTATAGAAGCACTTTCAAATAATTTTGCTACTAAAAATGTATTATTTGCTGGTAATAATATGAGCCCTGACTATTTAAACGATTTAGTTGACTATGTAAAAGACAGAGACTTTTCTATAAATGTAATTTCAAAATCTGGAACTACTACTGAACCTGCTATTGCCTTTAGTGTATTTAAAGAACTACTAATAAAAAAGTATGGTAAGGAAAAAGCTAGAGAAAGAATATATATTACAACGGACAGAGAAAAAGGACTTCTTAAGAAAGAAGCAACATTAGAAGAATATGAAACGTTTATTGTTCCAGATAATATTGGTGGAAGATATTCTGTGCTAACTCCGGTTGGATTACTTCCAATTGCAGTTGCAGGGATAAATATTGATATGCTTATGCTTGGTGCTTCACAAGCTATGCAAAAGTATGAAAATTTAATAGATAATGAAGCATATACATATGCGATAATTAGAAATGCTTTGCTTAAAAAAGGTAAGAATGTTGAAATCCTTGTTAATTATGAACCAAAGCTACATTATTTTACTGAGTGGTGGAAACAATTATTTGGAGAAAGTGAAGGAAAAGATAAAAAGGGTATACTTCCTTACGGAGTAGACAACACTACTGATTTACATTCTCTTGGTCAATATATCCAAGATGGTCAAAGACTTATGTTTGAAACTGTAATAGATATTGAAAAACCTTATAGGGATTATAAACTTCCTGTTCAAGCAGATAAAGAATTAGATTTTCTAAGCGCTAAATCTTTAAATGATGTAAATCATATGGCTATGGAAGGAACTATAAAAGCGCATATAGATGGAGGAGTTCCAAATATTAAAATCAAGGTTGAACGATTAGATGAATTTAATTTAGGATGGCTTATATACTTCTTCGAAAAATCTTGCGCTATATCAGGATATTTACTTGGAATCAATCCATTTAATCAACCGGGAGTAGAAGCATACAAGAAAGAAATGTTTAAGTTGCTAGGAAAAGAATAAGATGTTTCAAGGAGCACGTAATGAATAAATACTTTAACAAAGCAATTATTGGAAATGGTAATTGCCTTGCGACTTTAACTGAAAATGCAGAGCTAATTAGACTATATTATCCATATATTGATTATTATCAAAATATAGATACATATAGTCTTGGTTTCGTGCGCCCAGAAACAAATCATGTCGACTGGTTTAAGAATATGACTGTTATTAATCAATATTATGATGGTAATGTTGTTTATACTAAGCTTTCGTTAGATAACGTAGAAATATTAATAAGAGATTATATGCTTATAGACCAAAATGTAATGATTAGAAAGATTAAGTTTAATCAACTATTATCGTTAATGGTATATTCAAAGTTAAATTCTAGTAGTGATAAATTAGTATCTGGAATAAGTGTTCAAAATTCACTTATACAATATGCGCAAGAGTTTTATATGGCAACTTTTTCAGATAAAAAAATTGTTAAATCACAAGTGAATAATCCTCGTGAAAGATTGGAATTTGCTGACTTGCACTTGGAAGATTATATTGGAATGTCAGACGAGTCTGCAGTAATGTTTGAACCTTCAAGAGAGATTACACTTTATATTGCTTTAGAAGATGAATTAAATAAAACTTTTTCGAAGATAGAGTATCTAAAAAAACAAAATGAAGATGCTTTGTTTGGCGATGTAAAAAAATATTGGAGAGAGTTTTTAGAAAAACATTTAGACTACTATATGAAGAATAGTAAGTATACTAACAAAGAAATAGATATAATAGAACGTACTATTTTGATGTATGCGTTACTTACTAATAAAAATACTGGTGCAGTACTTGCAAGCCCAGACGTAGATGAAAAGTTTACTGTGTGTGGAAGGTATGGTTATTGTTGGCCAAGAGATGCTTTGTTTATTAATGAAGCAATGAAACTTTTAGGTATGAATGATGAAGTTAATAAGTTTTATTCAGTATGGGCTGAAAAAACTCAACTTCCAAATGGACTTTTTGAACAAAGGTATTATTCAAATGGAAATTTAGCTCCTTCGTGGGGTGTCCAAATAGATGAAACTGCTTCTATGATTATAGGCATTAATAAGTTGCCTAACAAAGATGAATATAAACCAATAGTTGAAAAAGCAACTGTTGGAATGATAGGCTTTTTAGATGAAAACTTTATTTCTAAACCATGTTATGATTTGTGGGAAGAAAGAAAAGATTCACATTTATATTCTACGTCTGCTATTTATAATGGACTTGAAGCTGCAAGAGAAGTACTTAAAGATGACAATAAGTATAACCACTTAATATGTGAAATAGATATGCTCCAGCCAAAAATATTAGAAGCAATCAAAAATAATTTTGTAGAGAATGATTATTTAAAAAGAAGCAAGTATAATTCAAACACAGACATTTCCATTTTAGGTGCTATTACGCCATTTAATGTTTTTGCTTTTGATGATTCTTTATCAATTAAGTCGGTTAATAAAATTGAAAATGATTTAAGAATTGGAATTGGAGGGTATCTTAGATATAAGGACGATAATTATAATGGAGGCAATGCTTGGATTATTTCTTCACTTTGGCTAGCATTATATTATATCGAAGCAGGAAATCTTGAAAAAGCAAAAGAGCTTTATGATTGGGTTACGGCACATTCTGATGATAAAGGATTTTTGGCAGAACAGATAGATAAATCAACAGGAAAGCCAGCTTGGATTGTTGGACTTTCGTGGAGTCATGCATTATACATAATAGTTGGAAAGAAACTCCACTCATAATTTGACTCGGACTCGAGGCTTTATAGGACTCGATCGGGCTCGGGGACGTCCCAAGTCCAAAAGGAAAGGAAGTAAGTAATGGCAAAAAGTAAGACGGTATTTGTTTGTAATAGTTGTGGAAATGAAAGCTCTAAGTGGCTTGGTAAATGCCCCGCCTGTGGAGCATGGAATTCATTTTTTGAAGAAAAAGTTGTTGATTCCAAAGCGACATCTGGTTTAGGAGCAAGAACTACTGCAACTCATGCAAATACCATGAAGTTAAAAGATGTTGAGACAAATAATTATGAAAGATATAAAACAGGATATGAAGAATTAGATAGAGTGCTAGGCGGTGGGCTAGTACAAGGCTCACTTGTTCTACTTGGTGGTGAACCTGGTATTGGTAAATCAACATTAATTCTCCAATTATGTGATAAGGTTAAAGTTAATGGACCCATTTTATATGTATCAGGAGAAGAATCAGGCTCACAAATAAAAATGCGTGCTGACAGATTAAATATTGATAACGAGAACATTTTCTTTTTAGGTGAAACATCTATGACGTTAATAGATGAGGCTATAGAAAATATAAAGCCAGGGCTAGTTATCATTGATTCTATTCAAACTATTTATAGTGATGACATTCCGGCCGCACCAGGAAGTGTATCACAGGTTAGAGAAGTTACTGCAAAAATTATGATGACATGTAAAAAACAAAATATTACAACAATTATTATTGGACACGTTACAAAAGATGGAAGTATTGCAGGACCTAGAGTATTAGAACATATGGTTGATGCGGTTTTATATATTGAAGGTGAAAGATATTTTTCTTATAGAGTATTAAGAGGTGCGAAAAACAGATTTGGTTCAACTAACGAAGTAGGTATTTTTGAAATGCGTGAAGAGGGAATGTGTGAAATCTCAGATCCTTCAGATATTATGATTTCAGACAGAGAAGGAAATCCTTCTGGTTCCGTAATTGTAGCAACTTTAGAAGGCACCCGTACTATGCTAATTGAAGTTCAGGCACTAGTTACTCCTACAGCTTATGGCTTAGCAAGGCGTACAGGCATTGGTGTTGAATTTAATAGACTTGTTTTACTTCTTGCTGTATTAGAAAAAAGAGCCAACTTACCATTGTCTAATCAAGATGCATACTTAAATGTTGTTTCGGGTATAAAACTTGATGAACCTGCAGCAGACTTAGCTATTGCACTTGCACTTGCATCGAGTTTTAAAAATGTTCCCATCTCTAAAAACTTAGTCGCAGTTGGAGAAGTTGGACTTACTGGTGAAATAAGAAGTGTAAGTCAAGTTGAAAAAAGAGTAAAAGAAGCGGAGCGAATGGGATTTGAAGGAATACTTGTCCCTTATAGTGGCTTAAAGCAAATTAAATATAAGCCGTCTATAAAAGTGACTGGTGTTAAAACTATCAGAGATGCAATTCAATCTGCATTATGTTGATGTATTATAGTTAACTACTAAATAATAGCACTTATGTTAAGTGCTATTTTATTATTGTTTTTTTGGCGTAAAAATTGTAAAATATTGGTGGTGATTATCATGGAGCAAAGTGACTTAAAGGTCGGCGATATAGTTGAGGTTAAGAAGCAACATCCTTGTGGATCAAAACAATGGAAATTACTTAGAATAGGTGTTGATTTTAAGATGGAATGTGTCCGGTTGTGGACATCAGATTATGTGTGAACGACCTAAAGCGCTCAAAATGATTAAAAAGATAGTAAACTAACTAATTTTTGTAGTTAAATACAATTTTTCGGAGGAGAACTTATGAAAAAAAGCATTAAACTAAGTGATGTTTTTGTTTCAAAATACAGAATATATTTGTTGGTTATTTTCCTTGCGTTGCTGGCTTTTTGCATCTCAAAGCCACATCCACTTGTTATTTTAATATGTATTCTTATATATGCATTAGTTCTTGTTCTTACATACAAAAGACACCAGAATACACTCGACAAGATTGTTAAAAATCTAGATAGTTTTATGCTCAAGCTTAAAACTGATGAATCTATTTTAGACTTTCCATTACCAGCATTAATTGTTACTAATGATGGTGAATTATTATGGAATAATAACAAGCTAGAAGAAATGTTCAAAGGTATCAACAAAGAAAAATATATTGAAAGTCTTATCAAGGAACTAGATGAAAAATATGATGAGAATTTTTCTGGTATCGATAGAGAAATTAGCATTTATGATAAAAACTATCGTGTTATTGGCAACTTAGTAAATGTTCGTAAAAAGGGATATCAAGAAAAATATTTGATGCTTTATTTTGTTGATAGAAACGATTATTACAAACTTAAGAAAATTTACGATGATTCTAAAGATGTTGTAGGTATTATCTTAGTAGATAATTATGACGAAGTAGTACAAGGTGTGCAAGATAATGAAAAAGCAAGGTTGATAGCATCTGTAGAAACACATCTTCGTTCATGGTTTGAATTCACTGGCGGTATTTTCATTAAGTTAGACCGTAATAAATTTTTAATTAATTTTGAAAAGAAGTATCTTAAAGAATTTGTTGAGAAAAAATTTGATGTACTAGACTCAATAAAAACAATTACATTTAGTAATAACATACCTCTTACTTTATCTATTGCAATGATAATTGATGATGATACTACAAAAGCAGAAAAGCTTCATGATGCATTTACTACACTTGATATTGCTTTAGGTCGTGGAGGAGATCAAGCTATCCTTAAGAAAAAGAATAAATATGAATTCTTTGGCGGTAAATCTAAAGAATTAGAAAAACGTACAAAAGTAAAATCTAGAGTTGTAGCTTCTGCTTTAGAGGAACTTATGAAAGAAGCAAAAAATATCGTCATTATGGGACACAAAAATCCAGATGCAGATTGTTTAGGAAGCGCACTTGGTCTTTATCGTATTGCAAAATCGTTAGGAAAAGATGCATATATTTTGTTCAATGGTAAGGGAATAGCTCTTGATGGTTTGGTTAATAGATTAAATAAAGAAAAAGCTTATGATAATGTATTTTTCACTGTCGATGAGATTGCCAAAAAAATAAACCAAGATACATTGTTAATAGTTACGGACACTCATAAAACTGATTATGTGGAGGCACCAGAACTTCTTGAAAAAACAAGCAAGAGAGTATTAATAGACCATCATAGAAGAAGCGCAGACTTTATACAAGATCCCCTTCTTACTTTTCACGAAGTATATGCTTCATCAGCATGTGAATTGGTTACTGAGATTATTCAATACTTAGACGTTAAGATTGATTTACCACTTGTAGAAGCTGAAGCTTTATATGCAGGTATTCTTACAGATACAAAGAATTTTACTTTTAAAACAGGTGTTAGAACATTCGAAGCTGCAGCATATTTAAAGAAGTTGGGCGTAGATGTATTTGCTGTTAAAAAACTATTTGATAACGACATTGATACATACGTTGCTGTAGCAGATGTCATTAGAACTGCAGAAAAAATAAGAAACGATGTTGCAATTGCTGTATGCCCGCCAGAAATTTCAAATGGTATGCAAATAGCAGCACAAGCAGCAGATGAATTGATTTCTTTAAATGGTATAGAAACTTCATTTGTGTTAGTTGATATGGGTGAATACATAAATGTATCTGGAAGATCAAATGGAAGTATGAACGTTCAGGTTGTTTTAGAAAAACTAGGCGGAGGCGGTCATCAAACAGTCGCTGGTGCACAAATATATGATTCATCTTTAGAAAATGCTCGCGAAATGGTAATGAATGCAATAAAAGAAACAGAAACGCAAAATGAATAATCTTTAGCAAAAAGGAGGATTAAAATGAAAGTAATATTACTACAGGACATCAAAAGTGTTGGAAAAAAAGGACAAATTCTAGATGCTTCTGATGGATATGCACGTAACTATCTTTTACCAAAGAAATTAGCGGTAGTGGCTGATGCTACTAATATGAATGAACTTAAGACGAAACAAGAAGCTAATAAGTACAAAAGAGATATGAGCTTGCAATCTGCAAAAGAACTTTCGGAAAAAATGAAGAGTTTTGAATTGACATTCAAAATCAAAGCAGGAGAAAATGGCAAAATTTTTGGAAGTATTACAAGCAAAGATATTGCAGATGAGCTTAATAAAAAGTATTTTGTAGAGGTAGATAAAAAGAAAGTATTACTTTCAGATGCAATAAAAAACATTGGCACATATAATGTTGAAATTAGATTATTTGAAGGCGTATCGGGCGTATTAAAAGTAACAGTAATGGCAGAATAGAGGTAAAAAATGAGTGAAAATATTATTAGTAGAGTTCCACCAAACGATGTTCAAGCTGAACAGGCAGTTTTGGGCTCTATGTTAGTAGATAAAGATGCGATACTAACAGTTAAGTCGGATCGTAGCCATGT
>JAEEGL010524979.1_pt1 | contig 25767 bp, 23 predicted proteins | sample 9134231 | NCBI WGS metagenome assembly JAEEGL01 (sample SAMN16246548, study PRJNA631951) | gut metagenome | biome: gut microbiome; feature: rumen; material: fiber-attached | host: Bos | place: Iran: Karaj | collected 2018-10 | reverse complement strand
CCCATTCTATCTTTTAAGTAATACTTTTTGTTTTGCATGCAAGGCATTGAACACTTTTTGCTCTTTGAAAAGCCACCTGCAACTGAACCCACTGGGCAGTATTCTGAAGTCATTACGCACACTCTGCCATATGAAAGAACCTCCATCTTTATATCACTATCTTGCAATGTAGAGTACAAATCATTTATTTGTGCTTTTGTAAGTTCAACAGAAAGTATAACTTTATCAAATGACAATGATTTTAATAGTTTAATAGTCTCAGTGTTAAAAACATTCATAGTGTAATTTGCTATAAATGAGAAACCTTTTGGCTTATCTTTAAAGAATTCTATTTGACCGATATTTGAAATAACAACTCCATCAAAATGCTTGTAGATTTCTTCAGCATTAGATTTTATAAGTCGTTCATAGTTACTTTTTGTAATGTTAGGTAGTACAACGATTTTTTTGCCTTTAACTGAGTCTACAAGGCTAAAGTTTTTATAGATATCTTTAAAGTTAAAGTAGTAGTTGTCGGCATAAATGATACTAATATCAACTCTATTTGGCTCACTAATTAAAATAGATATTTCTTTTTTAGCTGGTTCATCTCTTGTAGTCTTTGCGAATTCGTATCCTTTCTCTAATACTTCTTTTCTGTTTTTTGAGTTCAAAAACTCTTCATATTTTTTTAGAGCTTCTCTTCTAATTTCATTTATTTTTGAAACTGGAATAAAGATATTATTATCCATATTGATTTCTAAAGTGCCTATTGCAAAAGGAGTATCACCAGTTTTGCTAAATTGTGCTTCAATTTGTTCTTTGCTTAAAGGACTCTTTTTAGCTTCTTCAACCTGAATATCAGATTCAAAAGTATAGTCATCAAAATAAACTTTTGCATTTTTTCCAGATTTTAGCTCTAAAACAACACTGATCTTTTTCTTTTTTAGTAGTCTATAATTATATGCATTAGATACCGACTCATTTAATACTTTACTAGAAGTTCTGTATACTTTGTCTCCTTCTTTAATTTTCCCACGAATATTTCCAATCACATATCCTTTTGAGGTTTTATCTAGATATGAGATGATAGAGGACGGACTTTCATAATCTCCATTCCAGATTTCTATTCCGTCACCTAAAATTAAATCAATGTTTTCTTCGTTTGAAATCAGTAATTGTCCTTTACCTAATACTTTTAAAACTTTTCCTACTAAAAGTCCCCAGTTTTTAGGCTTTTCGTAGCACATTACATCTTTACCAGTCTTTTCGAATAAATATGCCTGGGAAAATCCGCCACGATTAAATATCTGTAGAAGGTCTTTTTTATCGTTTGCAGAAACATTTTGAGAAAGATTATCTATGTATTTTCTGTAAAGGCTTGTTACTATAGAAACATACTGAGGAGACTTCATTCGGCCTTCTATTTTTAAGCAACATACATTTGGAACTTCTTTAAGGATTTCTAGAGTAGATAAATCTTTAGGACTTAAAAGAAATCCACTTCCGCAATTCTTTTTGGGATATTCCGTCATCTTTTAGTAGGGTGTATGGCAGCCTACAAGGTTGGGCACATTTTCCTCTGTTCCCAGAGCGGTCTCCAATCATGCTACTCATAAGGCACTGACCTGAATATGATATACACTGAGCACCATGAGAGAAGATTTCAATTTCCGTATCTGTGTTATCGCATATATACTTAATCTCTTTGACTGATAATTCACGAGCTAGGACAACCCTTTTAAATCCAATTTTGCTAAGTTCTTGTACGCCTTCCAAATTGTGGGTTGATAGTTGTGTTGAAGCATGGATAGGTAAGTCTGGTATATTTTCGTGAAGTAGTTTTGCAAGTCCTAAATCTTGCACGATAACTGCGTCTACACCAATTTTGTATATTTTGTACGCAAAAGATAGAGCCTCTTGAAGCTCTTTATTATCTAAAAGTATGTTTAAAGTAAGGTGAATTTTGACATTTCTAAGGTGGGCAATATTAACAATTTTTTCTAATTCTTCTAAATCAAAATTTGAAGCATTTGCTCTTGCATTAAATAGCTTTCCACCAAGATAAACTGCATTTGCCCCACTTTGAACAGCACTAATGAACGATTCAAAGCTCCCAGCAGGAGCTAGCAATTCGACACTTTTTTCCACATGGCTCAGTCCTTTCGTAATTTTCTTTAAAATTCTACCACATTTTGGCCAAAAGGTCTACATAATTAGGCATAAAAGAATAGATAAAAAATATGCTGAAATTATATTAAAATTCTGTAAAAATCGATATTTTTTTAAAATCTTATGATAAAATATCCTCGAGGTTTTATATGCTAACTTAAGAAAAAACGAAAGAAGTGAAATTTTATGGAGCCAAATGTGAGTTTAAGGCCGGCCAAAAGGGTGGATGAAACCTTCTTTGGAAGAGCAATATCAAATGTTGGAAGAGTTTTGTACTCATCAAACTTTTCCATCTATACCTTACTTGTTGCGACCAGAAGAAGAATTGTTCTTAGGGCTTATTATAACTACGCTCACATAAATGAGTTTAAAGATAAGAACAAAAGAGACCAAATTGATGCCAAGTACAAAAAAGCATATTCGTCATATATTACTACGCTTGAGAGAGTCATTACAGAAAATATTTACACGAAAATGCAAAAAAGAGCAGCAAGCGTTGACGAAGAAGCCATTATGGCAAAATACTATGAAACGTGTAAATTTAAGGGAAATGATGAGGTTGAATATCGTACTAGATTAGAAATTCTTTGCCTTGGAATGGATTGGGGGAATGTTCAAGCACATAGGTCAGATTTACTTCTTGATAAATATAAAGAATTTTATGTATATAACATTAAAGAATTATATAAGGCTCAAATGAGACATAATGCAATTCTACTTGCAAATGCCAAAGATGGTGAGAGAGACCAATATGAGGCTGTTTATACGCTTATTGAGAACTACATAAAAGAAGTACTTCCTATATTGCCAGAAGGCTCTTCTGGTAACAAAATCATTAAAGATTATAAGCGTTACGTTGCGCCTATTGATACTTTTGAGCCAAAATCTTACGTTCAGCTTAGGAAAAGATTAGCACTACTTGGCTTTGCTGGTGAGTTATTTGAGTTTTCACTTCCTAATGTTGCCAAAGAGCAATGTTACGAAGAAATAATCGAGATTGCTAGAGTTATTATTACTAACCAATACACAGAAGCTGATAAGTTTTCTGCTTATGAGGTATTATTAGATGCAATAGAAGAATATATTACAAATATTCTTGCCAAGAGAACATATTGGCCTATACCTTCTGAAAAGAAGACTTTTGAAGAACTAGATAAAGAATGGCAGGTTTTACAAAAACTTGCTAGGATTGACTACGATTGCTACAAGAGGAAGAGAGAAGTTTTATTCATTAAGTTTGATACTCAAACTATGAAAGCCAAAAAGCTTAATATCCCAGAGGTTAAAGAATATTACCACGAAAGACTTGTAACACTACATGCACTTAAGACGATTAAGACAAAGCCAATATTGCAGAGCAAAGTTCTTTATTCAAAGAGAAGGCTTAAAGCTGATGACTTTACCGAAAAGGTCGAAGAAGTTTTGAAAGAGCCAGTTAAGTATTACAACGAATTGGGTTGTATAACTATCGAAGCGGACGTTGTTAGTAAGGCTGGAGAGTACAGTGAATTTGGTGATGTTTATATCGAAGAAACCAAACCTGAGACAAGCCATACTGAAGATTTTGATTCTGTACTTGATAAGATATGGAATGACGTTCCTTTGGCTGATGCTCCAGTTTCAGATGACATTACAACAGAGAATAAAACCGATTTTAATATTTTCAAGTATATTATTAACGGCAAAAGATATATTAAAAAAGAAAGGCAATTTAATTAAGATATGTTAGAAATCATTTATCATTGTGATAAGTTAACAAATACACAAGAAGACATGGTTAAAAGTGTTGTAAACACAGTACTAGATAAAGAAGGCATTGTCCATGAAGTAGATGTTTATATTACATTAATGGATGATGATGAAATTCATAAGATAAATAAAGAGTATAGGAATGTAGACAGGGCGACAGATGTACTGTCTTTTCCTATGGCCGAAAAAGAAGAAATATCTAAGCTAAAAAAGAAAAAGAAAGATGACAAAGAAGAGATTTTAGGAGACATTTTAATATCTGTTCCTAGAGTTAAGAGCCAAGCTGAAGAGTATGGGCATAGCTTTGAAAGAGAGCTTGCATACTTAGTTACGCATGGTATGCTTCATTTACTTGGATATGATCACATGGAAGATGACGAAAAGGCAGTTATGCGAGAGCATGAGGAAGCCGTTTTACAGAGCCTTAACATCAATAGATAGGCTTTGACTGAAAGGAGAACTAAATTTTGAAAAAAGGGTCAATTGCTGTTATTATAGTTTCATTTGTAATTACAATTATACTTATTGGAACTATAGTTACTTTGTTACTTATGAATAGCCATTTTGTTCCACCTGCAAAAAACTCTGGTGATGTTTTTTCTGGAGAAGAAAGTGGAGAAGCTCCAGTAGAAGAGGAAGTAGTAGTTGAAGAAGTCTACACAGGACCAAAAGTTTTTTCTGGAGACTCGAGATCTGTTGCTATCATGATAGATAATGACAACAAATCTGCGTGGCCACATGCAGGATTAAATAATGCATATATGATTTATGAAATAATAGTTGAAGGAGGTTCAACAAGATTTATTTCTTTCTTCAAGAAAGATAATCTTCCAGAAAAAGTTGGACCAATTAGAAGTGCTAGACATTATTTCCTAGATTATGTTCAAGAACATGATGCTATATATTGTCACTTTGGATGGAGCCCATTGGCACAAAAGAACATTCCTAAGTTAAATATTGATAATATCAATGGTATTTATGACACATACTACTGGAGAGAGGCTCCAAAGTCTTCATACCATAATGCATTTTCTAGCAAAGAATTAATAGAAAAGTTCATTGCAAAGAAAAAATATAGAGATTACGAAAAGCAAGACTGCATAGTTAGCTTTAATGAAAAGGACACCGATTTAACAGATGTATTTTTTTATTCGGGTGACACTATGTCAGCACAAACCATTAAATTTAAATACTCTAGTGCCCATACTACTTCTTATGAATATGACCCTGAAACCAAGACATATTTAAGAAGCATGAGAGGTGTTGAACATACTGATAGATTTACTAAAGAAAGATTCTATGCAAAGAACATCATAGCTTATAAGGTTAAAGATGTCTTGCTTCCTGACGTAGAAGATAAAGGAAGAAGAGAACTATATAACACTGGAAGCGGAGAAGGATATTACTTCACAAATGGCTCTGCTATCAAGATTAAGTGGTCTAAGAGCACACATTCTTCTAGAACTATTTATGAAGATATGTACGGCAACGAACTTAAACTAAATGATGGAATTACATGGGTTCAAATTATTCCTTCAGACTATGGAACTATTAGTTTTGAATAAACTGTGGAAAGGATACTTTAATGAAATCAGGTTTTATAACTATTCTTGGAAGACCTAATGTTGGCAAATCTACATTGCTGAATTGCATTATTGGACAAAAACTTGCAATAATATCTAAAAAACCGCAGACAACTAGAACTTCAATAAAGGCAATCGTGAATAGAAAAGATGCTCAGATGATTTTCATAGATACACCTGGAATTCACACGCCAAAGAATAAATTGGGCGAAAAAATGATTGAAACAATTGATGATGCAAGAGAAGGTTGCGATATTATCTTGTTTCTCGTAGATGCATGCGACGAAGGAATTAAGGCATATAACAAAAAGATTTTAAATGATATAAAAGCACAAAAGTGCAAAAAGATATTGGTTATTAATAAGGTTGACCTTGTAAAAAAGGAAAGCATCTTGGAGCTAATAAAACTATACCAAGAGGAATTACCTTTTGATGCTATTATTCCTATATCGGCTTCAAAAGATGACGGCGTTAAAGAACTTGTTAAAGAAATTGTTAAGCTTTTGCCGGAAGGTCCACTTTATTATTCTGAAGATGAATTCACAGATCAAACTGAAAGGCAGATTGCGGAAGAAATAATCCGTGAAAAGTGTTTGAGATTATTAGATAAAGAAGTACCACATGGCATATTTGTTGAAATAATTCAAATGAAAAAAAGACCTAGGAAAAAGCTTTATGACATAGAGGCAATTATATATTGTGAAAAGAAATCTCACAAAGGTATAATTATTGGAAAAGATGGTGCTACTCTTAAGAGAATTGGTGAGAGGGCAAGACCTGAAATAGAAGAAATGCTTGATTCAAAAGTTAACTTGCAGTTGTGGGTTAAGGTTAAAGAAGGCTGGAGAGATGATGCAAATAAGTTAAGAGAGTTTTATAAGTAGGATGTGAGGAGATTTGGGATTAATAAAAACAAAAGGAATTATTATTGCACAGGCCAATTCTTCTGATAATGACAAAGTACTAACAATCCTTACTCCAGACTTGCGGTAAGATTTCTGCTTTTTTTAGAAGTGCAAAAAAGGCCAAGTCATCAACGCTAAACAGTAGTGAGTATCTTGCATTTTGTGACTTTATACTTTATAAGAGCCCAAATGATAATTATTCGATTAATTCTTCAGAGGTAATTGAACTTTTTTACAACCTTAGAACTGATATAGATAAACTAAATTATGCTGTTGCAATTTCGAAGATTGTATATGATGTTACTGATGAGAATATTCCTGCACCAGAGATTTTACAGTTATTTTTAAATACACTTTATGTGATATCTGAGATGGACAAAGACTTAGAACTAGTTTATAGTATCTTTAAGATTAGGCTTTTGGCACTTTTAGGCTTTGTTCCTAAAATAGATGCTTGTTCAATATGCGATAAAAAAATGACAGAAGATATGGATAAGTTTTACTTCAGCATAAAAGATGATGGAATTAAATGCGCGGATTGTGCTAAACTAGATAAGGGAATTGTTCACTTAAATAAGACGAGCTTTTTAGCATTAATATATATTCTATCTTGTGATGCAAAAAAATTATACTCTTTCGAAGTGCCCGAGGATTCTATTGCAGAGATTTCATTACTCTCAAGATTATATACAAATCAAAAGCTCGAAAAAGAATATGAAGTTAATAAAATTTAATATACATGAAAGAAGGAATGTAATTATGAAAAAAATCGCAATTTGTATGGTACTAATAATATCTATTTTGTTGGTATCTATATCTTTTGGAGCTGCAGATAAGGCACCAAAGTTTACACTTGAGAAGCTTAAAATGAAATTAGGTACAACTCAAAATCTGGGTGCAGTTCTTTCTGGCACAAACATTGATCTTAATAAGCTTACAAGTAGTAATCCAGGAGTTTTACTAATTCAGAATGATGGCTCTTTAAAGGCTGTAAGTACAGGTATTTCGACTCTTTCTTATACTTACGAGAATTCTAAAGGAAAAGAGGTTGAATTGTACTGCTTCGTCGAGGTTACTGTAAATGAGGCAACATTTGACACGGTTGTTGGTACCAAATCGGAGACAATAACACTTATGGTTCACTTAGGAAACTATAGCGTTAAAGTAGAATCTAGCAAGGGCGCTATTGCGGTATTCCCAGAAGTATCTAGAGAAGGATATGTATTTGAAGGTTTCTATAAAGACGAAGCACTAACTCAAAAAGTAACAAATAATGAAAGATTTAGCGCAAATGCCGATATATACTGTAAGTGGTTAACACCTGAAGAAGTTGAACTTGCTAAAAACCCTGATAGTACACTTTTTGACGATATTAATGGTCACTGGGCTAGAAATGCTATAGAGATTTGTTCTGCTATGGGGTTATTTAATGGCGTAGCAGAAAGACAATTTGGTCCTGACGTTACAATGAATAGAGCTATGGCAATTGCTGTTATTGGAAGACTTGCTAAGGCCGAAGTTGAAGGAAAGCAAAGCGGATTAGCTGATGTTCCAGAGGGAGCATATTATGATGGCTATCTTGCATGGGCTGTAGAAAACAAGATAGTTACAGATGCAGCAGATGGCAATTTTAGACCAAATGCCCCTATTTCAAGGGAAGAAGTTGCAAATTACATGAAAAACTATATTGATTATTGTGGATATAAGTATGAAATCAAGATAGATGCCACATTTAACGATATTTCAGACCTTTCTAGAGAGTCAAAAGAAGCTATTGTAACCCTTTATAATTTACAGATTATGCAGGGTGACTCAATGCAGACGTTTTCACCTTTAGCTTCAGTTACAAGAGCTCAAATGGCCCAAATTTTCTATAATTTCAATAATTTTGTTAATAGATACCACTAATAATGCTAAAATGCCTAAAATTAGGGATTTAAATATGCTTTAAAAGGACTTGCAAAATGTAGTAATATATGTTATTATACCTAATGCTTGTCTTAATGAAGTTATTAATAATATATATACATACATTCTAAGCGAGGTGAATTTAATGAAAGAAGGAATACATCCAAATTATCAAGAAGCTACAATTAAATGTGGTTGTGGAAACGTTATGAAAGTAGGTTCTACAAAGGAGTCTATGACAGTTGAAACATGCTCAAATTGTCATCCATTCTACACAGGTAGCCAAAAATTCCAAGTTGCAAGTTCAAGAGTTGAAAAGTTTAAGGCTAAATACGGAATTAAGGACTAATTGTATATTTGATATTATGAAACTAAACGTTACAGGAATATTATATTTCTGTAACGTTTTTGTTTGCCAATAATATAGATTTTTGCTTTATGATAAACTATCAAGTGAGAAGATTTAAGATGGGAATAGAGGGGTGAAAATGGGTAATTATCATAAGATAGAACTAGACAATAGCATTACTTTGGAAAAGCTTAAAGAAAGGCTTAGAAGCCTATTAGATAGAAGAACTGATAGTTACTCTGACTCTGTTGTTCAGAGTTGTTTTGATGCCCTTGAAAGATATTGGACTAGCAAGGTAAATGGGCAATTTGTTGTAGTCCCAAAGTGGAATGAGATTGCTCCAGAGGCTGTTGCAGTGATTCTTGAGGACATGTTTAGTAATCCTAATAGACTTACAGAAGCTGCTTTACGTAGCAGAGACGAATCTTTATTAAATGGTGGAAGCGAGCAAGACTTAATTAGGTGTAAGAGTGCTGTTGGAGACCATTTGTTAGTTCAAGGTGAAGGCGTAATCCTAAACGACTATTTGTATGCCCCTGTTATACATAGACTAGGGCTTAGTTCGAGTGGAATTTCACCTGAAGCACTTGGCAAGAAGTTTCAAAGAACATCTTCCTTTGATGATTTAACACGTGAGCAAGCCTATGTTTCACTTCCTGCAAGATTAGAGCAATCGATTGAAGTTATAAAGCAGTTCGATTCATTAGAATCTTCTAAAGGATTAGTAATGAAGTCTGATGAGAGCTTATTAGATATAGTACTAAATGAAGCAAAACAAAATATAGATTCAACAGGCAGAATTGTTTTACTTAAGAGTCCAAGGACTTTAGCAAGTAGATTAAACTTTATTAATTATCTTAATACAGAGTACAATGACTCAAAGCCTTATGACGCTACTGTAAGGTTTAGGTATCCAGATCAATTTACTAGATTGTTAAATTCATCAGATACTCACTTTATGGACCATTTTGACTATGAAATGTCTGATATGGTGAGTCGTACCAAATATAGAAATGAAATCGCATTTAGAAAGATTTCTTTTTCTAAGATGGAAGAAGCAATTCTTGCCGACCCATTTATAAGAAACAGATTTTTAGCTGTGAATAAACACTACAAAACACTTCTAGATGAGAATCCAGAGCTTCGAGAAGCTATAAGCGAGGGAGAACCAGCATACTCTGCTTTTTTAAATACTCATGAAGAATATAGAGATGTAGTTGAAAGAACACGAGATATTGCAAGAAGCGAGCTTAGAAGATTATTCTTTAACTCAGAATTTGGATTTTTAACGCCTAGAGAAAAAGAAAGGCTTGATAAACTTTCTGGTGATGTGTTAGACCATTTTGCAGATAAAGAGAAAGAAAGACCATCATATACGGCAATCAGTTTGGAAGGTAATAGCTCAAATGGCGAGTCAAAAGATAGTGGACTACCTGCATTGATTGAAACTCCTAGGAGAAGGCGTTCTGATCCGTATGACCCATTGCAAGATGTTGAAGCAAGAAAATTCATTTCTGATGTAGTAGACGATGATGTAACTCTTGAAGGTATCATAAGTACCAATGTTGGTACAAAGGCTAATGGAAAAGATAAAGTATATTATTATGCATTTAAGTTTGGCGAGAACGAAGAATATAGATTATTAGAGCCGATAGGGCAGCCACATAATGCAACTTTTGTGGTGGAATCAAACTTGCCTTTTGAAGAGTTTTGTGAGGCTCTTTCTAGGATGAAAGTTTCACTAGATAGATTTGAGGCAAATGATGAAATGATGCGAATTTATCAGTCAAATGATGGTAAAGAGTTGATTGATTGTCCAAATAGAGTTAAACTTATAATTGAAAACATACTAAAAGGAGTAAAAGCAAAGGAAGAGATAAGTCAAGAAACTGGCGAAGAAGCCACTCGTTCTTTACCTTTAGCTATGGAGATAGTTAGAAATAGCGATGCTGGTAATGGTTCAATAAAGCCTATTACGTTGCAAGAGCTATCTGAATTTGTAACTGGAAGGGTGGAAATAGGAAATCTTAAAGAAGCTGAGAGATATATTGCTCACGTATATGTAGCTACAGAACCAGCGATAAGTGAAGCGCAAAAGAAGAAACCAATTGGAGTAGCAGACAAGTTAGTAGCTACGCCTGAAAGAAAGACAGGACGTTAAGAATAATTGTTAGGTGATGGGAGGAATTTTATGGAAAAAGAAATCTTAGAAATTAAAGACACCATCGCTATGGCCGAGGCTTACAGAGTATATGAGCTTATGGAAGATCACGAAAAAGAAAAGATTCCACAGGACTTTGTAAATAGGCTACTTTATTATGGGGACTTTAAAAAAGTTGGTCCTTTTAGCAGCATGAAAGAAGTTGAAGAAGGCAATATTTCAAAAGAAGGAATGTATTTAGTAATGTACATGTGCACATACAAATAGCATATCAGCGCCACTGTGGCGCTGTTTTTTTATACATAGTACTCCTGGCTAGTATTTTACTTGCGCCATCAAAGCTTTTGCTTTTTAAATTCGAAAAAGGGAACACTAGTTTACATGTGATTGACTTATATGCCATGTTTGTATTATAATATTCAATCGATGAAGCTCCAAAAAGGGGCGCAAAAGGAGAAGATTAATTTGAATAAAAACTTACTTCATGTTGGTTTAGACATAGGCTCTACAACAATTAAGACGGTTGTATTTGATGATGATTTTAATATTTTACATTCACTATATAGAAGACACTTTTCTGACGCACGTGGAACAATGGTACTAGTTCTAAAAGAACTAATAGATAAGTTCCCAAACAGAATGATGACTATTGCACTTACAGGTAGCGGTGCGCTTAAAGTTGCCGAGATTCTTAAAGTGCCATTTATTCAGGAAGTTGTTAGTTGTAAAAGAGCAGTAGAAAAGTACATTCCTAAAACAGATGTTGTAATAGAACTTGGCGGAGAAGATGCAAAGATTATTTACTTTGGAAAGTCAATTGAGCAACGTATGAATGGTACATGTGCTGGAGGTACAGGAGCATTTTTAGATCAAATGGCTTCTTTACTATCAACAGACACTATGGGACTTAACGAATATGCGAAAGGATATAATACAATTTATCCAATTGCGTCTCGTTGCGGAGTATTTGCAAAAACAGACATCCAGCCACTTTTAAACGAAGGTGCAGCAAAAGAAGACATTTCTGTTTCTATTTTTCAAGCAGTAGTTAATCAAACAATATCTGGACTTGCTTGTGGAAGACCTATTAGGGGAAATGTTGCTTTCTTGGGCGGACCTTTAAACTATTTGCCAGAACTTAGAAAGAGATTCATAGAAACATTAAAACTTACGCCTGATGAAGTTATTGTTCCAGAAGATGCACACCTTTTAGTTGCAAAAGGTGCTGCTCTTGATTCTCTTGAAAGTAAGCCAATTTCTACCAAAGACCTAGAGAAGAGGATTAATGACTTAAAGAACTACAAGGAAGATATGTCTGAATCTATTGAAGTTCTATTTAAGGATGAGAAAGAATATAAAGAATTTAAAGATAGACACAACAAAGATATGGTTGAGAAGGGCACGTTAGAAGGCTACGAGGGTGACTGCTACTTGGGAATTGATGCTGGCTCTACAACTACAAAGATTGTATTAATAGATAAAGATGCAAAGCTTTTATATTCAAAGTATGCAAGTAATGAAGGAAATCCTCTTCGCAGTGTTATGAATATGCTAAAGGATTTATATAAAGTTTTACCTGAAAAGGCAAAGCTTAGATATTCTGGTGTTACAGGCTATGGCGAAAAGCTAATTCAGACAGCACTTAATGTAGATTTAAATGAAATCGAAACGATTGCACATTATACGGCTGCTAAGTATTTTGAGCCAAACGTTACTGCCATTGTAGATATTGGCGGACAAGACATGAAATATATAAAGATTAAAGATGGAAGCATAGATAATATCATGCTTAATGAAGCATGTAGTTCTGGATGTGGCTCTTTCATTGAGACCTATGCTAAATCTTTAAATATCTCTATTCAAGATTTTGTTAAAGAAGCATTGGAATCAAAAAGACCAGTTGATTTAGGCTCAAGATGTACTGTATTTATGAACTCTAAGATTAAGCAGGCACAAAAAGAAGGTTTTACAGTCGGAGATATTTCTGCGGGGCTTTCATACTCTGTAATTAAAAATGCTATTCAAAAGGTAATGAAAGTTAGAAATACTGAAGTGCTTGGTGATCACATTGTTGTTCAAGGTGGTACTTTCTATAATGATGCTGTTTTGAGAGCTTTTGAAAAGATAGTTGGTAAAGACGTTATTCGCCCTGACATAGCAGGACTTATGGGCGCGTACGGAATGGCACTTTTATCTAAAGAACAATTTGAAACAAACCTTGATATGGAATATCATTCTACAATTGCAAGTTCAGAAGAAATAGACAATCTAACTATCAAAACTTCACATGCAAGATGTGGAAGATGTGAAAACAACTGCTTACTTACAATTAATATCTTTGAAAATGGTAAGAGATTTATCTCTGGTAATAGGTGCGAAAAAGGAAGCGGAGAAGCGGCAAAAAATAGTGAGTTGCCTAACATGTATAAATACAAAAATGAAAGACTATTTAACTACTATACTCCACTAGATGAAGAAAAGGCTCCTAGAGGCATAATTGGCATTCCTAGAGTTCTTAATATGTATGAAGACTATCCTTTCTGGTTTACTTTCCTTACAAAGCTAGGATTTAGAGTAATTGTGTCTGAAAAGTCTACTCGTAAAACATACGAAAAAGGTATGGAAAGTATGCCTTCTGAAAGCGTATGTTATCCAGCAAAATTAGCACATGGTCATATTGAAGCGTTAATAGCAGATGGTATTAATACAATATTCTATCCATGTATTCAGTACTCTAGAAAAGAAAATGAAAATGCTGAAAACCATTACAATTGTCCAATCGTTATTTCATATTCTGAGGTACTTAAAAATAATGTTGAAAATCTAAAGAAAGTTAAATACATAAACCCATTTCTACCTCTTGATGATTTAAAGAATCTTGTTAAGGTAGTTATGGAAAATGAGTGCTTTAAAGAGTACAACTTTAGTAAAAAGGAAGTCGAAGAAGCAGTAAAATCTGCTGAAGAAGAGTACCAAAAGTACAAAAATGATGTTAGAGAAAAAGGCAAAGAGTACCTAAAATATATAGATGACAACAACCTTAAGGGAATTGTTTTAGCCGGAAGACCATATCACGTTGATCCAGAAATTAATCATGGAATTGACACTTTAATTACTTCACTTGGGCTATGTGTTCTTTCAGAAGATTCAGTTGCAGACATGGGCGAACTTAAAAATCCAATTCGTGTTGTTAATCAGTGGGTGTTCCATTCAAGACTATATGCAGCTGCTGACTTTGTTGGTAAGCATGACAACTTAGAAATGATTCAACTTAACTCTTTCGGTTGTGGTGTTGATGCTGTAACTACTGACCAAGTTGAGGAAATCTTAAAAAGCTACAACAATATGTATACGCTAATTAAGATTGATGAAGTAAATAACCTTGGCGCAATTCGTATAAGAATTCGTTCACTTCTTGCTTCAATGAATAAGAGAATGGAGATTAAAAAGCAGGAAGCAGAAGGTAATTACGAAATCAAAAAAGTTAAGTACACAAAGCAAATGAAAGAAGAAGGCTATACAATTCTTTGCCCACAAATGATTCCAATTCACTTCGAATTATTAGAAGCCGGAATGAGAGCTTGCGGATATAATCTAAAAGTTTTAAAAGAGTGTACTGAACATACGGTTGAGACAGGACTTAAGTATGTAAATAATGATGCTTGCTATCCTTCAATCTTGACAACTGGTCAAATGATTGAGGCATTAGAAAGCGGAGAATATGATTTAAATAAAACTGCTCTTATCATGTCACAAACTGGTGGAGGTTGTAGGGCAACTAACTATATTGGATTTATTCGAAAAGCGCTTCGTGATGCAGGATATCAAAACATTCCAATCATCTCTTTCAATGTGGTTGGACTTGAAAAAACAGATGGCTTTAAAATCGATATAAAACTTGTTGAAAAACTACTAAAGGCTGTTATTTATGGAGACTTGATTCAAAAGATTACTTTTAGAAATAGAGCTTATGAAGTCCATAAGGGCGACACTATGAAAAAGTACGACAAGTGGATGAAAAAAGGTAAAGAAATAATTGCAAACGGCACATACAAGGAATTTAAAAAAGCAATTCAAGAAATGGTTAAAGACTTTGAGACAATTAAAGTTGATTTAAGTCAAAAGAAACCAAGAGTAGGAATTGTTGGAGAAGTCTTAATTAAATACCATCCTTATGGAAACAACCATATAGTAGAAAAGCTAGAGGAAGAAGGAGCAGAAGTTATAAATCCAGACTTCATGGGATTTATAAAGTTTATTTGTACGCACAAGATAACTAACAACATGCTTTTAAATAGAGATAAAAAGCTTTCTACAGTGTTTAAAGTTGCAATTAAACTAATAGATATTTTGGAAAGACCTGTTAATAAAGCATTAGCTGAATCTAAAAAAGGTTACATGAAAACTCCAGATATCTGGGAGCTTGAGACTAAAGTTAAAGATATCTTATCTATTGGAAATCAAACTGGTGAAGGATGGTTTTTAACAGCTGAAATGGTTGAATATATTGAACATGGTATTCCAAATATCGTTTGCGTTCAACCTTTTGCTTGCCTTCCAAACCATGTAGTAGGAAAGGGCGTTATAAAAACGATTAGGGCAAAATATCCAGAAGCAAATATCAGCCCAATTGATTACGACCCAGGTGCTTCTGAAACAAATCAATTTAACAGAATTAAACTAATGATGGCACAAGCAAAAGATAATTTGAAAGACAAGAGCTAAAAATATATAGCAAACTGCTTTTATAAAGTAGTTTGCTTTTTTGTTTTGCTGGTGTCTATATCAGTGAGTTCGTTGCATATTGTTGGTGACTATCTTGTGAAACATAATATATTATCACTAGTGGCCATCTGTGAGCATAATCCTATTATACTTGTGGCTATCTCGGCGAGCACGATATAATTATATTTTTGAAAAATCGGTCGCCCGATTCGTAGTTGGAAATTTTGATAAATCAAAATTTCCTTCCACTAGCTCCATCAAACTCTTACGATTTTCCCAAAATATAATTACATCATGCTCGCAGATAGCCACTAGCATTATTGCAACAAACCTATCGAGATAGCCTAGTAATATTACAACTTCTTTCCAAATATTTCATATTAGAGAATTCAAGGTTAAAACGGTGTTACACGTCTTTATATATTGTTGAAAGTAATTTATTCTATAAGCGGAGAATTTTAAGTTCTTTAAATAATTGGAGGCTTAATATGAACAGATTAAGTGTTGAGAAAAAACTTGAAGATTTAACCTATAGAATGAATATAGAGAAAACTGCAATTAATAGGGCAGAATATAATATAAAGTTTGCAGAATTACTATATCTTTCAGATGAGGCAATAAGCACAGAAAAGAGCATCATAGATACATATGCTACTAAGTATGCTAAGAATAAACAAACTTATGATGTTTTAGCTGAATATTTAGATACTACTTGCGAAAGCCCTTATGGTGAGCAAGATATGCTATTTAAGTGCACATTCCCAGCTGAGAGTGGATACATTAATGGCAAATATCAAACTTCTATTGTTTGCAAGGAAAGCGTTGCAAAGCTATTTGCAAATGGAGTTAATTATAAGGATATAATTGCGTGCTTAGATGATACTGACATTACTGCAGTTGATACAAAGTTTGATATTCAAACGTCTAAAAACATTTTAAATGGAAATGTTGATGTTGAATTGGCTCAGGAAGCGGACTTTGCAACTGCTTTAGATGTTCCACTAACTACTAAAGAAGATAATTGCATCGTTGCTTCTGGAAAGATTCAATACTGTGTTCCTTTTGATGATCATAAAGTTTATGATTTCGCTGGAAATGAATATAATGTTCCAGTTCCTACTTTTGAGGACATTACATTCTTACAAACTATGACACAGGAAAAGTTTAGTGATTTACAATCAAAAGTTGAATTAGAACAAGTTGTAAAATACAAAATGGATACAGCAATTAATAGAATGAACTTAGTATTGGATGATATGGAGAAGTATAACGAAAGGTAAGGTGGAGATAATATGAGCTATCGTATTGGTAAAGAAAAAGAATTTGAGCTTGGAAGAAAGTTTGAAGCCGGATTAATAGATTATGAAAGCTTAACGGGCAGTGAAAAAGTAATTTTGAATAAATATTATTTAGATAAAAATGAAAGAATTGATGAAAGATTAACGCAGGTAGAAAGCTCGCTAATGGGCATGGAGAGCAGGTTAGATAAGATTTACAATAACTTATTAAATATTCAATAATAATAAAAAACCTAAAACATTTTAAAAACAATTTGTTTTAGGTTTTTATTGTGCTATAATAATCCAAAAGCAAAATAAATATGTCAAAAAGGTTTACCATAACCAAGAGGAGGATTATTAATTATGAAGAAGATATTTGCAGTTATCTTTATTCTATTAGTTGCAGTTTTTGCTTTTTCAAGCATGAATGCAGCTACTACTTTTTCTGATGTATCAAATACAAAATATGAGACATCAGTTGGAAAACTATCTTCATTGGGAATCGTTAATGGATTTCCAGATGGCTCATTTAAGCCAGAGAATAGTGTTACAAGAGCACAACTAGCTAAGATGATAGTTGAGTCTTTAAAACTTAAAAATGTTACAGAAGTAGCATTATATCAATTCACAGATATTACTCAAAAACACTGGGCTTATTCATGGATTAAAACAGCAGTTGATAATAGCATAATTGTTGGATATCCAGATGGAACTTTTAAGCCTGAGAATCAAGTTAAGTACACTGAAGCTATGACAATGATTTTAAGAGCTATGGGAAAAGAATCTACCATGGCTGATAAGACATGGCCTACTGGATATATTAATGAGGCTACAAAAGAGGGCCTTTTAAAGGATATTTCTACAACTGATTATAATATTCCAGCAAATAGAGGAGATATTTCAATTTCTCTATACAATATGATTGTTAAGAAAGAAGCAGAGGATAAAGCCGCAGAAGAGGCTAAAAAGGCTGAAGAAGCTAAAAAGGCAGAAGAAGCTAAAGCAAATGCTCTAGACTATGCAATAGTATCTACTACTACCGAAACTAAAGATGGTTTCACAGTTAAGTTCTTCGGTGACAAAACTAAATATGATTTGGTTAGCCTTGAGGGTAAAGCATCTAGCAAGCTTACATACTCAAAGGTTTCTGCAATAGAGGAAAAATTAGTTGGATATAAAACAACTAAATCTGGAATTGAAATTGTAGATGTCATTAAGCAAACAGAACTTGATAATGCTAAGATCATCACAAAGAAGTCTGACTCTGTACTTACATTCTCAGATAAGTCTACATGGGATACTTCAAAGACAGCATTACAAGACACATACAAGTACTACTTATTTGTTAAATTAACATGTTCTGCTGATGATGACGGAGCTATTTCATTTGATAAAGTTGAAAAGCTTGGAATAGGCCTATCTAGTGCAAGTTTTGCAAAAGCAGATAGACTATTAATTGATAGTTCAGGAAAAGTTGTATTCATAGTAAAAGGATTTAGTGTTAGTGACAAGATTAAGAAGGGCGTTGTTACAGACTCTTCTAGCACAGATAGCGATTATGAATATGGCGGTGTTACAAATACTAGAACAAAGAACAAATATGACTACGTTACAATCAACAAGGAAGAATATGAAGTTAGCTCAAAATCTAATGATTTTACAGTTGGCACATACGTAATCTACACAGAAGATGATGGTGTAGTTAAACTAGTTAAATCTTATGGTGTAACATTACTAGATGGTAGCGCAACAGTTCTTTCTTCTAAGAGCGATTATTCAAACTATACAACTAAAAAATATCCAGACTACGTAGTTGCTTATGCTGAAGTAGAATGGAAGACAAACGGAAAGATATATGTAGTTGATGACTACTGGAAGGAATATGACGAAGTAGACGATATTAGCTTCTCAAAGGGCGATAGAGTTGTTATTGATAAGACAAACAAGGTATTCCTAGTATTCTCTGGCCTAGAAGCAGGCGGAGTTGCTTCTAAGGGAGTTTATACAAAAGCATCAGACGTTACAACACCAGCTCCTACAGCTAAGCCAACAGCAACACCTGCACCTACAGCAGCACCAGCTACTACACCTTCGGTTACAGCAACACCAGCGCCAGCTACTACACCAGCTGCTACAACACCACAACCAACATCTACTCCAGAGGCAACGAGTACACCAGTGCCTACAACACCAGAGCCAACATCTACTCCAAAGCCTACTGCAACACCTGAGCCAACGGCTACTCCAGAACCAACAAAAACTCCGGCTCCAACAAATACTCCAGCGCCTACACCAGAGACTACGGATTAATTAGAAAATTATTAAAAGTGCCACTCAAAAAGTGGCATTTTTTCTTTAAAAAAAAGCTTGAAATGAGCATTTATTCATGTTACAATTATCTCCGTGTGTAAACATAGAACACATACCGAGAAATAGCATGATTTGTTGTTCTAAAAGGGTCTTTTAGTTGAATCATGTTACGGTAGAGGGCACTTAAAAAGTGCAAAAACAAAAAGGAGGAAATTTAAAATGTCAGTAGTTGCAATGAAACAATTATTGGAAGCTGGTGTTCATTTTGGACATCAAACAAGAAGATGGGACCCTAGAATGGCTCCTTATATCTTCACATCAAGAAACGGGATCTATATAATAGATCTTCAAAAAACATCTAAGAAAATAGATGAGGCTTACGCTATTCTTAAAGGAATAGTAGACGAAGGAAAAACAGTTATCTTTGTTGGAACAAAGAAGCAAGCTCAAGAGTGCGTTAAAGAAGAAGCTGAGAGATGCGGAATGTTCTACGTAAATGAAAGATGGCTAGGCGGAATGCTTACAAACTTCAAGACAATTCGTTCTAGAGTTGAAAGAATGAAGAAGCTTGAAAAAATGGAAGAAGACGGAACATTCGAAGTTCTTCCAAAGAAAGAAGTTATTAACCTTAAGAAAGAGTTATCTAAACTTCAAAAGAATCTTTCTGGTATCAGAGAAATGACAGAACTTCCTGGAGCTATGTTTGTAGTAGATCCTAAGAAGGAAAGAATTGCTATCTTGGAAGCTAGAAAGCTTGGTATTCCTGTATTTGGACTAGTTGATACAAACTGTAACCCAGAAGATGTTGACTATGTTATCCCAGGAAATGATGATGCAATTAGAGCTATTAAGCTTATTATAGAAGCTATGGCTAATGCTGTTATAGAGTCAAAGCAAGGTGAGTCTAACGACGTTCCTGCTGAAGATGCTGGTGTAGAAGAGGCAGACGCTGAAGCTTCAGAAAAAGTACAAGAATAATCACGAATAAATAATTAAATGTTTGCATCAAAATTGATGCATCGCAAGGAATAAAAAACCTAAATTTTCGTCAAATTTGATGCTTAACAAGGAAAATACGAGCTGAGGAGCGGAGGCGTACATAGGTACGTTGAGCACCGAAGCGAGTAATTTGACACAGTTAAGCGCAAATTTCACGAAAATTTTATAGAGGAGGAGAAAAAGGATGATAAGTGCCGAACAAGTCAAAGAACTAAGAGAAATAACTGGTGCTGGAATGATGGAATGCAAGAAAGTTTTAACTGAAGTAGATGGTGACATGGCTAAAGCTCAAGATTTACTTCGTGAGAGAGGAATCGTTAAGGCAACTAAAAAAGCAGGAAGAATTGCTGCTGAAGGTTTAGTTGAGAGCTATAAATCATCTAACAACCAAAACGGAGTATTAGTTGAGGTTAACATTGAAACTGATTTTGCAGCTAAAAACCCAGACTTTAGAAAATTTGTAGCAGATGTTGCAAAACATATAGAAGAGAACAGCCCTGCAGATGTTGAAGAACTTAAAAACCAAAAATTTGATGGAGAAACAACAGTAAGTGAAGCTCTTACAAATCTTGTAGCTAAGATTGGTGAAAACACTACACTTAGAAGATTTGAGCATTTTAAAGGCGATGACAAAACTTATGTTGAGAGCTATATTCATGGTGATGGAAGAATCGGAGTATTAGTTGAGTTCACAGCTGATAACATGTCTTCTGTTAAGGACAATGAAGAATTCAAGACTATGGCAAAAGACGTTGCAATGCACGTAGCTGCAGCAAAACCAGAGTATTCTTCAAGAGAAGAAGTTCCTAGTGAAGTTCTAGATAAAGAAAAAGAAATCATTAAAGCACAAGCTGTTAATGAAGGAAAACCAGAAGCTATTGCAGAAAAGATGGTTGAAGGAAGAATTAATAAATTCTATAAAGATGTTGTAATCACAGAGCAAGAATTTGTTAAAAACCCTGATATCACTGTTGGAAAGCTTGTTGAGGAAGTTGGCAAGACTTGCGGAGCTGAAGGACTTAAGTTTGTTAAATTTGCTAGATTAGAGCGTGGCGAAGGAATCGAGAAGAAAGAAGAAAACTTTGCTGAAGAAGTTATGAAGCAAATAAATGGCTAAATGATATAAAGAAGACCACTTCATTTTGACGTGAAGTGGTCTCTTTTTTTACTTGATAACGGGCTTTTTGTACACGTATACGATTATGTCGCAATTTTCAGTTTTCCGAAGGGCAAGGAAGTACTCATCGCTCTGGAAGTACACGTACCGGAGTGGATTTACTTCCTCGAATTCATCAAATTTGTATGTCTGGTCCCGGGGAAGATCAAAGTGCCAATTTCCGCTGGCGGGATTCACATATAGCTTGACATCAGGGATATCCAGAGGGGTTTGCACATCAAGCACGATAATTTTTCCGATGGGATTTTTCATCGCCTTGATAGCACCAGTTATCATGAAAAGAAGCTTAGGAACCTGGTCTTTGGGAGCTTCTAGGGCCTCTTCAAAGCAGCAGGAGTGCCGTTTTGAGGGTCTTTTAAGCATCTGTTTTACGAAAAAGAATTCGAACCGTTCCAGGGGTTCTGGCTTTTTAAAGCCAATGTCTTTTTCAGTGAGCAGGGTCACATTCACGAGGTTCTCAAGCGAAATGTTGTCAGTTGCCATCCATTTTCCTCCTTTGTAGATACATCTATACTGGGCACAATCGTGTTAACATAATTATTATACCATGTTTTGGGCATAATACAAGTATATACTTGAAATATTATGTCTAATTGTGGTAAAATAAACAGAGTTTAGGGGGGATTTTGATGGCTGATTCGAGCAAAAAATACATATGGAGCGAGAGAAAAAAGCTATTTTTTGGAGCACCTTGGACGTTTACTACTTATGCATTTGACGAGGATTCACTTGATATAAAAACAGGTCTAATTATTCAAAGATATGAAGAAATTAGATTGTATAGAATAAGAGATTTTACCGTTACAAGGTCGGTAATTCAAAGGATTTTCGGCCTTGGTACTATTCATATTTGTAGTGCTGATAGTACTACGCCAGAGTATGACATCGTTAACATAAGAAATGCAATAGAGGTTAAAGACAAACTTGCGAAACAAGTAGATATAGCTAAATCTAGGGTTGGAATGTCTACCTCTGAGTTTGTTGGAACTCAAGTGTATACGCATAGTTAAATTTTGCGATATTTACGTCATTTTTATGTTGTATTATGATATAGTTTATGTTAAAATCTAATAGCTTAATTTAAGGAGGTTTATAAAAAATGAGTACTGTTACATATATAATGTCTGCATTACAAGTAGTTTCAGCTCTTATTGTTATTATTTTAGTAATGCTTCAAAAATTAAAAGAAGGCGATGGACTTACAGGTTCTTCAAACGAAGGTGCTTCAGGAATGGGAGTTAGCAGAGACAAAAAGCTTTCAAGACTTACTATCGTATTTGGAATTTTATTTGCTGTATTCACAGTTGTTGCATCTACATTGATTTATAATGATCTTCACTAGTATTATCATATACAAGGGGATGAGACTTTATGAAAAAAGAGTTTTTTGTTAATGGAATGGCTTGTGAAAAGTGCGTAGAAAGAGTTAAAAATGCTCTTTTATCACAAGATGAAGTAAACGACGTAGAAGTCAGTCTAGAGACTGGAAAAGTTGTATTAGAACTTAGTTCAGACTTAGACGACAGTAAGATTTCTGAATTAATTACTGATTTAGGATATGAATACAAAAATTAAAAGAGAGGTTAACCTCTCTTTTTTTAGTTGATAGCTCTTTGAATTCTTCTTAGGGCTTCTTTTTTTGCTATATCTTGTCTCTTATCATATATTTTTTTACCTTTAGCTGTGGCAACTTCAACTTTAACAAGATTTTTAACAAAATATACAGAAAGAGGAACTAAGGTTACTCCTTTTTCTTTGCACATAGCCCAAAGTTTATTAATTTGCCTTTTATTTGCTAAAAGCTTTCTTGTTCTTAGGGGATTAACATTAGAGAAGCTTCCCTCATCATAAGGGCTAATATGCATATTCATGATGTATAGTTCTCCATCTTTAATTTGCACATAGCTATCTTTTATATTAACATTTTTGTTTCTAATTGATTTTACTTCGGTTCCTACAAGAGCAATTCCGCACTCTAATGTATCAATTATAGTATAGTCATGCTTTGCTTTAGGATTTCCAGCGATTATCTTCTTTTCTGGAGACACTTCTTTCATTAAAAATCAAGCCTTTCGTTGATACTTTTATGAGTAATATATTAGCATAAATTCAGCTTTTTTTCAAATAATAAAGTATGAAATCATAAAATCAAATTATGATAATAGTATTTAATTAGCTTTTGTAACAAATCGTTAATAAAAGGAAGTATTATTTCTAACTAATTAAGTGTTGATTACAATAAAATTATTTTTATTGCTTGAAATGTGTTCTAATAATAAAGTAGAAAGCGAGAAAGTGTAATTTTATATGAATGGTGGTGAATTGTATATGGAAAGTGGAAACAATGTATTCATGTATGATGGCAAAATGGTTGATGTTACTCAACTTACAATTGAACAATTAGAAGATATGCTTGGAAAGATTGATGATGAAATTAAAAAGTTAGAAGATGAACTAATGGATTGTATTTTTAAACCAGAAGAAGATGAAGAATAAGATAAAGAGGTGATATAAATGGCTGAAGGAGAAGTAGCAGAAAGAAAAAGTTTTAGACAAATACTTGAAATGAATGACCGATTGCATGAATTACGTGAAATACGAGCTCAAATCTCAAATGAACTAACGCATAGAAGAATAATTGAGTGTAATAATGCTATAGTTAATGGTGTTCAAAGTGTATTTGTTGGTTTGCATAGAAGAGTTGCTGAAGCATTTAATAAAAGAGAGGCAAATGTTCAAGTAAGAGAACAATATCAAGCTCGTTTACTTGACATAGCTAGTCGCTATGATGCTGGTATAGAGAGAGTGCAAGGAACTATTGATGCGCTTCATGAGCAAAAAGAACAATTGATGCTTGAGCAGGCTTCAATGAATGGTTTTATGGATAGCGCAAGAAACTTAGTATTAAGAGTTGCTGGGGCGATTACTCCAGGACTTAGAGCTGCTGTTCAAGAGTTGAAAGTAGAAAATGAGAAGAAAAAAGCTGAAATAAGAGCTCAAATAGAAAAGATTAATGACCAAATTAAGCACTATGAAGAACAAAAGGAACATATTAGAGAAGAAAAAGAAAAGAGAATTTCTGAAGCTCAGCAAACGAGAGATGCAAGTCTTCAAAAGCAATCTATTTTCCAAAGAATTGCTGGTCGTTTCGGAGTGGGGGCTCAAGCAAGAGCTGATGCTATTGCAAAAAGTATAGTTGAAAGAAATGAAAGGGCAGCTGAAATAAGGGCACAGCATGAGCATGATTTGGATGATACAGAACAATCGATGGCGGAACAACGTGCAGAGATTCGTGAGGCTGTTCAACAGCACATAGAGGATGCTAAAGAATCATTAACTAGATTTGGAAATAAGGTTAAAGAAGCTCCGGCACAAGTTAGAGAAGCTGTAGAAAAAGCAACTGAAAGAGCATTGAGCTTTACTAAAAATTCATTAGCTCTTATTGGATTATCAACTGTTCAAGGAATGCGTAAGTTAATACAAAAAATGATAAAAGGGCTTCAGGACTTTTCAGATCCTACAAAGATAGAGCAAGATAAAGAAGCTATTCAAGCTAGAAAGGATGCTCTAAAAGGAAAAGAAGATAAGAGGGATGATGCTGGGAATCCTGAACCATAATATGTAACAAATGATACTAAAACTGGAAGGATTGATATCTTTCCAGTTTTTTGATGCCCTACTCATTTTTAAATATATTAATAAAAGATATTGAAGTTGCCTATTATTTATAATAAAATCTATTTATAAAAAATTCATAAAAGGAGCGAAAAGTATGGTTAACGTAAACAATTTTTTCAATAATCAAAACATCAAAACTACTGCAGAACTTGGCGGATTCAAAGTTCTAGAATATCAAAAAGATATTACTATGAACCCAGCAGCTGCTGCAGCACTTTATTTCTGCGACAAGATGGGTGTTAGAAAAAGACAAGTTGCAATTGAATTAAGAAATACCGGAGTAGTAGTTCAATCAGGAGCTATGCAATGGACACTTGGAAATGTTGAGTCATCAACTGGTATCAAAGGTGCTGGAGATTTAGTAGGTAAGATGTTTAAAGGTGCTGTTACAGGAGAGTCTGCAATTAAGCCAGAATACAAAGGTCAAGGATTACTTGTATTAGAGCCTACTTACAAATTTGTATTACTTGAAGATGTTGGTCAATGGAATGGCGGTCTTGTATTACAAGATGGATTATTCCTTGCTTCAGACAACACAATTAAGCAAACACTTAACAGAAGAAGCAATCTAAGCTCTGCTGTTGCTGGTGGAGAAGGATTATTCAATCTTTGCTTATCTGGTCAAGGTGTTGCAGCGTTAGAAAGCCCTGTTCCAAGAGAAGAATTAGTTGAAATTAATCTTGAGAATGATATGGTTAGAATAGACGGAAATTATGCAGTCGCATGGTCTGGTTCACTTCAATTTACAGTTGAGAGATCTAGCAAGAGCCTAATCGGAAGTGCTGTTAATGG
>JAEEGL012322104.1_pt1 | contig 25769 bp, 23 predicted proteins | sample 9134231 | NCBI WGS metagenome assembly JAEEGL01 (sample SAMN16246548, study PRJNA631951) | gut metagenome | biome: gut microbiome; feature: rumen; material: fiber-attached | host: Bos | place: Iran: Karaj | collected 2018-10 | reverse complement strand
TCGTCCGGGGGACGATGGAATTGCAACGACCGAAGCAAAGCGGAGATATAAACCCGCATCTGAGAGCTGACTGTTCTCTGCTCTATCTATTGAGCCACACCCGTATAGACCGGACGACGGGATTCGAACCCGCATCTTCGACGGATAAGTGTCAGTGAGCCTCTACCTATGCAGCCGTTCCTGCTTAACATGCTTGTCAACAGGCTCGCATTCTCCGCATTTGAGCTATGTCCGGATGAACAAATTGTTAACAGTGAGATAACTCAGAATACAATTATACTGCCATCCCTCAAACATCTTTTCCCAAATTATACCAAAATCGGAAACTCTGGTCAATTCAAAGCAGGCAACACGAAAAGATCCCGGAATTTTTATCCCTGGATCTTCGCAAATGTCTTTTCCTTACTTTCCTTATACAAACTTAGTTACTCATTAACATCATTTTCACTTATTAAATCTATCGCAAATTTCAAAGATTTATCAGGATCCTCTAAAGTATAATCAGGAATAATACCCGTATACACCCAATATGAAATAACTATGTTTATCGCAATGGACAACACCGCCAAAAGGATTGCAATTTGGCAAATATGAATTCTTTTCATCTTCTTCATGATTATTCACTCCTTTTTCTTGGACGAAGCTTCATTCAGTTCTGACAATTTTACAAACACTGCAAGGACTGCTTCTTCTCGAGTCTTAAACGATTCCTTAGCAAACTCGTTGTCAATGGAGTACTTCCAAACTTTACCGTCCTTTAGCGCGAAAATCACTATGACATGACCATCGACCTTAAGATAGTCATTGCCCTTCTTTGAACTTTTCCACTTCCTTTTGAGGAAGTTTTCCTTTCTCGCCTGCTTGTTTTTTAGCTCTGTTTCGCGCCTCTTTGCTTCATCAATGTTTCCTTCCATTTTCCCGGCACAAATGCATCCGCAAACAAGTGATTGATACCGGGGGTGCTCCATGTGATGCGCATACCGAATAATCTGATAACCACACATTTCACATATTCCAACTGGAGCGCCTAAATCTTCAACTCCAACGCAATGCCATCCTTGATGAGGCACATCCTCCCGCTTCCATAGATTCGGGCTGTCCTTAGCCAATTTTTTTGCTTTCTCCATGGCCAAGGCAAGGGGTGAATCCTTATCACTTACCGGAATCAATCCATCTTCTTCCTCAGATTCAACATCATCATCGTCATCCTCCTCATCGCCCTCATCCTCAAGTTCATCCTCAAGCTCGTCTTCTTCCTCGAACTCGTCCTCACTGATTGACGCATCGTCTTCATCAGGTACTAGAACATCCTCCATTAATGTGCATTGAGAAACATCCTTGTCGCCTGCGTTAACTTTTGCCTCATTTGGAAGCATACCCTTTTCTTCCGTCATACGATCAGTAACAAAGTTTTCGTTCATGTGTTGTTCAAGCTGATTAGGAGCTGGTAAAGTCCTCATGATGGGCTTATGCTCTTGTTCAAAATAGGATTTTGAAATGCTTCTCGGTTGCGCCATTCCGTCAAATCGGATCGTGTAACTTCCCCGTTTGTCATCAATCCCCGTTATCACGCCAGAGCCGAAGACATGGTGTTCCACGGTTTCTCCGACTTTTTTGTCTGACGAAGAAATACGGTCTATCTGATTCTCCCTGTTGAGCTTTGAAATATAGCTTCTGCTCTCCTGTAAGAGTTCATCCGGGATCTTTCCGATTCTTTCATAATTTCCTTCCCCGATCTCATCAAGGAACCTGGAGCACAGCTTCTTGATCCCCTTCGGCGAAACGCCCTCGGAGTCCATTAGGAATAAATGCTTCTCCGCCCTAGTGATGGCAACATAGCACAACCTCCGTTCTTCCTCCAGACCCAGTTTTTTCCTCTCTTCCATGGTCTTAGACGATGGGAAAATGCCCTCCGTAAACCCAAGTATAAAGACAACAGGAAATTCCAGTCCCTTTGCGGAATGGATGGTCATCAGCTTCACGGTATCTTTCGAGGAATCCTCATCTTCCCCAGACTGAAGCGCGATCTGTTGAAGGAATTCTTCCAATGTAAGATTCTCTCCGAATTCCCTTTCAAACTCATTGGAAATGCGCTTAAATTCCGCCAAGTTGTCGAGTCTTTCCTCGTCACCTAGCCCGCGAATGTATCCCTCATATCCTGACTGGCTGGTAGTCGTGTTTACAATCTCCGAGATTCGCATGCTGCTAAGTCTCTGCCTGATCTCCTCGATGAAATCAATAAAATGGCAAATGTCATCATTGCAAAGCTCCCGATTGCCACGGCATCCCTCTAGTGTTGCAAAGAGGCTCCTTTGTCCATGGGCATCTCGCATGTTTTCCCGGTCATCCTCCATGTCAAACAAGGACATTTGCCCGGATGTCTCAATCTCAACCCTCGTGCCGTCCCTTAACTGTTCCAGATAGCTCAGCTTCGCCCGTCCGAACCTTCTGCGGGGCGTGTTTACAATTCTCTTAAAGGAAGTGTCATCATCAAATGCGATCAACTTAAGGTATGCGAGAACGTCTAGGATCTCCATGCGCTGGTAGAATTTCACGCCGCCGAAGATCTCGTAGGGAATACTCCTTTCTACCAACTTCTTCTCAGCAATTCTGGAAAGGAATCCAGAGCGGTATAAAATGGCAAAATCCGAGTAGCGAAGCCCCTCCTTTTGACTAAGTTTTTTAATGTTATCGATGACCTGATCCATTTCCTCAAAGTCATTCTTTGAGTGATAATGTTTTACCGCGGCGCCGCTGGGATTATGCGTGAACAGATCCTTTTTCAGGCGCAGTTCGTTCTTCTCTATCAATGTGTTGGCACACTTCAGGATCTCCGGCGTGGAACGGTAATTCTGATTGAGAAAGATTGTCTTCGTGGGCATATGCTCCTTATCAAAATCAACAAGCAATTTAACGTCCGAGCCCCTCCATTCATAGATATTCTGGTCTGGGTCCCCGACGATCAATAAATTACCATATTTTTCTGACAGGATCTCTATCAGCTTCATCTCCGTGGAGGAGCTGTCTTGGAACTCGTCCACCATGATGTAATTAAGCCGCTCCTGCCATTTTGTCCTTACATCCTCGTGGTTTTCGAGCACATGGATGGCAAACGTGATCAGGTCGTTAAAGTCCAGCGAATATGTGGCCTTCTGCCGCTGCATGAACTCTTCCATGATCTCGTCATCCTGAGTCTCGATCTTGTCCATGATCTGACATGGCGTTGGGCTGCAGATCCTTTGCACATACGCGGGATTGCTCTTAAATGCCCCCAGCTTATGTAGGATCGACTCGAAGCTGGCATAATCCAGCTTCAGCTCAAATTTCTGATAGATCTCCGTCATGATGGCCTTTTGCTGGTATCCGTCAATGATCTGGAACTGTTTGTTCAGAAAAAGCTTTTCAGAATTTTCGCGAAGCAGCCGGTTACAGAATCCATGGTAGGTGCAGATCAGCGTCGTATCATACTCATCGCCGATCAGGGCACGGATTCTCTTTTTCATCTCTCCTGCCGCCTTATTCGTAAAGGTTACGCACAGGATATTTGCAGAATCGATTCCGTAATCCCTAACCAAATACGCATACCTGCTGACCAGCAGCTTCGTCTTTCCGCTACCAGCTCCCGCAATAACGCGCACATAGCCCTCTGTCTCCAAAACTGCTTCTCTCTGCTTGTCATTTAACTTTTCAAATATGTCATCGCCCATAGAATACTCTCCCTAAGATTTGCCCAAAAATGAATCAATTTGTTTAATTCTCTTCATTTTTATCATTGCTAATCCAGCACCCCATCCTGCCTGCATCTTTCATAATACGGACAATCCCCGCAATAATGCCTGCAGAACTTTAAATTTCCCTTCAGACACTTTTTAATAAAATAGATCAGTCTCTCCATTTCCCCCTCCGTCATTATGCAGTTGCAAAACTCAGATCCAGACCCTTAAAGAGTTCCCCAAGGGATACAGACAGAGTATCTTCCTTCTTCTCCCTGCAGGCCACTGCATAATAGGGATTTAGAACCAACTCTTCTTCCGTCTCCATCTTTGCGAACAGGAGCGCCGTGTTATAAGCATCCGCCAGTCCGTCATGCGCACGTCCCTCACCCTCGATGTCCGTTGCGATCATGGCATCTGTCAGAGAATAGCTGCATCCCGCATGCACCTTTTTTGTGAAGGTTTCCTGACAGTCAATCCATCCGTCAAAAAGCTGCTCCATCTCACTGAAAGACAGATCCTTTGCCTTAAATTCCTTTTCAAACTGGTCTTTATCGTTCATGCTCCAAGATACAGCCACTAACTCTTCCTTTGGGAGCCACTCTATGAACTGCCTCATGGTGTATGCCAGCATGGGAGCATCATTCACCTGGGACTGGCTAATCCCGGTGAGCTTTTCGATGAACGGATCGATCCAGCCAAATTCCGGTTTCACCAAGATGCTGATCCTATCCGTAACCACCATGTCTTCATCCAATAAAACTGCACCAATCTGAATAATTTCGTGCTTTGCCCTGTATTCCCTTTTCATCTCCTTGGCTACGCGACACATCTCCAAATCAATAACGACATGCTTTCCCATACTGGAACCTCCTCTTTTTATCTTTGACCGATTTGTCCCCCTCACTTGTTAAAAGACAACCCCTAACACCATCTTGCATCATTATGCGTCCCATAATGTACCCTCAAACATCCAAAGTCCAAATCAAAGCATTTTTGAGGACAAAAAAGCCCCCAAGGAGATTTCTCCTTGAGGGCTCAATGTTTGTCTTAGAATGATTAGATTACTTCATCTCAGCGATAGCTGCCTGTGCTGCTACAATCAAAAGTGGGCTTTTCGTCAACAAATTCCACGGATCCTTTCCGTGAATTTCCTTTGACCGAACATACCACACTACTGTTCCCATTGTCAAGAAGATTCAAATGCCACTCAAATCTGTCTTTATATACGACTATCTCCTTCACAAAGGCGTCTATTACCGAATCTGGGATCTTGAATGAGTCGAAATTACATTTCTGCTCCAATACATATTTAAGTATAGTAATCGTGCTCTCAATATCCTCTATGGATTTTTCCCCACTACCAGTCAGTTCTTCAAGTCTTTTTACAAGATTATCTCTGTTTTCCTCCAGCTCCTTTCGCTTTTCGTTGTACTTTTCAGGTTGAATATCGCCTGCTAATCTAAGATCAAGCAGATTATCAATTTTTCTTTCTGTTAGTCTAAGTTGCCCTCTAACGAACTTCTGTTCAGCTTCACGCCTGTTATCATCTTCCCCAGCGCAAAATTCTTCATCCAGCATCTCGTTCGCAATAGTGATAACTCTGCTTCTATCGCCCCAGAACTTCCGGAATATCATTCCGGCCATCATTTCCAGCTTCCATTCCTGTACCATTGGAACGCTGCAAACACCTTCAATGCTCAATCCCTTCCTTTTCCTGGCGGCTACCGTGCCTGATCGGAGGCTTCCATAGCATTGATAGGCATATGTTGTTGTTCCATCACGATTTTTATGCCATTTGCGGCGGTTAAAATTATGTCCGCAACTGCATTTCAACTTCTTACACCATATATTTATAGGTTCTCTTGTACCTTTTTGCCCTCCTACACAATTCACCATACGGGATTTTTTTATTTCCTGTGCCTTTGCAAACTCCTCTTTGGAAATAATAGGCTCATGTTTCCCTTCTACTATGATGTTATCAACTTCACCATGATTCTTAATCTTTTTTTGTTCAAGATAATCCGGTGTGTATTCTTTCCTATATACAATGGTGCCACAGTAGAATGGATTACTCAGAGTATGTGATATTGTTGCCGTACTCCAGTTCGTTAAGCCCATGGCAGTCAACCGTCCGAGTCTTTCAAGTTCAAACTGGATAGTTCTAATCCCATAACCTCTCAAGTATAGATCAAACATCAACTTGACCGTCTCCGCTTGATCCGGGTTTATGACATATTCTCGCCCCACCCGATCATATCCAAGGATATTTCCCGTGCCATACGGAACACCGTTTTGGAAGGACACCATCTGTCCGGCCTTAACACGCTGGGAAGTTTTTTTACTCTCATTCTGTGCAAGCGTAGCCATAATTGTCAGTCTAAGCTCGCCATCTTCATCATTCATCGTCCAGATATTATCTTCTGTAAACCACACTTCAATCCCTATTTTTTTGAGTTTTCTGGTCTCTTGAAGCGTATCTACTGTATTTCTGGCAAATCTGGAAACCTCTCTTGTAATGATAAGATCAAATTTCCCTGCTTCAGCGTCCTGCATCATACGCATGAAATTTTTGCGTTTTCTGGTAGAAGTCCCGGTAATTCCTTCATCAATATACCGTTCATATAACTCCCAATCAGGATGCTGCTCTAAAATGCCGTCATAATATTGAACCTGATTTTCAAGGGCAGACAGCTGCGCCTCATGTTCGGTGGAAACCCTCGCATATATAGCTACTTTTCTTTTGTCTTTCATATAGCGTACCTTTTTTGCGTTTCGTTTTCCCTCTTTCGTTTCAACTCATATACTACCATTTTGTCTTGCTTGTATCAAGTCTTTTTTCAGCATTTTTTCTTATTCTATGTATAGTACATTCATTTATTCGACCTTCAGAAAACAACTGTTCAAAGAGAGCAAGCGCCAGCTTTGTATCCAAATACTCTCTCTGTTCAGGTGTCAACTTAATCTCTACGCTTTGCTCCATCTTCACACCTTCTCCTTTCTCCTGATTTTGCAATCACTTTTAGAGCCATAAAATGCCTCTTACAGTCCTAAAACTGATTGCAAATGACTCCTATTTTATAAAAAATGGTTATGCAGCGGCTTTGACAGAATATCTGCCTTTTCATGCCTCATTGGGGTTCCACCATCTTCATCAGACCAGTCTTTAACCGGAAGTATCATTATCGTCATAAAGGCTCATCGCCACAGATTATCTCTGCCCGCATATTCGCATCATTCGCTCCTTACCTTAGTTTCCAATACAACATCGTATTTCTTCACATGGATCTCCCTAAAGAGACAGGTCTATCTTGGCGTGCGTATGCTTCGGCTCCACTTTAATGACTTCGTTCCGCATAACCAACCATATTCAGTTTTCAAGGTTCAAATGCCGGCATAACCGGACTTAATCTGGATAAAACACATCTGGGCATTGTCCGCCCTAAAAACACATAAGCGCACCCGGTACTGTTGTGCGACCGTTGCATTGATTATGTGCTTTATGAGACTTACAATAGCGACAGAAAATAGGATCAGTGCCTGATGATAAATCAAACCTTAAATCTCTTCTCTATTACAGCAATAAAACGCATCCATACATGCTGCATCAGATCCTCCATAGGTACGCTCCTCATATCCAAGCTATAGTTTGTGACAGCAATGGTTCTGAAACACTTTCGAGCGTAGTTCAGATAACGCTGAATCACCCTGCTCTGGGCATCCCGATTGCCTCCACACGCCTTTTTAATCGTTTCCGTATCTATGTAAACATAACTGTCTCCCTTACCCTTCTTACTCATCGCCCGTTTCCTCCAAATATCTCCTCAAAATGCCATATGCCTCCGACTTATAGTTGCGAATGGTTTTTGCCTCCAAATCCATCAGCTCCCCGATCGCTTTGTTGGGCATATCCAGCACCAGAGCATATTCAAGTATCTGGCGATGTTTTCTCGATAATAACTCCATTCCGGCAGCGATTCTTTCATCATCAAAGAATAAAGAGGACTCACCTAAAACCACCTTAAATTTTTCAAAATCCGGAGTAACCTCCGGTGCGGCCAGATCTTCAAGATCATCTATATTGACAGTCCTGATACGATCTTTACGGTCCACATATGAGCGAAGCACATCATTGATGATATTCTTTATTGTTTCCTTGACGAAATGATCAAATTCCTTTTGTAGCCTGTCTGCCGGCTGTATTGACTTGCTCTTCTTTTTCATTGGTGCCTGCCTTTCTCCAGACACCGATCTTTATTCCCTGTCGATAGAGTAGCTTGGTGACTTTTTGAAAAATGTCCCGAAATTTCCGAAATTTTTTCAAAAAATCTTTTACTATTCCCCATACGGGGAACATGTATAAAAAAAGCGCCAGACTATTACAGCCAGACGCTCCTCTTTCGGATATGAATATGATCCCCAATACATTTCCATGGGCATTACCTCCACGCTTTTTATCGCTCGTGGGAGACTATACCCCTCCACGATAAAAGTCTACCAAAATCACTGTCCTATAATCCCGACTTAGTACCTCAATTCTTCTTGAAATAAGTGCCTCCCTCTGCTACAATGAATTTGGATAAAACACAATCGAATAGGATCTTGCGCCAAAACTGTTGTAGCCCGCATACCGGGTTTATGGCAGTTTTTTGTTTTTACGCTCATCAGGACAAGATCAAGAACAATACGCCGGATACGGCGTTATGAGTTCAAATCGGCTCCCCTATGGGAGCCTGAACTCCGCATATCCCCGTAGGGGCTATGCGTTTAATCGCAAGCACTGCCTCTGGCTATCCAGAGGCAAAAATCCGGCCATTTTCCACCCCCGGAAAAATAGCCCGTCTTTTGCTTGCAGGGGAAATATCCCCTGACCCCTTGTCTTGCTCCGAAATCGGAGCGCTGTAAATTGCCGGAAACGGCAAACAGTTCATAACCATCGCCCTATGGCGATATTCACGAAATGAGGTATTTATATGGAGAAAAGATCAAGGAAAAATGTCCTATATTTGAGATTAAGTGACGATGAAATGCGCATCCTAAATGGCAAAACCAAGCTTGCCGGCATGAAGAATCGTTCAACCTTTTTGCGCCAGCTGATCATCGAAGGAATTGTATATGATGTTGACTACTCTTATCTGCGGGAATATAGTGAGCAGCTTCATAAAATCGGTGTTAATATCAACCAAATTGCGAAGCGCATCAATGAAACAAGAAGTATCTACCAAACTGATATCAACGAGATTAAAAAGGAGATGGATAACCTATGGCAATTACAAAAATCCATGGTATCAAGGCAACCATATCGGGAGCAGTAAAGTATATTTGTAACCCCGAAAAAACTGACAGCTGCATCCTCATCAGCTCCTTCGGAACCTCTCCCGAAACTGCCGCCGATGACTTCAAATTTACGCTTTCTCACACTGACTCATCTGATCCAAATAAGGCATTTCACCTGATACAGTCATTTGCCCCCGGAGAGGTCAGTCCGGAAGAGGCTCACCAGATCGGTCAGGAGCTTGCCGACAGACTTCTGCAGGGTAAGTACTCCTATATCGTAGCGACGCATACGGATCACGGTCATATTCACAATCACATCATCTTCTGTGCAGCCGACAATATCGACTACCAGAAGTATCATGATTGCAAGAGCAGCTATTGGAATATCCGACGCATAAATGATGAACTATGTGAGGAGCATAATCTTTCAGTGATCCGTGAAAATCAGCATAAATCAAAATCATACAAAGAGTGGAAAGCTGATAAAAACGGGACTTCATGGAAATCCCAGCTAAAGAAGGATATTAACGAGACGATTAGACAGGCACATACCTATGAAGAATTCCTTTCGCTTATGATGCAAAAAGGCTATGAAATTAAAGATGCAGAAATAGGCTCCGGTGCTCATAAATACATCGGCTTTCGTGCCCCCGGTCAGGAGCGCTGGATTAGAGGAAGGGCGAAGTCTCTGGGTGCTGAATATACTAAGGAACGGATTAAGGAGCGCATTGAGGAAAAAGCCCGTGTCAGAGCCGAGCGCATGAAAAAACTCACCACCCGCCCGGCATCAATGATCGACACAACACAAGACCGGTTCGCAGACAGTCCCGGTCTCAAAAGATGGGCTGATCTGCAGAACCTCAAAACTGCCGCAAAAATCCAGTCGCAGCTTGCCGAAAAAGGCTTCTCATCCATGGAAGAAGTAAACAATAAGATTGACGCTCTCCACCTGCAGGCTAAGACTGGCAAAAAGACCACAGTATCACTTGATAAAGAGAAAAAATCTGCCGCTGAAATATTGCGGTATGCACGGCAGTATGAAGAAAAGAAAAAATACGCCAAAAACTATAAAAAATCCAAAGATCCGGAGCGTTATTACCGGATGCACAGCTACGATATTCACCTTGCCTGGAGTGCAGCAGAAATATTAGAAAGAGCAGGCATCAATCCGGAGACGATGAACCTGCAAGACATAGAATCTCGATATGAAAAAATAGTTGCTGACCGACAGACAGTCAGCGATGCATACAAGAATGCTGAACGGGAATGCGAGGAATTAAAGCATTTCCGTGATGAACTCAATTCCTTCATGGGACAGGAGCCGTCTCAGGATATCGACAGATCCAGAAGAGTTACCCGTGAATAAGAAAAAACCGATGCTTCACTATTGTGGGGCATCGGTTTTATTCCGGCTTGCTATTCTGTGCTTCTTTCATGCCTTGTGCATACACGAGCAGATGATCTTGATTGCGCTCTGTCAGTTCTCGATTTATCTCTATCAGCGCCATATCTTTTTCGCTTAAATATCCTCCGGCCCGTGGCTTTGAAAGAAACATAAAGAAATCGCTAAGTGAAATCTCCATCCCATTACACAATTTCTCTAAAGTATCTATTTTAGGCATTGTTCCACGCTCAAACATATTATACAGACTGCTGAGAGCCATTCCTGAGCGTTTTGCAAGCTCATATGGGCTTAAACCACGCTCATCTGCCAGTCCTTTAATACGATTGTGAACATCCACTACCTTCATAGCTGTAACACCTCCTTTCCGCAGAAATAGGCTCATGCTATTATTGTAGTGGATGCTTCCCCTCTTGAAAATTAAGAGCTTGCAAGTGTTTGTTCCCCTTACGGGGAATATCATGCAATCTGCCAAACTACCGTCACCGTATCAGATACTTCAATATCATCCGGCTCTATGTCCATGGAATACTCCTCTTCACAATCCTCGACACATGCCGATTTCATAAGCATATCCGATGCCATCGGACGGTACTCAAGATTGATCTCACCCCAGGAATAGTCTATAGTCAGAATTTCTTTCAAGATTACTCCGGCAGCCTGGGTGAGAACTTCTGCCTTTGCCTTTGCATCTTCTACTGCCTTCCCAAGCAGCAGGTTCTTAGATCCTTCCTTATCCTTAACAAAGTAACTTAACCGGAATTCCGGACTGATCACCTCTGAATTTGCCAAAGCATAAAGGATCTTTCCAAGGCGTTCATTGTCGGAATCAAACTCAACTTTCATAGTATGGCGGAATTCATATCCAATAAATCTCTGCTTCCAGCTTCTGTCCTTATCCTGGTAACTCTCATACTTCGTATCAACATTAAAGGATAATGTTTTAACCTCAGACCTCTCAAATCCCTTTTTTTCCAAGATGTCCTTTAATGCTTCCGTGTCCTCGCTGGATCTTTTTAAGGTTTCCGCATAATCAGGGTAAAGCCCCTCCAAGGTCATGGTTATCCGTGTCATATCCGGCTTAACTTTGATAACGCCCTTGCCGGTAACCCGGATAATTCTCTGTTCTGCCATATCACTTGCCCTCCTTTGTACTTTCGATCACTTTTCTGTAGATTTCATGGTCTGCCTCACTGAAACTCACGATAACAACCTTCATGCCGTAATCCTCATGCTTCTCAAACCAGTTCACTATGGCCGTCAGTGCTATATGTGCCGCTTCTTCTTTAGGATATCCATATACCCCAGTAGATATTCCCGGAAAACCTATGCTATATAGATGATTTTCTGCCGCCAGCTCCAGCGAATTATAATAACATTTATATAAAAGCGCCGCATCGGCCTCTTTACCACTGTATATCGGTCCTACCGTATGGATCACATGCCTTGCCGGCAGCTGATATCCTTTCGTGATCTTCGCTTCCCCGGTATTACATCCATGTAGCCGCCTACACTCTTCCAGTAGTTCCTTTCCAGCCGCACGGTGTATTGCTCCGTCCACACCACCGCCGCCCAAAAGACTTTTGTTTGCAGCATTAACTATCGCATCCAAAGGCAGTTTCGTGATGTCTCCAACGAAGAATTTCAATTCATTCTTTGGCTTATCCATACTAAGCAGCCCTTCTATCAGATCTTTGGAAAGCAGGAACTTATCCCCCCACGGATTGATCACGATACCACTTTCCGCACAGTCCCCGGAGAAACCTTCCAGTACTTGTCTGATTCCCATATTCAGAATATCTGATGAGTCACCCTTCCGGTATTCATCCTCAGATGTAAATGCCACTGCCCAGAGCCTGCCATCATCCGTATTCAAATGCTGAAACTTAAAGCGTAGTTCCTCCTCCGATGTTACAATATCACCGACTTTAAGTTTCTCCAGATCCATCATATCGAATGCTGCTTGCGGTGCGACTACCGGAACCATAAAAGTCCCGTCCTCAAACATCCTGCGATATAAAGCTTCCATAACTGTAGACAAGTTTTCCTTGTCCGTTTTCTTATGAAAAGCAGATATTGCCTCTTCAATCCGGCAATTCCATTTCATTCTATCATCGCTGGCTACGCTCCCTCTTCCACGCATCTCATCAAATTGCTCCAGTATACGGAGCATATCCTCCCGGAGCCTGCTCGTAACCTCTGCTTCCATGACCAGGGGAATACCGTAAAATGCCTCCGCTATCCCTCCTGCTATACAAGTAAGTGTATCGCAGTCTCCGCCAAGGGATACCGCAGTACGGATCACATCTTCAAAATCCTCACCTTCAAGAAAAGCTGTGATTGCTTCAGGAACAGTCTGCTGGCATGATTCCACATGGTGATAAGTTGGTCTGATCTCATCACAACTGCGGCTGAGATCATATCCAAACTGTTCAATAATATATGTCCGGATCTCATCTTTGGAAGCGCCATTCCTTGCCATAAATATAGCTGCAGCTGTCGCTTCTGCCCCTTCTATCCCCTCTGGATGATTATGCGTGACCTCTGCCGTCCAGCGTGCCACTTCTCTTGTACGCTCCATGCCGTCATACAGCCATCCCACCGATGATACACGCATAGCCGAGCCATTTCCCCAGCTATTGTAAGGCTGCGGATCAGAACTATGTAACCACCCAGCAAATCTTCCTCCATAACCGGCATGAGGATATCTGTGTCCCCAGTCCTGCATGGCATCAACAAGGGCTGTTTTAACTTCATTCTCCGATCCGTCAAGACCTACACGAAGCAGCGCATCCGCTACTGCAATAGACATCACACTGTCATCTGTAAAATGGCATCTTTGATTCCAAAATTCAAAATCCTTTGTCTTATCACCTCTGTCAAATTCATAAGGTGCACCTACCATATCTCCCAAAATCGCTCCGTACATATACCTACTCCTCTCTCTGTTCCACTTCTGGACAAAATGTCCAGAAGTTCCATCTGCTATCTGAGTATCAGTATAATAAAATCAGAGAGGGAAGTGGTCACTTGCCAAGTGACATTTCACTTCCCTCTAAAGAGTCATTTGTTCTTTTTGTTATACTTTGCGTCGTACTCCTCGATCAGCTTCTTCAAAGCCCTTATTTCTTCCTCCGGCTCTTCAATTTCTCTCCGTCTTCTCTTTTCAACCGGCTGTAACAGGAACCACCATATAGATCTGAGCCGTGGACCGTCAAGCGTCACATCTTTAAGCCTAAAATGCCATATATTATCTTTTCTATATTGCTTCCAGTCTAGGATCCGTTGCTTAAAATCATTCATTCTCCCCACCTCCCTCCGGTAGCGCCATCAAATCATTTATTAAAGGAGAACATTGGAAACCCAGCATAATGCGAATCAATTATACTTCTGCTATTATAAGTAGCTCACATGTTATATGTTATATCCTTAAGCCTGCTAAAAATGTATTTCACATCTTCATTGTAAAACATCTGCTGAAGACTACGATTTAATTCCGACTTATCGTCTGCATTCATAATCATCGTAGCTATCCGCTCTATATCGTTTTCGTCAAGTTTATAGGCAGATTTTTTGTCAAAAACAAGCCTATCCTTAATGGTCTTTTTAAGATTATCTTTCTTGCTTTTGTTCGTATCACTTATCGTTGGATACATATCTACCTTGAATCCTGCAAGGACTTTTTGGGTAACAAATTTATGATAACCTTTATCCTTTGAAATAATGTAATAATCAGCGTTTCGATCTGCTATTTCTTTTTCAGCTTCACGCATCAGTTCATTATCCAGCGCATTTTTCGTAGTATCCTTAATCTTCCGATACAGGAATTGTGAATTAGATTCGCATATCCTACGATGCAGTCCAAAAGTCATACGACTATGTGCTTCGCTGTAGTAAATAAAGACCTGATCCTGCGAGGTAAGTCTTGTCAGCCCGTCAAGACCATTCGTATCTACATTTTCATAATCTACAAAAAAAACTCTTTTCATTATACTCCCCCATATTTCAATATTCTAATTCAGGCTCGTCCCCAAGCACTCCTGCTTATGCGCAAAGAGCGTCTCGTTGATCGTCATCATGTCATAATTCCCATGACTGATAAAATATCCCACAATAAGATCAAAGCGGCTGCTGGGCGAAAGCGCAAATCCCGCCCTTGACAGAAGATCCTGCGCTTCATCCATCGGAAGTTCCAGCGCAATGATAAATGCAACAGCTGTCTTTTTGCTTGGTTTATAGTTCTTTTTCGTCTTGATATCAGAAAAGACTTTTTTCGTAATATTTGCCTTTTTATAAACCGTCACATCATCCAGACCGCTGCGATCAATTAGTTGAAATAATCGCTCTTGAAAACTGTCTGCCGGATTCCCAATCAGTTCATCTAGGCTCATATCTGCTATTCCGCCCGAAAACAGGTTTTGTGGCTTTGATAAAGATTCTTCCGGTGCAATACTTAATTCGTAATCTTCATCGGCGGCTTCCTCTTCATAGATATCGTCAAATTCTTCCTCTTCTGAATATCTTCTATTCCTCCGGTATTCAAACTCCTCCGTTCCGGAATATTGGCTATCTGACATTCTTTGCCTATACTCTCGGTGATAACTCCGCTTTACATAGTTCTCATCCACATAGCTCTGAACATCAGAAAACACCTTACCCGACAGTTCAAACGCCTTACGGTCAAATACAACTAAAAGGACAGCCATATCATGCTCATACAGATACTCCTGGATCACTGTAGTTGCTATGCGAAGAGCCTTGTCCTTGGGAAATCCATATACTCCCGTTGCGATCAAGGGAAAAGCTATGCTTTCACAGCCGTTCTCTTCTGCCAGCTCTAATGATCTCTTATAGCATGATGCCAGGACATCAAATTCCCCCTGATCTCCGCCCTGCCAAGCGGGACCGACTGTATGTATCACATATTGGGCTGAAAGATTAAAGGCGGGAGTGATTTTGGCATCCCCCCGATGAATATCACCTATTTTCTTTCTCTCCGCAAGGAGCTTCTTCTCTCCGGCGGCGGCATAAATAGCGCTATCCGTACCGCCTCCGATAATCGGCTTCGGATTGGCCGTATTTACAATAGCATCAGCCTTCACCTTCGTTATGTCATTTCTGATAATTTGAAATGGCATCTATCTCACCTCTTTATTCCTATCCCTCTTTATATCTCCGCTTTTTTATCGTTGGATATTTGTTTATAAGATTCCGATACTGCTTGCAATCTTCACTATGATCATTGACCATTCCGCTTGCCTGTAAATGTGCATAAACCGTTACTGAGCCGAGATACTTAAATCCTCTCTTTTTCAAATCCTTGGCAATCTTATCCGACAAACCATTTTTAGCTGGGATGTTCCCCTTTTCATGGCCACTGTATAAAACCATCTTGCCATCTGTATAACTCCAGATATAGTCCGAAAAGCTTCCAAACTCTTCCCGGACTGCCTGAAAGCATCTCGCATTGTGAATAACGGCGTTTACTTTTCGGATAGATCTGATCATTCCCTGCGTATTCACGATCCTCTCCGCATCCTCTTCGGTATATGCCGCTACCTTATCATAATCAAAATTATCAAAGCATTCACGGAATACTTCACGCTTTTGGAGCATCATATTCCAATTCAATCCACACTGCATGACCTCCATCATCAGAAACTCAAACTGCTTCTGATCATTATGCACCGGCACTCCCCACTCCTTATCGTGGTATTTCTTCATTTTTTCATTTATAAGACACCAGCTGCAACCGCTCATAAATATACCTCCCAAAAAGTTCAGACACCGTCTGAACTTTTCAGATATAATCATACGGAGACCTATATGCGGTCTTTTTTGTAGATTTTGTAATACTTGCCTCTGCCTCTTCTTTGGAAGCGAACAAACGATGCTCCTTCAGCTTAATGCCTCCACCGCTATCCTTGAACTTCACAAGAAAAATACCTCCGGAGCAGTTCTTTATCTCCACTTCACGGATAAAGCGGTTCGATTCTACAATAAATGCCGTATCTCCGACTTTGAACTTTCCGGTCATTTTTTTGCCTTCCCCAATTCTTTATACAAAACCTATTACATTCACTCCTATTACACCCCTACGCAAAAATGACATATCAAGCTTTGCTGGTGTAAAGGTATCTGTTGTAAATCTTTTATATTCAAATCTGTCCGGTTCAAAAGTATCATACTCAAATTTATCGTACTCAAACACATCAATACCTATTTCCTGCATTACATCTTCCGGAAGTTTATAATCCTGTTCGACCAAGCCAAACATTGTAAAACCAGTATCTACACAAAAAGAGATAAATGGTTTATAAGCCGCTGAATAAATGAACGAACCTGCGATGGATCCAACAAAACTCCCCAGCATATATCCCAATACCGGAATTTCTATAAAACTCTGTGTTACGCTACCCAATGCAAGGGCGCAAGTACTCGTAAACATCGTTCTTATCAACTCGTTCGCCATTTCGTGATGTGTCATTTCCCCGGTTACCACTTTATAAGAGTTTTTCATGGTGTCCATTACCAACACCGTAACAGCGCCTATTACTGTTGGATCAACAGACTTTAATGCTTCTCCACACAATCCGGCTTTGCAGGAGGCTGTAATAGCTGCCGACACTGTACCTCTGACAAATCCTTCTGACGCTCCTTCCAATGCCGAAAAACCAATTTTTTTGAAACTTCCCTCTTCAATCTCTCCATTGTCAATCAAGTATTTGATCGCATTTATAACTTCCGGAGCAGTCCTTAATACCAGGCTTATTGTTGCTGCCGATATCCCCGCCTTAAATGCCTGTTTCAAAATAAATTCGTATTGCACCAATTCTTCTGTTGAGATCCCGAAGTCATCAAGATCAATCTCACCTTCTTTGGCATACTGCGCCAATTTGCGTGCATCTTCCTCCGATAAAGGAATAGATTCATTTCCTTCTCCATCAGAGATCCGATCTTTCAACAATTTCAGAGTCTCTTCATATCTTTTGACTTGCTCCGGTCGAATAGTCCTCTCTTTAGCTATTTTCTGCTCTAACCACTTTGCAGCTTCTTCCATTTGATCTTTTGGTATTACCCTGACCTGCCCTAAATAGACTGGATCGTTTAATACCGAATCATCTTGAAATCCCCTTTTTGCCAAATACTCATCCAGGCTTTCTTTTCCTCCACCTGATTGATATTTTTTATAGGCTTCAAATACACTTTTTGCTTGTTGTTTGGCGCTCTCAACACCATTCTTGTAATACTTAAGCCCAAAAGCCCCTTCAAAATTCTTTCCACTTACATCAATCGAGCCAAATTCATGACTACGATCTACTACCGTGCGATTGGCAGATCCCTTTACCGCTGCATCAATATTAAATGTCCCGGAATGCCAAAACTCCGCCAGATCTCCCTTTAATTGTGCCACGGGCGTATTGTCTCCCTTAAAGCTGACAATATCCTTTAATAGCTTATCTATTTCACTATTTACGCTATCAATATAAGCTTCTCCCTCTAACATTCCCGAAAAGTCCGAAGCATGTTCAGAAAAGAATCTGTATCCATCCTCAAATCCCGTCATATTATCCCTCCAGGAATTCACGCAATCCATCTATATACAGAATAACAGCTAAAGCTCTATACTGCTGATCCTTGATTTTCTTATGCTCCTGAATACTATTTGCTGCATATACACCTGTTGCCGGGATTCCGATAATAGGAACCGCCAATGCTGCCCCTACACCTACAGCACCCGCTACAGCTTTTAATGCTTTATTGATACCATCCTTTTTCATTTCCTTATCTTCTAATTCTGTACCGGCATCTTTTTTCACCAGCCCAGATTTTTCTGCAATATCTTTATATAAAGGCTTTTTCATGACAATTTTCTCAAATTCAGCTTCATACCCAAGACAGTACTCAATAAAATTATCATATACCTCTTGCGAAAGCTTCGTATCTTCCACTTGCATCATTGCCCGCTTGCCAAGCCATCCATATTTCATACCAAATTTATCAAATTTGACTATCATACTGGATGTCTCGCTCTTACTTACCTTGTTATCACCTATGAAAAGAACATGCTCACTTGAGGAAATCGTCGCTTTATTTGCTATGTACTCTTTGTCAAGCCACACAGCCGCTTCTACGCTACCATCGACAACTCCTTTTACTTCCCCGTCCTTATCATCGTTTGTGCTGATAAGCTGTCTTAAATAATTCGCATATGGTTCCGTTTTTTCATCACAAACTATAACCAGTTTTGTCTTACCCACTCTAATACCCTCCTCTTCATAAGATGCCTAAAAACCTTAACTGATCTCATTTTAAAACATCCTTTTATTCACTATAAAGATCAAAAAGCATTACACGAATTTTAATCAACTGTCCGATATTTGATTTAGAGGAAAAAAAGCATTCAAATTCATTTTTATCCAACTCGCAAATATTTCTCATCCCATCAACTTCTGAAAGGGCTAATTTCGCCTTTCCCAAAACCGATATAAAATCTTTATTACGGACAAAATATATCAAAGCCGTTTTACAATCACGCCAAGTCAAATATCCGTCAAGTTGATTTATTGCCTCCCCAATCTCTTTTTGTCCTGTCCACATCTTGCATTCTGCAACAAATGCTGCTCTATTCTCACGCTCAATTCGAATATCTGTTTTTCCTTTCTTTCGGAATGTCTCCCCAGTTGCATCGCCCTTGTAAATACCATTTAAGCCAGCAAGAAGTGCACTTCTCAAATCCTCTTCATGCATTGATTTAAATGATCCCGGAGTCTGCTCATAAGTAGTTAGTATATGTTTAATAGAACTCAATATGTCAATATAATCATTATCTTTTATGCCGTAGTAATTCTCCGAATTATACTTATGCGCTATAGGAATAATTCTCCTTTGCACAGGAATGTGTTTCAATGCATAATCCTTCTTTTCTATTGGAACCTCCAGCATTTTTGCAAAATCAAATACAGTCTCTACCTTAGTCTTCTTTGCATTTAATAGCTTCCATATCAACAATTTCAACCCTTCATTAAAATGATTGATATCAGCATTAGCATAGGCTATCCCTTGTTTAATACTTTGCAACGATTCATTAACACTGGAAATCAACTTATCTTTCCCCGTATGCTTCGCCTCATCTATAGTTCGTTTTACTTCAAACACAATCTCATCATCATAAAGTTCTATTTGGGGATAACCTCCAAGGCAAAAAGTAGATGCCTTGCATCTGAATAACTCAGATTCTCCATCAAATGGATAATGAAACTCTGCTATCACACCATCCACATCTACTTTTTCTCTGTCTAAATACCCTCTCCTATAAGAATCTACGCTTCGTTTCACCGTCCCCGGAGTAACCTTTCTTCTGCTAAAATCCTCCTCGTGAATCGTAACCGGTGCAATGTAAAACTCCTGATACAAGTTTTCTGCAAGAATTCCTGTATCGTTTGCCATTATCTCCGCATCAGTCAAATTTTCAATTCTGTTCTCTATTTTTCGTTTTTGTTCAGCTATAACATCTTCTGTAGTTTTATTAGAAAATGGTTTCATTATTTCACACCACCTCCAATTTTTTCTTAGTGTAAATTATTCTTACACGCCTCAATAAACTCGTCTTTCCTGGGCTTATCTGTAGTATCATCTTTATAATATCGTCCAGAGCATATCAGCCACAGTACCTTGTCCACCTCATACGGTGTCACATCATTATCCGCAGCCATTTTAACGATTGCCTCAAAAACCTCATACGGACTTCTGCTTGACAGTCCAAGCTCTTCGCATATATCCATCATGTGAACATCCGGCTTCGGATATTCCAGATAGCCCAGTTCCTTCAAGGCATTACAGGCAAGTGCAAAGCCCACGCCCCGGATTTTTGTCGATATAAGAAGCGGTAGAGCCATTCTTGTGTCTGAATTGTAATCAAACCGTTTTACAAATGCGTTAAAACCAGCTAAATCCTTAAAACCATTCACAAACTTTGCAGAATCAATAACGGCGCAGCTCCACTTATACCAACTGTTCATTTTACTGTCCTTGCTGGTGATTTTGAAGCGATCACGGAAGCGGTTATATAGTTCCATTTCATCCATTTTGGAAACGGCTTTATAATCAAATCCCTGCAGTATCCTTTCGATCTCACTCCGTCTCTCAACAAACTGTATCACTTTGGGCATACGCTGATATTGTTGTGCCGACTGAACAAAAACAATAAAAACATCCCGTAAGTTCTTCGCCCCAATGGAATCACCCTTATAATACTTAGCCAGATCAGCCTCGCTTAACCCCTCTGGCAGATGCGATAACAAGTATTCCTTGGCAAACCCGTATATCCTTCTGTTCTTCTCTGCTGCAGTCATCACAATTCCTCTTCCACTCTCTAACTCTCACCCTATAAATCGAATGTATCCTTAATAAGCTTATCTATCGAAGCAGAATCAAGCCCTCCATTTTCATCATCATAGGTCACAATAAGATTCTTACCTTCCTTTATGCCATTCTTTTCGTAAAAAGCTTTTTTATCCTCCCAGCGTTTGCGGTATCTTGCATTAGACATCATACCGCAATGCTCCCAATACCATACCTCATCAGTATCAGGATCTATGACTGTGAAATCAGGTCTCTTGATCTGTCCCTCCAGTTCTAACGGTTCCTCATACTTATATGCCAGCCCGTTATAATGCAGGCAGTCCGCAATGATAACCTCCGACTTAGAGCGAACCATATCCCCCTCAATGGTCTTATGGATAAGTCCTTCCTCGTAAAACTGTCCATCTACTTCCACAGCGTTTGGTCTGGTATCAATATCCTCAAATACATCTGCAAAAAGATCTGTCAGTCTCCTTGCAATATCCGAATTGATTGCAGAAGCATATTTAAGCAGATGATAGGTATCCTGATTATAAAGGATTACGATATTTTTAATCTGCCTTGTAAGCGCCGTATATAACAGTTCCCTTGAAATAATCCGGCACGGTTCAGCAAGTACAAGTATAACTGTGTCAAATTGGCTTCCCTGCGACTTATGCACGGTCAGCGCATAAGCAAGTTCGAGGTTAGCCGTTCCATTCTCTTCGTCAAAATCCCTCTTGTCATAAGAATAGTTATGACCTTTCTGCGATGAAAACTCTACATGGAGGTAATCGTTCGGTTTTGTAGTGCTATACGATGCACAGGTGATACCTATTTCGCCATTGGCTATGTAATTGCGTGCGCCATCGTCTTGCGGCCAAGCATCCCTGCTCATATTGGTAACATTGATAACCTTATCTCCATATACTATGTTTTCCGGTCCGAGCATCTTCGGGATTCTCTTGTATTTTCCCCATCGCTTCGATACTTCAAGGAACCGCTCTCTGTATTTCAGATGTATCAGGCGGTTAATGTTCATGACACCCTGTGGCATATTCCGCACAGGTGCGAGTATCTGCCACTTATCTGCAGCATCAGCACAGCCCATATCAAAGAATATTCCATAATCCTTTTGGGTTCCGCCCAGAGCGAGATCAAAACCTTCCTGATCATCAACATCTTTCATAGCATCCAATTCGGATGCCATTACCTGCAAAATCTTCTCCTCCAGCTCTTCCTTGGTCTGCCATTTCTCCACTCTAATATGCTTGCTTTCACCCTTTTCTATTGCGGTTAAGATATCTCCCTCCGGAGCATCTTCTGTATTTGTAAAGAATTTAGACAACTCAACATCTAATCTCTCACCCTCAGACTGCTGACGGAAGTTGATTGTCAACTCTCCATAGCAATTACATACCTTCGGAAAAGCTCCGGGTTTTAACTCAAGTTTTAGGATGCGTACAAGATCTACAAATGGCCTGCCTGCCCCTATAGGTGGAAGCTGGTTCGGATCACCGACAAAGATAATTCTCTTCGCAAACCTGAGAGCCTCCATCAATGCTCCAAACATCTCCTCCGTCAACATGGAAGCCTCGTCAATGATTACCGTCTCCGGTACATCCCTGAAGTCCTGACCGGAAAGTGTATATCGCATTTCGTTCCAGTTAAACCGCTTGCTGCGCACAAGGAACTGTGCGACATTCAAAGAATCAAAGCTTCTCCCGATCTCTCCCATGCTCTCCATAAGCCGGACGGTCGCTTTTCCTGTAGGTGCAAGAAGCAATACTCCGCCTGCCTTAATATCCGGCTGACTGCACATGATCGACAATACGGTGGTCTTTCCAGTTCCCGCATCTCCTATCAACACACCTATTCTGGAGCATGACAATTCCTCTAATGCCGCTCTCTTTTCATTCAAACCATCTCTTTCAATGTCATTCCTGGGAACGCCAAACTTGTCAATCAACATCTGTTCCCAATCCGCTTTCACATCAAGGCGGTTATCTCTCTTCAGCCGTTTCTTGATACGCTTCTCGATCACAGTGTCAAATTCATGGATACGGTTTAGTTTGTAATACTCTGTTCCGTTCTTCATTTCACGCTTCATGATTTCTTCGGACAAATGCTTTTCTATGGCTGTCAATATATCCTTTGTAACCTTACAGGCGGGATCAAGCGTAAGGTTCTGCATCTTTGTAACAAGCAGATCACACGGCAAAATCGTATTGCCTACAAGAGCCTCATTCTCAAGCACATCAACTGCTATTGCCCTAATCCTGCGTTCATCATTATCAGAATTGAGCTTTGAAGGAGCATTAAGCGGATATCTTTCAGCAATGGACGGAACAGGAAATACTGCCATATCTACCTTTTTCACCGATACATAAAGATTTTCCGCACCTCCGCTTTTCAATCTCGTTTTTTCATAAAGAATATAGGGATTTTCTATAATCTCCTTGTCAGTACAGGTTATTCCTTCCTTTGTTCTGGAACTTTCATGGAATAATACCTGCGCCTGCTCTATGGAAATAGAAAATCTCGACAATAGTTCAAAAAGCGTCCTACGCTCTTCAGACAATGACTTCCATGTTTTCTTTGCTATCGGAGTTATATTCTTTGCCAGATTTTCCGGAAGAATAGCAGACGGATCATCAAACATCTTTCCGACTTCCTCCCATATATCTGCATCATCCGGCATTTTATCCTTTAGTTCTTTGGCAATCAGCATTCCTAAAGGAATCTCCAGCGCACAAAGCATTGCTCCGAGTCCCGGAAATGCGCCTCTATCCTCCCACACTTCTGCAAGACGGGCATTCAGCCATTCAAGAACATTACTGTAATCTTCATCCAAACAGCCATTTATAATCTCAAACGCCTTAATGCAGGAAAGGATCACCTCAATAACTGCATCGTGTGAAAGATGCTCTGACGCAAATGAGAACTGTTCAAAGGCGTCCACAGGCGCAAATACTGTTATACTTGCCATATCAAAATCCGGATGTTTTTCTGCATACTCCATCATCTGCTGATATGGAATCACAAAACCATCCTTATGATCTTCCCTTATGGAATGACAGATATGTGTTTCCCAAGTCTGTGAACGCAGCGGCTTCTCATCTGTATGTGCGTGCTCCACCGCAGGAACAACCTTTTTAACATGCCCCATTGCAACCACAACCCTGCGGCTGTCCTCTATAAAAGGAACCTGCTTCGCATAGGCAATACAGATTGATTCATCAGGTATGATGTCTTTATAAAAATAGTCAAAAATCGCCCTGTGATTTCTTGCTTCCTGTATCCAACTTGTCTTAAATTTCAATGCCGGTTCAAGGGCAGGATCATAGTCTATGCCGAACTGCTCTACCTTTTCCTCAATAGTATCCTTCATCATCCATGCAAAGGGTCTTGCAGGGAAAGAATACGGAGGGTAAACAATATCAGTTGGCAGAAAATGACCATGCGTCGCATAGTTGCTTTTCTTATAAGGGTGCTCCGTTGTCCTGACAAGCTCTTTATCTGACATAAAAGCAGCACCCTCAGAAATGCAGGGGAATGATTCCTCATGGCTTTCCATACATTGCCCGCAAAGAGACAATTCCTCTTTATCATTGCGGTTTTCATATATGTTTTTCAGTCTCAGACAGGCATTGTTATATCCCGGTTCTTTGCAGACACATCCGTTCCAGCCGTTGTCATGCCATGGTACTCTGACCGATATATGCTGTGCCATAATTACCCCCTTCTCTCCTATAAAATGTCTGTTATTTCATATTTCTTGCCCATCATATTAACAACATCACCGACTTTCTTTCCGATCATCAGCTTGTGTAACGGGTATTTTTCAGCTTGGATTGTAGTATCAACACTCTCACCGGTCATCACCTTGCGATAGGTTATATAACTGCCATCCTTTATCACCTGCTCTTCATATATAGGATTTTGAATTCCTGTATCTGCAACAACATTCTTTCTTGCCGGATGCTGCAAAGAACCACCTGAAATAGCATCCATCCCCTCATCGGTAACATTATCATCATTTGGCAGTCCATATTCATCAATCAGACGAAGCAATGTCTGTATCTCCGCTATGTGCGTCTGCGTAAAGTACAGCGACGCATCTGAATTAAGGATAATCTCATAGCTATCCTCTTCCTCCTCGATATCAAGACCGAGGAGCGCCGCTTTCATTTTCTGCTTAAACCCGTTCTTGTCAGAATCACGGAGCTGCTTATACCGGCTGCTGCAGTTTCCACACAGGCACAAGTGCATCTGCGGAAGCTCCATTCCATAATTTGCAATCTCAACCGCATCCACAAAATCCGCTGGTTTCCTGCACATCTGGCATAATTTAACCCGTCCTTCATTGGTATACATTCCTATCGCATAAGCCCGGACAGTTTTAGGCGATTTGCTTACTCTGATACTTCTCCATACTTCACGATATCGGATCGGATCAGCACAGAAGAACTGCTCCCTTACATGCTGTACCAGAGTATCGAAGTTCTTTACCTTATGTACCGGGAACTCATTGTCCATCCATGCATTCGGGTCAAAAGTTCCGCCCTCCTCTTCATCCTCATCCTGCAGCACCTCATCGCCAATGCTCTTGCCCAGTTCTCTCGCAAGTTGCTTTAGCAGGATCATCTTATCCCGTTTTTCAAGTGCCTCCACTTGTTTGAATGTACTGGCTGTGGTGTCCTGTTCCGTGATTTTGAACCCGATAATGCGATAAGCCTCATCATCATTTATCAGCTCGCCATACACATCGACTGACAGATCAAATTTAGACAGTTCCGTGATCTTATGAAGTTTTCCGTCGCTGCCATAAACCCAGTATCCTGACATGATCTGCGAATACGGTCCCAAGATATCCGCCTTTTCTATTTTCCTATACCTTTGATCTTTGTAGCGGAATATCATCCCCCGCAAACTTCTTGCATGACACAGCAAAAGGGAAAGTATCACAGCTGATTTTTTCTTTGCAAGCTCTGTATCCGGATTCTTTACGATATCTTCTATGTTCGAGCCGC
>JAEEGL014733668.1_pt1 | contig 25770 bp, 26 predicted proteins | sample 9134231 | NCBI WGS metagenome assembly JAEEGL01 (sample SAMN16246548, study PRJNA631951) | gut metagenome | biome: gut microbiome; feature: rumen; material: fiber-attached | host: Bos | place: Iran: Karaj | collected 2018-10 | reverse complement strand
CACATAATATCTGGATTAGGGGTTCTACCCTTTTCTAATTCATCTAAAAAATATTTAAAAACATAATCCCAATATTCTTTTACAAAATCAACTCTATGCAATGGAATACCTAATTTATTACAAACCTCTAATGCATCATTATAATCCTGTTCTTGTGGGCATATATTATTATTTAAAGTGGGATTTCCCATTATATCATTATTAATAGTAGCATCCCAATTTCTCATAAATAATCCAATTACTTCATATCCTTCTTTTTGAAGAAGATATGCTGCAACTGATGAATCTACACCACCTGAAATTCCAACAACAACTTTCATATATATCACCACTTTTATTATACATTATTTTAAAAATTAGTAAATCATTTTTATAAGATAAGGTAATATATATGTTTCATATAAAGCTGTTATTACAAGTGTAATATTAATAATTAAAAATATAATGAAATACTTTTTAATATATTTAAAACTTAATTCTTTTTTCTTTGTTAGAGCATGTATTATTTTTATACATAATTTAAAACTATAATATATAAGTATAAAATAGCATATTAGGTTTAGTACATGATGTGGAAACACATATATAAAACTAAAAAATATTCCATCAACTTTAAAATTATATATTAATGATGTTATAGAAAAAGAAAGTAAAAATCCCTTATAAAATAATATAAATACTAATATTGGAATACCTATTACTGAAAATCCTAATATAAAAATTAGTATAGCTAGTATATTGTTACTCAATATAGTTTTTAATATATTAATATGATATCTTCCTTCTTTGATTGAGTCAAAATAACTATTTATATTTTCTGTTAATAAAGTTTTATCCGAGGCTTTTAATATAGTAATAAATAATAATCCAAATATTACAGATATTAATATAGCAATAATTAATGAGTAATATATACTTTTATCTTTTTTTAAATCTTCAAATATAATATTAAAAATCTTATTCATATTTCACCTCATAAAATTATATAATTTTTAATAAAAAATATTACAATTATTAATATAATATTTTGCTATAATTATTTTGCTATGATATAATTATCTTGAGGTGAAAGTATGAAAAAATTAGGTAAAATTTTTGTTTGGTTTGCACTAATTATAATGGTTGGTAGTGTTATTATATCAGTAATATCACCACTATTATGGAGGTAATATATGAGGAAAAAGTTTGATAATATATATTTAAAATGGGCTTTCACAGCTTTTTCTGTAATTGCAGCCAGTATTTTATTATATTTCTTTATATTAAGATTTAATAATATTATTAAATCAATTGGTAAAATCTTTATTATATTAAAGCCATTATTTTATGGCATTATATTAGCATTTTTATTAACTCAAATTTTTAACTATTTTGATAAAAGATTAACTAAACTATTAATTAAAAAAAGATCTGAAGAGAAAGCTAAATATATTTCTAAAATTCTTAGTATTATAATTTCAATATTAGTATTACTAGCCATATTATTTTTAATATTCTATGTATTTATTCCAAAAATGGTTGTAAGTATTCTAGGTATAATTGAAACATGGCCTACAAATATGAATAATATTGAAATGTGGCTTGAAAGTTTATTAAAATCTAGTCCTATATTAGAAGAAAGAATTTTAGATGCAATTAATGATTCATCGACATCTATTTTATCATGGTTATCTAATGCATTATTACCTAAAATGGAAATGATTTCAGATAGTGTTACAACTGGATTAAGCGATATGTATACTTTCATTAAAGACTTTATTATAGGCATAGTATTCTCTGTCTATATTCTTGCAAATAAAACCAAATTTATTGCTGGAATAAAAAAATTCATATATACAATATGTGGAATAAAACATGGCAATAATATAATGGAAATAGGAAGATATAGTTATAAAATTTTTAATGGATTTGTAAAAGGAAAATTAATTACATCATTAATTATAGGAACTGCAAATTATATTGGAATGATTGCTTTAGGTCTTCCATATGCTCTACTAATAAGTATTATAATTGCTGTTACAAATATTATTCCATTCTTTGGACCAATTATTGGTTGGATACCAAGTGTTATATTGATACTTATGATAAGTCCAATAAAAGCATTATATTTTACTTTATTAAACATTGTATTACAACAAGTAGAGGGAAATATATTAGAACCTAAAATAGTTGGTAATACTACTGGTATTTCTGGATTCTGGGTATTGTTTGCTATTATTGTATTTGATGGATTGTTTGGATTTGTTGGAATGATATTTGGTGTACCTATATTTGCAATAATTTATCATTTTGTTATCTTGTATATAAATAAATATTTAAATAAAAAAGATATACCATATAATGATAGTGATTATGTGGATTTAAAATATATTGATGAAACCACAAAAAAACCTATAAAATTTAATAACTTAAAATAAAGAAAAGAGTAATCTTTTCTTTATTTTTCCATTTCATTTAACATATTTGTTATATAAATACCATATCCATTAATTGGATTTTCAATTACTACATGAGTTACTGCTCCTATTATTTTATTATCTTGTATAATTGGAGAACCACTCATTCCTTGAACTATACCACCTGCATTCTCAAGTAATTCTTTATCTGTAATTGAAAATGATATATTTTTTGTACTTAAATTACTGCTACTTAACCTATTTATTTTTATGTCATATTCTTTTATTTCATTATTTTTTAATACGGTTAATATCTTTGCTTTCCCTAATTTTATTTCATCAATATTTGCAACATCATACAATATACTACTATCTTTATCTACATAATATTTACCAAATATACCACTTGAAGTATTTTTATCTATAGAACCATATACTTCATCTTTATAAAATATTGCATTTTTTTCTCCTGCATTACCTTTTTTACTTTTATTTATTCCAATTACATTAGATTTATATATTTTACCACCGCTTATATTTACTATTGATAATGTATTTTTATCAATTATTTCATGACCAAGTGCACCATACATTCCACTTTCAGGATCTATATATGTTAATGTACCTATTCCACTTATTGTATCTTTAACATATAACCCTGTCTTATAAATATTATTATCATCCTTAATTAATTTTAAGTTCGTATTATACTCTTTATTTCCTCTTACATATGTAATTTTTACTACTTTATTATTTTTATATTTATCTATTACAGTTAACATTTCTTTTATATTTGTAACTTTTATATCATTAACTTTAATAATATTATCACCTAATCTAATATCAGCTTCTTTAGCAGGTGAAATATTATTTATACTATATAATCCTACTACCATTACACCATTAGTATTTATTTCTATACCTATATTTTTACCAGATACAATTAGTTTATCTGAATATGCAAAAGCATTAGATGGTAATATAGTAACTAATAATAATATATATATAATTAATTCTTTTATTTTTTTCATACTTCATCACCTACCACATACATTATTATTATTTACAAAAATAAGAAATATAAAATGTCAATTTGTACCAATTATTTAAATTTTACTGATATATACATCTTATCATTATACTCTTCTTGTATACTTCTAATAATATTATTAGCCAACTCATAATTGTGATTTTTTGTATTTACAACCACTTTTATTTGATTGTTATTTATTGTAATAAAAGAATCTAAATTATAATCTTTTTTTATCTTCTCTTCCAATTTTAACTCTGTTTTCTTTAAATCTTCTACTAATTTTAATTTTTCATATGCATTATTTTTTTCCTCAATAGTACTATCAACATTTGATAATATAATTTTTAAATCCTCAATTTCTTTTAAACGCTCCTCATCACTCAATTCCCTTAAAACCATTATTTCATCCTGATTTTTGATATTTACAACAGGTATACTACTACTTTTAGTATCAGATTCCATCAAATTATCAGGCATAGTTATGTAATATACACTCAATACTAATATCAAACTAAAAAGTGTTAAAAACCATAATTTTTGTTTATTTATCATAGGTCCTCCTATAATATAATATTAATTATGATTATAATTATTCATAAAAAAAAGTATGTTACTTTCTAGAAACATACTTTCCATCACTTGTAGATACTATTACAATATCACCTTCATTTATAAATAAAGGTACTCTTACAACTAATCCTGTATTTAACACAGCTTCTTTTGTAGCTGTTGTAGCAGTATTACCTTTAATACCTGGCTCAGTCTTTATTACTTCTAATTCTACTTTTTCAGGTAAATTTATACCTAACATTTCAGAATTATAATACATTATACTTACTTCAGAATTCTCAGTTAAATACTTTATTTCATTCTCAATTTGAGATTTAGGAAGCTCAATTTGACTATAATCATTCATATCCATAAATACATAGTTTTCACCATCATTATATAAATATTGCATAGTCTTTTTCTCAATCATTGCTTTCCCTACTTTTGTACTAGAATTAAATGTTTGCTCATATATAGCACCTGTTCTTAAATTTTTTAATTTCATTTTTACAAAAGCAGCACCTTTACCAGGCTTAACATGTTGAAACTCTAATATAGTATAAATGTTTCCATCTACTTCTATTGTCATTCCGTTTTTTATATCATTAACATTTACCATAATACTCCTTATCTCGCTTTTCTTACAAGCATAGGTCTAATTTGTTTATTAATTGTCTTTACTTTTATTTTTGACTTAGATTGTACAACACCAGTTGGTATCTTTTGCATTCTTTTCATATCATCGATGATATCTCCCATTGTATAACCTAAATGTAAATTTTTATCCATACCAAAACTCCTAACTTTTATTATTTCTTTTCTTTATGTTTTGTACTTTTATTACATCTAGAACAATATTTGTTTAATTCTAATCTCTCAGTATTATTTTTTTTGTTTTTTATTGTTCTATAGTTTTCTTCATTACATTCTGTACATACTAGAGTAATTCTTTCTCTATTACCAGCCTTTGCCATAAAACACACTCCTTTTTCAACTTTTATATTATAGCAAATTATTTATAAAATTCAAAGTATTTTTTAGTAATTTGATTACTAATTCGCCTATTTAGCATACTCATATATGAATTACCATAAATATGACTAATATTTGGTGTTATTACTACAATACTCATTTGTGGATTATCTAATGGTGCAAAACCAGCAAATGTAGAAGTTATTGTTTCTTTATCGATAATACCATCATTATCACTATCATAAAAGCTTTGTGAAGTCCCTGTTTTACCAGCAGGATTATAAATTAAATCCATATATCCATACCCAGTACCAGTATACCCTAAAACTGCTTTAAAGCCTTCTTTTATACGTTTAAAATATCTTTGATCTAAATTTACACTATTAAGTAGTTTTTTCTTATTATAAAGCAATAATTCATCCGATAAGCCATCATCAATACTTTTATGAACACTTTTTAATAAATTTAATCTATATCGTTTTCCATCATTTGCTATAGTATTTATATATTGACTTAATTGCAATGGTGTATATGTATCATATTGACCAATAGAAAAATCTAATAATAAACCCGGGGTATCATTTCTACCAACTATTCCTATACCTTCATATGGTAAATCTATTTCTGTTTTTACTCCAAGTCCATATGAATTAAACATATCTCTATATATATCAAAAGGTTCATTTGTATAACTAAATGGACAATTATAACAATACTTATAATTTGCTACTTTCATAGCAGTTTTAAATTGATATACATTAGATGATAATCTCAATGCATTAATATCATCTATATATCCAAATCCATTCCTATTCCATGAACACTTTGTATTAGTATTTAATAATTTTATACATTCATCTTTAATTATAGTCCCTATATCTATTACCTTAGTATTATAACCTACTGATATTGATGCTCCTTTTATAACTGAACCCATTGTAATTGAAGATATTGGTATATATGCACTATAATCATATGTTTTATTATTACTAATTAATTTACTAATCATAGATATTATATCACCATTATTTGGGTCACTCACTACTACAAATACCCTATCAAAAAATTCTGTATTAGGTTCCTTTTTTGCTTTTATCATTTCATTTTCAACAATTTTTTCCAATTCTAATTGTAGTTCAATATCAATTGATAATACAATATCACTTCCTCTTTTCTCTTTACTTATAAGTTCAAAACCATTACCATAATTTTTGTATCTAGCAGGTTTACCTCTTAAATATTCATCATAATAAAGCTCCAATCCACTTAATCCAACTCTATCCGTCAATTTATAACCCTTTTTTAAATAATATTCTTTTAAATCACTTGTTATTCCAATATCCTCTTCTGATACACTACCAAAAACTCCTCTTAATGTATTGCCAAAAGGATATGTTCTTTCCCAACTTAATTTACAAGTAAAGCCTTTATACTTCATTGAATTTATAACTAAACATTCTTCATCACTTATATTTTTCTTTATCAATTTATCTTTATATGCATAATCATTATGCATTAAAAAATATACATATGCTGTTTTCTTATCAATTCCATTTAATTCATCCCTTGTTATTCTTTCTCTTTTTAACAACTCAATTTTATCATTACTAATTTTCCTTATATGTAACATTTTTCTTTCTTCATCACTTATTTTTTCATTACCATTATTTAATACTAACCATAAATCCTTTAACATACTTTCTGTGGCAAGTTCATAATTTAATTCTAAAAATCCACTAATTTCTTTTGCCAATCTAATCTCATCATAAACTGATACTCCACTTTCTTTTTTATAGTAAATATTTTTAATATTAATATTATCTACTAACAATTTATGATTCCTATCATATATTTTACCTCTTGGAGCATTATTACCTTCCATACTTGTATAAAATACATTTTCTAACAAATATTTATATTTATCATATTGTATAATCGAAATATAAAAAGATCTAAATAATATGATTAAAAATGATATTATTAAAAAAATTATAATAATATTAAATCTTTTCATACAATCACCTATTATTATTTTTGTTTATTATATTTACTTTATACATATATTAAAATAGAGGTGAATAATGTATTTAGATTTAATAAAAAAATATGTTAATAATTTAAAAAAAAGTGATATAGAAACATACGCAAATAAAAATGATATTAAATTAGATAAAAATGAATTAGAATTACTATATAATACAATTAAAATACGTTGGAAAGATATATATACAGATGGAATTACTGTAATAAATGAGTATAAAAGCAAATTAAAAGATTCAACATATAATAAACTTATCGAACTATATAATAATATAAAAAGATATTATAATTAACTATAATATCTTTTTATTTCACTTATTACATCATTATTAAATTCTTTATTCCTAATCATTTCAATTTCAAATTTATATGGCGGATATGTATCTTTATCATCTTTTATCCATGGCGTTTCTAATATTTTTGGAATATTATCTAATCTATTATTATATATTACATCAATTAAAGTATCAAATCCAATAGTACCAAATCCTAAATTTTCATGTCTATCTTTATGTGAACCAATAGGATTTTTAGAATCATTTATATGAACACATCCAATTTTTTCTATACCAACAATTTTATCAAATTCATCTAATACATTGTCAAAATTTGATACATCATAACCAGAATCATTTAAATGACATGTATCTAAACATACCATAATCTTATCATTATATTTAACATTATCAATTATATATTTTAACTGTTCAAAATTACATCCCAATTCAGAACCTTTACCAGCCATTGTTTCAAGACATATACTTACGTTAGTATCATTATCTAAAACTAAATTTAAAGCTTCACATATAGTATTTAAACCAACATTAATACCATTTCCAACATGGCTACCAGGATGAAGCACTAAATACTTAATTCCTAATTCTTCACATCTTTTTATTTCTTGTTTTAAAAAACTAACACTAAAATCAAAATTATTTGGATTTGCTAGATTAATAATATATGGTGCATGTACTATTACTTTAGAAATATCTATATTATTTTCCTTCATTAATTCAATAGCATCCATAGTTAAATTATCATCAATAGGAATTCTCAAAGTATTTTGAGGTGCACCAGTATAAAACATAAATGTATTTGAACCATAACTAATTGCTTCTAAAGCACTTCCCAATAATTGTTTATCTTTACTAAAGCTCACATGAGAACCAATGTACAACATACTATCACCTACATAAATATTATATAATGATTTAATAAAAGAATAAAGAAAAAAATATCTAGATTGCTCTAGATATTTTATCACTATGATTTTTTACATACAGAATCAACAGTATCAGTAGGATTAACTGTAGCACCGGCAGTTCCACAACTATAGTTTGCAAATTTACCTTGACCTGATAACTTAAGTGTTGCATTACCATTTGAATCAAATGATATATTGCAATTTGCAACATCATAATCAGCTGCAGATAACTTAGCTAAGTCATTACATCCATTACCTGTTATAGTAGTTGTTGATTCCCCCAAAGTACTATTAACTAAGTATTGTTTTTCAGCTTGAGTTAATAATAATCTTGCTGTACTCCTAAATGATCCTAATCTTGCTGAATCAATTGTCTTCATAATTTGTGGTATTGCGATTACTAAGATGATTGCTAAGATAACAATTACTGCTAGTAATTCTACTAATGTAAATCCATTTCTTTTCTTCATTTTAAATTCCTTCCCTTCTTTATTTTACATATTTATCTTATCATAGAGTTTTTTAACTGTCAATATAATTTAATGTGTTTTACTATCTGAATATTAACTTTACACTCTAATTTGATTAATAAATAATTCCTTATTTTCGCTATTAGTTAACGCACTTCCAATTACTAATATATCTACTCCGTTTTCTATACATTGAGTAGCACTATTATTATTTATTCCCCCATCTACTGATATTAATACATTTAAATTTAAACTATCTATTTTTTTTCTTAATTTACTGATTTTATCCAATGAATTTGGAATAAATTTTTGACCACCTTTACCAGGTTCTACACTCATTACTAACACTTTATCAATTAATGGTAATAGATGATAGATTTTCTCAACATTTGTATTTGGTTTAATACTTATACCACATTTAATTCCATTGTTCTTAATTTTATTAATTATATTTATATCATTCATTGCTTCATAATGAAAAGTTATTGATTCAACATTATCTTTTAAATAATAATTAACATATTTATCTATATCATTAACCATTAAATGTACATCTAATTTTTTATTTGTAATATTCATTATTAAATTAATTTCTTCATCTGTGTATGATGTATTAGGTACAAATAAACCATCCATAATATCTAAATGTATATAATCTATATCCAAATTATTTAATTCTTTTGTTATTGTTTCTAAATTATCCCTAGCAGATAATAATGATGCTGAAATCTTCATATATCCTCCTTAATAAAAGAGTATCAGTAGATACTCTTAATTTCACTTATAAACTTTATGTAGTTTTCATATCTAGAACTAATTATAGTACCTTCTTTTACTAATCTTTTTATCTCACATTCATCTTCATTTAAATGCATACAATCTCTATATTTACATTTATCTTTATAATTATTAAACTCAACCATATTATCTCTAATATCTTCTTTTTTCATATTTAATAATAGAGAACTAAATCCAGGAGTATCAGCTATATATCCATCACATACTTCATATATTTCTGTATGTCTAGTAGTATGCTTACCTCTTCCTAAAGCATAAGATATATCATTTGTTTTTAAATTCAAATTAAAATTAAGTTTATTAAGCAATGTTGACTTTCCAACTCCACTTTGACCAGTTAATACGGTTATTTTATTTTTTAATACTTTTTTAATATCATCTATATTTGTATTTAATATAACTTCATAACCTATACCCCTATAATAATTAATGTATTTGTCGATTGTTTTATCATGAAGCAAATCTAATTTTGTTATACAAATAATAGGTCTAATATTATTGAATTCAATTACATTTAATAATTTATCAATTAAATAAGTTGAAAAAGTTGGATTTATAGTACTCATAACAATTAATGCTTGATCAACATTAGCAATAGGTGGTCTTACAAGTATATTTTTTCTATCTAATATATCAGTAATTATTAATTTTTCTTTATCAAATATAACTTTATCTCCTACTGTAGGTATTATGTTCTTTTTTCTAAAAATACCTTTAGCCTTACATTCAAAATACCCATCTTGTGACTTAACTCTATATAAATCACTTATATTTTTTATTATTAAGCCTTCCATTATTCCGTAGTCTCACCATTAGAAGGAGCTTCAGAAGGTGTCTCAATTGCTTTAGGCGCTACTGCAATCTTAACATTTAATTCAGCACCTCTTACAATCAATGTTCCTTTAATTCTATTTTGAGATATAATTGTACCTTCAGCTACAGAATCAGTTTCAACTTCCTCTATATACAAGCTTAACTCATATTTATCTGCGAAATCTTGCAAATCATTTAAAGTATATTCAGTTAAATCCGGATATACAACAACATTAGGATAATAAAGGATAATTTGGTCATTCTTATATAATTCTCCAGTTTTTGGATTTTGATCAATTATCTTATCTTCTTTATCTTCATATAAAGTTACATCATCTACCTTTTGTGATTCAACTGATACCTTAAGTCCTAGTTGCTCAAGTTTTCCTTTTACTTCATATATATTTTGACCAGTATAATCTTCTATTTTTATTTTTTCTGTTCCCATTGAAATATATATAGTTACCGATGTTCCTTTTTTTCTTACAACATTTGCTTGTGGATTAGTACGTATTACTTTTCCTTCTTCAATTTTATCACTATACTCTTCTTCCTCTTTTTCATTAATTATAAATCCTGCTTCTCTTAATTTCTTTTCAGCTTGTGCAAGATTTAAATTACTAACATCTGGAACGCTTATTTCTGGTATTTTAGTTAACTTAGGTAATAAAAGTATCAATGTAACACCCGCTATAACTAGTATACCTATAATAATTCCTATAACCCACGCTAATTTATTACCTGATTTTTCCTTCTTTTTCACCTTTTTTATTTCTTCTTCCTCCTCTTCTTTAACCTCTACATCCTTTACTTTTTTTAATTCTTCATACTCTTTATACTCATATTCAACTTTTTCTACATCTTTCATTGAATCATCAAGACAATTACATAAATCATTGTACATATCTCTAACGTTTTCATATCTGTTTCTAGGATTTTTTGCACATGCCTTCAATATTATATTTTCTACACTTTGAGGAATTGATGAATCAAAATCTCTTACAGAAGGTATTGGCTCTTTTAATTGTTTTAGTGCTATTTCTACTGCATTATCACCCTTAAATGGCAATGTTCCTGTTACAAGTTCATACATAAGTATTCCTAAAGAATATATATCACTCTTAAATGTTGCACCTTTTCCAGCCGCTTGTTCAGGTGGCAAATAATGTACGGAACCCATTACAGAATTTGTTTGTGTAAGCTGTGTGCTATTAAGCGCTACAGCTATACCAAAATCAGTAATCTTAACTAAACCATTATCTAATATCAACATATTTTGCGGTTTTATATCTCTATGAATAATGAAAGAATCATGAGCTGATGCTATACCATCCGTTAATTGTTTCATAATATCAATTACTTCAGGTAATGATAATTTTGTTCTTCTTTTAATTAATTGCTTTAGATTTTTTCCATCAATATATTCCATTACAATGTAAAAATTTCCATCATCTTCACCAACATCATATATTTCAACAATATTTGGATGATTTAAACTTGATGCACTTAAAGCTTCTCTTTGGAATCTTCTAACAAACTTTTCATCATTTGCTAAATCTCCTCTTAAAACTTTAACTGCAACTTTTCTATTTAAAATAACATCATTTGCTAAATAAACATTAGCCATTCCACCTTCACCAAGGACACGTATTATTTCATATCTATCATTAATCTTTTGACCTTTAGTTATCATTAGTACCACTCTCTCTATCTAATATAGCAACCGATATATTATCAGTACCACCCCTATTATTACTCTTCATTATTAATTTTCTAGCTTTTTCTTCAATACTTAAATCCATTTTAAGTACGTTCTCTATTTGATCAACATTAAGCATATTTGTGAGTCCATCTGATGATAATAATATACCATCTACATCTGTCTCAACATCAAAAATATCAACTTCAACTGGATTTACAGCACCTAATGCTTTCATAAGAACGTTTTTCTTTGGATGAAATTTTGCATCCTCCTCTGATAATTCTCCAGTAGAAATTAATAAATTAACTAAAGTATGATCTCTTGTTACTTTAAATAATTTATTATCTTTAAATACAAAGCCAGAACTATCTCCAATATTACCAAATAACAAATAATCTTTTGTATATATCGCTACAACAAGCGTTGTTCCCATACCCTTACTTTCAGCATGCTCATAAGTATATTTAAATATATTATCATTTATTTCTGTTGCTGATTTTCTAATCCAAGATATTGCTTCTTCCTTTGTTCCAATTGTATAATTACTATTAAATTTTTCTTTTAAATATTCAACTGCAATTGAAGATGCCACTTCTCCTGCTTTATGTCCTCCCATACCATCTGCAACAGCAAGTAAATATTCATTACTTGCATTATGAAGAATAACCAAATTATCTTCATTGTGATCACGAATTTTTCCAGTATCAGTTAAATAAAATGTTCTCATATATCCTCCTATTCATGACTTCTTAATTGACCACAAGCTGCAGACACAAGTCCACCAAATTCTCTTCTTATAGTCACACTTATATTATTCTTCTTAAGTATATCATAAAATTTATCAATTTTCACACTTTTACTACGCTTAAATCCAATATTATTTGTTTCATTATATGGGATTAAATTAACATAACAGTTCATTCCTTTTAATAAATTACTCAATTCATATGCACATTCTTCTGTATCATTAATACCATCAAGCATAATATATTCGAATGTAACCCTTCTATTTGTAATATTAATATATTCTTTTATTGCTTTCATTAACTCATTTAAAGAGTATACCTTATTAATTGGCATCAATTTATTTCTAAGTTCATTATTTGGTGCATGCAAACTCACAGCAAGATTTACTTGAGTTTTTAAACTAGCAAACTCATATATTTTAGGAACTATGCCACAAGTAGAAATTGTAATATGTCTTGCACCAATATCAATTCCTTTTGAATCATTTATAATATTTACAAATTTTATTACATTTTCATAATTATCAAATGGTTCACCAATGCCCATTAATACAACATGAGATATTCTTTTATTTATATCTTTTTCTATTTCCAATATTTGTAACACCATTTCATTTACTAGTAAATTTCTTCTTTTCTTAAGCCTTCCACTTTCACAAAAAGCACATGACATATTGCAACCAACCTCAGTAGATATACATAAACTTGTACCATAATCATGATACATAACTACTGCTTCTATCTTTTCATTGTCAGAAAGTTCGAACAAATACTTTACAACATCCGATCCTACATCTTTTTTTATTATTTTTATATTATCTATAAACACATCTTCTTTTAACTTAGAAATAACATTTTTATTTAAATTATTCATAGAATCTATATCTGTTACTCTTTTCTTATACAACCAATCATATAATATATCTGCTTTAAATTTTTTTTCTCCAATATCTAAAAAATAATTAATAAAATCATCTCTAGTATAAGAATATATACTATTCATACTACCACCATTACTATTATAACATATTTAAACTATATACAAAAGAAAAAAGAGCTATGCTCTTAAAATTTTCTATTTCTTAAAAATGGTGGAATATCAAATGCTGAACTATCATCATCATCATTATCAGTATTATTATTAATTTGAACTTGTTCTTTTGATCTATTTTCAAAATACAAAGGTTCAGTCTCTTTATCAAAACCAGTTGCTATAACAGTTACTATTACCTCATCTTTTAAATTTTCATTAATTACAGCACCAAATATAGTATTTATATCAGTATTAGCTGCAGCTCTTATTACTTCGGCAGCATCTTCAACTTCAAATAATGTTAAATTTGACCCACCTGTTACATTTATAATAGCACTTGTTGCACCAGTAATACTTGCTTCTAATAATGGACTTGATACAGCTTGTTTAGCAGCTTCTACTGCTCTTCCTTCACCAGTACCAATACCTATACCAATTAATGCATTACCACTATCTTTCATAACTTCTTTAACGTCTGCAAAATCTAGATTAACAAGACCAGTTACGGCGATTAAATCTGATATTGATTGAACTCCTCTTCTTAATACATTATCAACTTCTCTAAATGCATCTAACATTGGAGTTGATTTGTCAATAATATCTCTTAATCTATCATTAGGGATAACTATTAAAGTATCTACATGATTTTTTAATTCCTGCAAACCTCCAATAGCTTGCTCCATTCTTTTTCTTCCTTCAAAAGAGAAAGGCTTAGTAACAATACCTACAACTAATGCTCCTAAATCTTGAGCTATTTCAGCTATAACAGGAGCAGCACCTGTACCAGTTCCTCCACCCATACCTGCAGTAACAAAAACCATATCCGCACCAGTAAGAATATCTTTAATTGCATCTTTACTCTCTAAAGCAGCTTCTCTACCTACTTCTGGCTTTGCCCCAGCACCAAGTCCATCAGTTAATTTTTCACCTATTTGTAATTTAACTGGTGCTTTTGAACTATTAAGCACTTGTAAATCTGTATTAGCAACAATAAATTCAACGCCTTTAACACCAGACTCAATCATTCTATTAACTGCATTATTACCAGCACCACCAACACCAATTACCTTAATTTTAGCTAATTGATCCATTTCTAATCCCAACATAATTTCCTCCTTAATTATCAAAGAAATATCCAAATACTTTACTAAGTACCGAATTATTATCACTCAAATTAATTTTTTTACTAATATTCTCACCATCAAAATCTACCATTGAAAACTCTTTATCTCTTAAATTCAACTTTGAATCAAAACATCTAATAAGTCCTGAAACAACAGAATACTTATTATTTCGTATTCCAATAGTATCAATATTTCCAACATGAGCAGTATCTCCAAATACATCTTCAACTAAATAAGACATACCCGGTATTTCGCTACTACCACCTGTAATTATTATATAACTAATTTCTCTATTTGTTAATAGATAACTTTGCTTTTTTGCAAGTTTTAATATTTCAGTTAACCTAGACATAACTACTTGCGATATATCATACTGCGTAATACTTATTAAATCTTTATTAACAGTTATACACTCTTTTATTTCATTTACTCTAGAAAATTTCTTATGCGCAACCGCAAAACTTTCTTTTAATTTTGAACTTGTTTCTTTATCTATTTTAAATACATATGATATATCATTATCTATATTCTTTCCACCAATTTGAATTATTTCAGAATTAATAATTATACCTTTATTAAATAAAGAAACCGTTGTAATATCATATCCAACATTTACTATAACAGTTAATCCTTCATTTGTATTATTATTACTAAATTCATTATAATCTGCGATAGGTCCCAAATTAACATCAACAACATCAATTCCAATACTTTGAAATATACTTATTATTGATTGAACATTTTTAGATGGTGTTGTAACCATCATTGCTTTAACTCCTAATTTCTTACATATAAGACCTTTAGGATCTTTTATATTCTTTTTACCATTTACTATAAAATAAATTGGGATAACTGTAACTATCTCTCTATCTTTTTTTACTTTTTCAATAACAGCACTTTTTAACACTGTTACTACATCATTTCCTGTTACTCTTTCATCTTCTCTTGAAATATCAATTTCACCATTTACTATTTCAAAATTTGCATAATATGAAGGAACACTAGCAACTACTTTATCAATAGTTATTGAAAGCTTATTTTCAATATCACTAATGGCTTCTTTTAAAGAACTCAATATCTCATTTGCATCAATTATTAATCCATTTTTGATTCCCCTTGATTTAACTTCAGAAACTGCTAAAACATTTAACTTCTTATCATAAATCTCTGCTGTCATAATCTTTATAGAATTTGAACCAAGATCAACACTAGTATAAATCTTTCTCATGTATTCCTCCTACTATATGTATTATACAATAAAATAAAAAGAAATGTAAATACTTACTATTTCTTATTTTTAACAATCAAAATTATAACGTAATGAATTTATCCCCATTTCATAATATTTTTCATCATATTTATCAATACAATTATAATAATAAATATAGGTATAACTATCTTTAACTCTTATTTTAAATTTATTATTAAACCTATCTATTAAAGATATATTTTTACTATTATAATATTCCTCTATATTAAATTTAGATATCATAACCTCAGGATAACCATAGACAATTAATTCTAGATTTGGATGTGAGTTATATCTTTTTACATATGAATCAATTAATTCCATTATTTGATTATCATTTAATTCATATGATAATGTTATTCTATATGCTCCTATACTGTGCAAAAACGCCACTGTATAAGAATTAACTACATTAAAACTAAAATCTGTGCAAATATTTTTAAGTTTATTAAAAGCACCTATTTCACCAACTAATAACATATCATTAGTATACTTATATTCATTTACTACCCTAGGAATTTTTAAAATTGTATTTTCAATTTTAGACTCACTATATACAAAATCATATTTTTTATTTAAATTAGCATATGTCTTATCATTTACTAAACAAGTTAGTAACCTCTCTCTATTAAAATTAGGTACATTTATCGAATACTTGTTTTTAATATACTCTATTTTATACATTCTTCTATTATTTAATTCTTCAATCATTTTCCTTCTTAATTCATTTATTTCTTTTAAAGGTATAAATATATCATCATCAATACTTATAGTTAATTTAGAGTATTTATATACACTACCTCCTAATTTATATAATTTTTCTTTTATTTCCTCTTTAGTAGTTGGATTATTTTTACTTTTTTCTACAATATTTCCATATAATATAACATTATTATTACCGTCACTTGCTTCCAATTTTAACTTATTACCTATAATTCCACTTAAAGTAGCCACAATTGAAACTTTTCGCAAATTAGAATCAATTATAGAATCTATTTCTTTATTTAAACCACTATCTAACGTTATTAAAACAGTGCTTCCCACTTTAACAATATCTTTAACTTTAATTGATATGATTTCTCCTTTATGAGCTTCTTTTACAAGTTTATTTTTGATATAGAAATCATTAACACTTATTCCAACATCAGGATTACCTACTACTCTTAAACCACTGCCAATAGTAAGTGTATCAAACAACTTAATCTTAGCAATATTATTACTATAAGAAATAACTTCACCTATTTCCACACCTTGATGATTTGGTCTATAATCATTTATTAAATCATTATTTTTAGTATTCATTATAAAACCTTTTGTATATTTTCTATTAAATATTTTCTTCAATTTCATTAAATCAGATTTATTTACTTCTACCTTGCCTCTTTCATAATATGAATCAATTGCATGTCTATATAAAGATACTACCATATATACATATTCTTTAGATTTCATTCTACCTTCTATTTTTAAACTAGAAACCCCACTATCTATTAAATCCCCAACATATTCTAAAGTATTTAAATCTTTTGTAGATAGTGGATAATCCCCTCTATTTAATCGCTTATTATTAGAATCAACAACATCATACCTCAATCTACAACTTCCTGCGCATTCCCCTCTATTTCCACTTCTACCACCAATTAAAGAAGACATAAGGCACTCTCCAGAATAACTTATGCATAATGCTCCATGCACAAAAACTTCTAACTCTACATTTGAATTAGATTTAATTTTTTTAATTTCATCTATACTTGTTTCTCGCGCCAACACTACTCTTCTAACTCCTAATTTTTCCATAAATTGTACACCATCCAAATTATGAATATGCATTTGAGTAGATGAATGTATTTCTAAATTTGGATATGTTTTTCTAATTAAATCCAGCATACCTAAATCTTGTATTAAAACTGCATCAACATTATTTTTATGTAGAAAATCAATATATTCAACAAATGAATCCACTTCATTTTCATATATTATTGTATTCACTGTAACATATACTTTTACACCATACAAATGACAATAATTAATTGCTTTTATTATTTCCTCATCACTAAAATTTTTAGAAAAAGCTCTAGCGCCAAAACTCTTGCCACCTAAATATACAGCATCACACCCAGCTTCTACTGCTGCTACTAAATTATCCATATTACCAGCAGGTGCAAGTAATTCTATTCTTTTCATACTACCTCACAAACTTAATATAAATTTTATAAATCCATTCTTTTTATCAATCATACCTGTCTTTATTTCTTCATCTAGTATTGATAATTTTTTAAGATACTCTAAACACTCATCCAAACTTATACATACAGCATTAGCAAGCTTTATTCTAAATGGATGAATATCTAACTTCTTAGATATATCAAATTCACTATATCCACCTTTAAACATAGTTTTAACTTGATATATCAATCTAAATTGATTAGCTAATGTTACTATTAATTTAATCTCTTCTTCATTAATTATAACTAAATCATCATATAATCTTAATGATTTATCAATATCTTTTTCAACAATACTATTTACCAAATCAAATATATTAGTATTAATTACTCTACTTGTAATATCATCTATATCAGATTTAGTAATTATTTTGTTATTCTTATATATAAATAATTTATCTAATTCACTAGTAATTATATATAAATCATTTGTTAATTTTTCTAAAAACAATTTAATAGCATCTTCTTCTATTTTAAAACCATTATGCTTACAATAATCAATAACAAATTTCTTTACTTCAAACTCTTTTAATTTTTCATATTTTACTACATTAAATTTATTTAATTCTTTTACTATTTTCTTTCTATTATCAACTTCGCCATTTACAGTAAGTATAATTATCGAATCATTTTCATTTTTCATATATTTCATTAATGATTCAACATCATGTTCTATATCACATTTTATAGCAGTTAAAAAGTAGCAATTATAGCATATTATAAGCTTAGTTGATGAGAATAATGATATCATAGATGCATCTTCTATTGCATCAGAAATATTTTGCTCCAACATATCATATGTAACAATATCATATCCTGAATACTTATCTTTTAACTTATTAATTTCATTATTTATTAAATATTCTTCCTCACCATAAATCAAATAGATTCCATTCATAGTACCACCAATATAATTATAAAAGAAAAACAAAATAAAGTAAAACAAAAAGAGCTCATATGAGCTCAAAATCTATATAAACACTTTTCCAGTGTCAATATATATTATGTACAACATTTAAAATAGTTACACTTATTTTTTAAAATCAAATATATTCCAATAAATACAAAATCAATACTTATTATTTGATTAATAGTAATTATAATTCCTACATGACTCATTCGTAAATAATCTAATAAGAATTTTGTTACACCATACATTATTATAACTTTACCTATCATTGTATCACTAGACCTTTTATTTTTGGTTTTAATGTACACATATATAAATATTCCGATAAAAGCAACCGATTCTAATAACTGAATTGGAAATAAACTTATACCATTAGGAGCACTATTAGAATAATTATATACAACATTTAATGGCCCATTATATTTAATCCCATAGCAACAACCCGCAAAAAAACAACCTATTTTACCAATGCCATACATTAATGGTATAGATGAAATTATAATATATATTAAATCTTTAAATTTTTTTCCATATTGTTTAGAATATAAAACCATAATTAAAATTATTCCAATAACTGCACCATATGAAGATACTCCAGATTTTATGAAATTAAATGGTTCATTATAATTTTGTATGTTTGCAAAATAAGTAATATATTTTGCACCAAATATAGAACCCAATAAAACATATAATAATAATGCTGTTTTTTCATCTTTATTAAAATCAAATTTCTCTGTATTTTTATATATAATAATTGATCCAAGTACAATTGCTACTAATATAAATACTCCATACAAAGGTATTTTTGTATTAAACATATTAATTACATCCTTGCATTGATTGAATCATTGAATTACAAGTTATAAAAATCAATATTATACAAACTATTGCTACCACAAGCATACCAATTGAAAAATTAAATATTAATTTAATTTTTTTGCTTCCACGTATTTTCACTTTAGCATAAATTGTCATTATAAATGCTGTTAAGAAAAAAAACGGATATATGGTAAATGCAAATCCAAATTTACCTGTAAACGGCAAAAACATTAAAATTATACCTATTGCATAAAGAGCAATAATAGTTATTATATATTTATTTTCCTTTTTCTTATTCTCAATAGATTCACTTTGATTAGTATTATTTTTTACAAGTGTTCCATTATCATATATTTGTAGGCCACATTTGGGGCAATACATTATCCCATCATCTAATTTTGCACCACAATTTTTACAAAAATTATCCATTAAGTACCTCCACTCTTTTCAAAAATATTATAGCAACAAGTTTATTTGAATGTCAATTTTCAAAAATAGATACGCAAACACATATTTGTTTAAACTTGACAGTATACTTTGTTTATTATAGAATGTGTACATAAGGATTATACTAATTATGATAGAAGAAAATATGAATATCAAACAATTTACAATTAAATATCACGTTGCTTTAATTTTTACTTTTTTATTTACTTTATTAATTTATAGCAGTAGGTTGATATTTTTTAGTCTTTCTATTGATACCGAAGTATTAATAAACTCATATCATAATCAAATGCGCTTATGGATTGGAATTGGAAGATTTAGTTTAGCATTCTTAAAATATATTTTTTCTTTTATACCTTACAACTATTATTTATCAGTATCATTAATGTTATTATTTTTTTCATTAGCAATTTTTTATTTATATTTTATTATATATAAATATTGTAATATCAAAAATAGCAATATTAAAATTATAATTTTTTCTTGTATTATAATAAGTAGTCCAATTATAGCAGAACAATTTTATTTTACATTACAATGCGCAGAAATTGCACTATGTTTTCTCTTATTTGATTTGGCTTTATATTTGTTTTTAAAGGGATTATTCAATGAAAAACTCAAATATATACTATTATCAACTTTTTTCTTTGCATTTTGTTATGGAGCATATCAATCATTTATTGTATTGATGATTTCGATGTTAGTATTTATATTATTACTTGATTATAAAAATGATAAAAAGATTAAAATCAATGTTTTTTTAAAATTCTCTTTTATTTATTTCTTATTAAGCTTATCTATTTATAGTTTAATTAATAATATTACATTAATGATATTTAGTATTCCAAGAGATACATATATATATGATTACATTTTATGGGGAAAATTACCTATTTCGACTAATATTAAACAAATAAGTATATCTCTATTTCAAATATTTTGTTTTAACAACCCTTATTACCAATTTGGTTATATAATGCTATTTATAATTTTATTTAAAGATATTATTAAAAATAAGAATAATTTATTAAATACTGTTTTAGATGTTTTATTTGCACTTTCTCCTTTTATTACAGTTTTTCTCTTAGCACAGGCTGAACCTATACGGGCTCAAATTGCTCGACCAATTGTTGTTGCATTAGGAATAGTACTTTTATTAAAAAAACAATCAAAACTATTAATTGTAATGTCAATACTTCTAATTATATCCCAATCATTTGTGACAATGTATTTTTTCTATGAGAGTCATCAAGTATATGAAAGAGACAAAAAATTAGCTACAACAATCATCGACAGAATTCATAATAACCCTAAAAACAAAAAAGTAGTATTCATTGGTCAAAAAAAGAACTTATCACATCTTATATCAAGTGAAGCAATTGATTCATCATTTTTTGAATGGGATGGCGCTAGTCTTATGGGAATAAATTATAGAGCTATTGGATTTTTAAAATATTTAAAGTATAATGTGGAATACTTAGAACCATATGATTATGAAAATGCTAATGATTTAATTAATATTATGGGATTTGATTGGAATTCAAATGAAATAAAAATTTATGAAAATAATAATACCATAATTATTAGGTTATTTGATAAAATTGATTCTCCATTTTTTTAATTTATTATATTCACTGCAATTAAATATAACTATCATGACTTTAAAATTTATTAATTAAGTTGATAGCTTCTCCTATGCGATCGTAGTATCCATGTGGTGACATACGTTTATGCATATGAATTTTGGTAAAGAAAAAAACACTTAATTTTGCTTAAAATCATTAAAATTATATAATTATTTTATTATTCTTTTAAGAATGTTTATTATTACTGCTTGAATATATGGCAAAAAAATTATTATAACCACAACAGCTATGATAAATAATAGTATAATTGCTTGTCCAAGAGCATCTCCATTTTCATTAAGAGTAGTAATAAAATTCTCATAAAAATAAAGAACTATCACATATATAGTTAAACAAATTAGCAACAAAATAATTGGTAAAAATACGTAATACGCTATTTTTAATAATTTATTATTTATCTTATCTCCGATTTTAATAATTTTTTTAGCAAAGATAGTACTTGGAAAACTCAAACCAAACACTATTAATGCAAAAATTAATGGAACAATTTTCCAAGATGAATCTTCATTGATTATCATAATACTAAATAGAATAAAAGTTATAATCATCATAATTACTCTTGATATCATATTTATTTTTTTCATATAACCACATCCTAACGTCATTATATCACGTTTTTTCTATTTCTCTTAAACTTTTATCTGGTGTAGGTAAATCTTCTGGCATAGTACCTCATAATCTTTTAATATTATTTCTTACTTCCCTACTGCTTCATAATGAACAGAATTTGTAGTATATTCATCTATTATTCTTTCATACTGTGTTGATTAGTTAGTACATATATATTATTACTATTATTTATACATAGAACTTAAATATTAAAAAAAGCAGTTGCTTATGCAACTGTTTATCGATTTATTAATATAACTGAACGCTTTGCTTCTTCTAATAATGAAAAATCTTTTAAAGACTCATCAAATAATCTTTCTATTTTAACAAGTCTATTATGAGTAAATGTTTCATGAAGAACTATTGCTACATCATCATCTTTAACATAATACTCCTCTTCCAAATAATATGGATCAAAGATATATGCAAAATTATCATCTATTTTTGTAATCAAAACATAATGTTCGGTATTTTGCCAACAACGAGCTATTATAACTCCGTTATCATCTAAAGTTTTTTTCATTTTTTCAAGAGTTACATCTTTACCATATAATATTTTACAATTAATATCAAATTTATCATTTTTATTAGCATATTCAATAAAATACTTTGCTAGTAATTCAGCATGTTTTCTTGATGTTCCACCAGTTCCTTCTATTCCATCTTTACCTTCAACATCTAAAGTAAATCTATAGACTGATTTTAATAATTCAACAGGAACATCTTCCCTATCATATAGATATGCTAAAGCATTAACAAAAGATGTCGTTCCACAATCATATTCAGTATTCTGATATCTTAATGGTACTTTCATATCACAACCTCCATATTTATTATACCACAAGAATCCAGGCTAAGGTGCACATGTTTCTATCTTTAATTTATTATTCTTAATTTTAAACATAACACTTCCATCTTGATCTGTTCTGTATATTTTAGAATTATTTAAATTTTCTAATACTTCTTTATTTGGGTGACCATACCGATTATTTTTACCAACTGGTACTGGATAGTTAGTATATACAAAAAAAGAACTAAATATTTTTAGTCCTTGAACTATATATTTGTTTACATAATGGCTTTACTCTTGTACCTTTTCCTGGTATTACAGCTTCTTCTAAATTACTATAAATATTAGGAAGCTTTATATTAAACCTTTTGCACTCTTCTGGCGTTATTTCTTTAAAAGCTGGACATGGTAATACTGTACCATCAAATTTTATATCTAACTTTTCTAATCCTGCATTACATTTATGTGTATCTTCTCCTTGTAATGGTATGCCAATTCTAATATTACCAGAATAACTTTGTTTATGCTTTTCTAACAATTCAAAGAATTCTTTTAGTTCTTCATTTGATAGTTGTAAATCATTTTGATTAATTTTTCCTCTTCCTTGAGGTAAAAAGTTTAATATACTTATATTTTTTACTTCTGCTATTTCAAGCATTTCTAGGATGTCTCCTATTTCTTTATAATTAAGTTTCATAGGTACAAAGTGAACATCAACTTCTAAACCAATTGATGATGCTGTAATCAATGATTTTAACAATGATAATCTAGATTCTTCTTTTCTTCCCATTAGCATATGATCTGTTTCATATTCATATGCTTGATAATCAAAAACAATTTTATCTAACCCTATCTTTTGAAGTTCTAATAACAATTCTTTGGGTATCGAAGTGAAGTTAGACAAATTTAAAAATTTTGAATAGAAATTAATTAACTTTTGTTTTAAAAACTCATTATCCGGTTCATTTTCATTTATTTCCTGTAATTGTCTATTCATTTCATCTATTATTATTGATTTTTCTACTTGACTACGTCCATTATTGTTTGTAACACCACTTGTAAATATAACTGTTCTTATTCCTAATAGCTTGGAATAACCAACCATTTTGATTAATTCAGGATGTAAAAAAGGTTCACCACCTGATAATGACAGTTCTTCAATACCACCATTTGCCATAAAATAATCAATAGTTTTTTTAAAATCTGCATACCTAATAATTTGAGTTTTATTACAATTTGAATTTGAGGAACAAAACATACAGTTATTTAAACATGTTTCAATTATTTCAAAACATAAATCTTTTACCATATCTATTCCTCCTTGTTGAATATATATTATATCATTTAATCATAATTTTTCACATTCTATTTTCTTACTTTCTATGGTGTGCATGTTTCTATTTTCAATTTATTATTCTTAATTTTAAACATAATACTTCCATCCTCATCTGTTCTATATATTTTTGAATTATCTAAATTACCTAATACTTCACTATTTGGATGACCATACCTATTATTTTTACCTACTGGTATTAGGTAGTTAGTACATACAAAAAGATTGCAAATTGCAATCTAGTTTTTATACTTTTCCATTACTTCAGAACTTCTTCTGTATATATTTGTAATCTTTGATAATTTAGAAATTATTAATTCTTCGTCTTGACATTTACTATAAAACAACTCATTTTTGTTAGAGAAATGTACTGTTTCTTCAGATTTTTTATTTGAAAATATACTGCCATCTTTTATATCATATTTCTCGATATATTTTTTATATAGATCTATATCATTTATAGTAATATTTTGTAAAACTGGTTTAATATATAAAACAACAGGTATATTGGCATTTTCTGATATTTTAAATGTTTTAAACCGTTCTATAATTGATGAAGCATTTTTTTCATAAATATTATGTTTAGATATAGTTGCTGAACTAACAAAAATAATTAATTGTCCTGGATATTTTATAAGTGGTAATATTTCTGTAAGTTCCTTTTTTAACACTTTGCATTTTATAGACAACTGAATTTGATTTCCTTTTTTTAAAAAATATTTAATTATATCTATGGTTTCATTTTTATTATTTTCATCCCAGCACTCAGAAAAACAACCTATTGATATTAATGTATTATTATTTATATCTAAATTATTTTGCTCTAACAATTCAATTATTTTTTTTGCAGAGATAGATTTTT
>JAEEGL015935705.1_pt1 | contig 25772 bp, 25 predicted proteins | sample 9134231 | NCBI WGS metagenome assembly JAEEGL01 (sample SAMN16246548, study PRJNA631951) | gut metagenome | biome: gut microbiome; feature: rumen; material: fiber-attached | host: Bos | place: Iran: Karaj | collected 2018-10 | reverse complement strand
GGCGTCAGAAACGATGTTGAGGTCGTCTACGAAGCGGAGCACGACGCCGTCATCGCCGACCTCGCCTCCGGCAAGGCGCAGATAGCCGTCCTTCCCGAGCCGAAGGTCACCGCCGCGCTGACGCAGGTCGCAGGCGCGTCCGTCGCGCTCGATCTGACGAAGGAGTGGGACAAGGCCGCCGCGCTGGCCGGAAACGGCGGCAGCGTGCTTTCGATGGGCTGCGTCGTCGTCCGCAAGGACTTCGCGGAGCAGCACAAGGACGCGCTCGACGCCTTCCTCGGCGAGTATAAGGCGTCCATCGAATATATGAGCGACGCCGCGAACCTCGACTTCGCCGCCGCGCTCTGCGAGACCTACGGCATAATCCCGAAGGCCGCCGTCGCGAAAAAGGCGCTGCCGAACTGCGGGCTGACCTTCATCTCCGGCGCGGAGATGAAGGCGCAGATCGCCGGATTCTATCAGATACTCTTCGACTACAACCCCGCTTCCGTGGGAGGAGCGCTGCCCGATGAGGACTTCTACTACTCAAAGTAAGCATCCGAAACTGAAGAAAACCGCGGCCGTCATACTCACAGTCGCCTTCTGGCTGGGGGTATGGCAGCTTGCGGCTGCGCTGATAAACCAGAATATAGTGCTTTCGCCGCCGCTGACGGTCTTCAAAACGCTCTTCCGCCTCGCCGGAACGGGCGGGTTCTGGCTGACGGTGGCTATGAGCGCGCTGCGCATCTTCTGCGGCTTCGCGCTCGGAGTGCTCGTCGGAGCCGCTTTCGCCGTGCTGACGAAGGTCAGCCGCGTCGCTTACACGCTTTTCAGCCCGATGATGAGCGTGATAAAGGCGACTCCGGTGGCGTCTTTCATCATAATGCTGCTCTTCTTCGCGGAGAACGAGTATATCCCGACCGTGATCTCCTTCCTGATGGTCTTCCCGATAATCTGGGCGAACACCTTCAAGGGCATCGAGGAAACCGACGTGAAGCTGCTGGAGATGGCGAAGGTCTTCGGGCTTTCGCGCCGCGCGACGCTGCGGGAGGTGTATCTGCCGAGCGTCGAGCCGTACTTCGTTCCGGCGGCGCTGACCTCGCTCGGCTTCGCCTGGAAGGCGGGCGTGGCGGCGGAGGTGCTCGCGGCGCCGAAATACGCCGTCGGCGGTATGCTCTACCGCGCGAAGATCTATCTCGAAACGCCGGAGATGCTGGCGTGGACCCTCTGCGTAATAATAATCAGCATGCTGCTCGAGTGGCTGCTTTCGTACCTGCTGAAGCGCCGCAGCGCGGAAAGGAGCGCCGCTTATGGTAAGGCTTGAAAACGTATCGAAGGCGTTCGGCGATAAGACGGTGCTGAGCGGCTTCTCGTATGAGTTCGTGGAGGGCGCGCGTTACGTTATCACTGGCTCCTCCGGCGTCGGAAAGACGACGCTGCTGCGGCTTATATGCGGTCTGCTCCGTCCGGACGAGGGCAAGGCGGAGGTCGCCGAAGGCGTGCGCGTCCGCGCGGTCTTTCAGGAGGACCGCCTGCTGCCGTGGCGCACCGTACTGCAGAATGTGACGCTCGGGGAGAGCGACGGGGCTTACGCCCGCAAGCTGCTTTCGGAGCTCGGGCTCGCGGACGAGGCGGACGCCTATCCCGCTGCGCTTTCGGGCGGTATGAGCCGCCGCGTCGCGATCGCGCGCGCGCTCTGCGCGAAGCCGGACGTGCTTCTGCTCGACGAGCCGTTCAACGGGCTCGACCCGGATATGAAGGCGCGTACGGCGGCGCTGATATTCGATAAGATGCGCGGCAAGACCGTCATAACCGTCGCGCACGACGCGGAAGCTTTTGCGGAGTACACCGACGAAACGCTGACGCTTGTCCCGATCAGTCAAGAATAAAAAACGAGCTCTCCGCCGCAGACGGAGAGCTCGTTTTATGCTGCCGGTCAATGCTCGGCGTCATCTTTCGTGGCGTGGACGGTGCCGTGAGGATGGTGCGGCGGCGCGTAGACGGAATAGAGGCGCAGCGGCGTCCTGCCGCAGTTGACGACGTTGTGCCAGGTGCCGGCGGGCACGAGTATCGCGTCGCCGCTGAAGGCGCGTCCGACGCTGTGCATTTCCTCGCGCGTCCTGCCGAAGCGGACGAGCGCGCAGCCCTGTTCGATGCGCAGGAACTGGTCGGTATCCGTGTGCAGCTCGACTCCGATGTCTCCGCCGACGGGTATCGTCATCAGCGTCACCTGCAGGTGGGCGCCTGTCCATATCGCTTTGCGGAAGCACTGGTTCCGCGCGGTCTTGCGCGCGATGTCTATCACCGCCGGATCCGGACCGAGATCCGCGGGCTCTGTTGAACAGCGGTATTGTCTTTGCATGGTCATTCCTCCCGAATGTGATTCGGAATATTATATGTAAACTCACGCAGAAAAGTGAAAAAAACGCTTGACAAAGAGGGTGCGCGGTGTTATTATATATGAACGTCGGCGCGATGACAAACAGTCAGCCGGAGCCGATAAGGGCCTTTAGCTCAGTTGGTTAGAGCCACCGGCTCATAACCGGTCGGTCCGGGGTTCGAGTCCCTGAAGGCCCACCATATTTAGGGGTATAGCTCAGTTGGTAGAGCAGCGGTCTCCAAAACCGCGTGCCGAGGGTTCAAGTCCTTCTGCCCCTGCCATGATTATCGCTTGAAAAAGCCCAAAGCTCGAAAACCCTTGATGTATCAAGGGTTTTCGGCTTTTTTACGGTTCATTTTCATTTTCGTTTTGAGTGCCCAAAATCAGTCAAAAAAGTGCAGGGGCAAGACTCGAACCTGCAAAACATATAGAACGGAACAAAACAACACTTTTCGTTTTTCGGAGGTAAAGCACTGCCTATGCGGCAAGACTTGAACCGTCGGATTACAGTTTCCAATTATAATATATATCATTTTAGACCGTGTTTTCTTTGATGCATAATGAAGAAAGCCGGTCTTTTTCTTTATGCACAACAGTTTACATATTCACCGATTCGGTAAAGCGATTCTTCTGAAAGGAGTAACCCAATATGAGTAAATGTAAAGTAATTGCCGTTGCCAACCAAAAAGGCGGCGTCGGCAAAACGACAACGACGTTTAATCTCGGCGTAGGGCTGGCGCGTGAAGGAAAACGAGTTCTGCTCGTCGATTGCGACCCGCAGGGCGACCTAACAATCTGCTGTGGTTATCAGGATAACGATCAGATTGAAACGACGGTATCGACAGTTATGCAAAAAGTGATTGAAGATGAAGAACTGATACCGGATGAAGGAATCATTCATCAGCCGGAGGGCGTCGATATACTTCCTGCAAACATCGAACTCTCCAGTATGGATTTGCAGCTTGTTTCCACAATGAACCGCGAGCGTATTCTTTCGATGTATCTGAACAGTGTAAAAAACAAGTATGACTACATCCTGCTCGATTGTATGCCGAGTTTGGGAATGATCACCGTCAACGCTTTCACCGCCGCAGATTCAGTTATCATACCGGTCCAGGCACATTACCTTCCTTTGAAAGGAATGACGCAGCTCACAAAAACAATCGGTAAAGTGCAGAAGCAAATCAACCCGAAACTCCGTATCGACGGTATTGTTCTGACGCTTGTTGCGGAAAACACCAATCTGGCAAAGACGACCGAAGAGACGATACGTGACTATTACGGAAGCAGGATCAAAGTCTTTGATACCCATATTCCTATGGCGATCAAGTGTGCTGAAATCAGCGTCGTCGGCAAAAGTATTTACACCTATGACGGCAACAGCAAAGTAGCCAGAGCGTATGAAAGTTTTACGAAGGAGGTGATAGAGCTTGGCGAAAAGCAACGCATTAAAAATAAAACTTCCCTCAGTAGATGACTTGTTTTCTTCCGAAGAAAGCCGTCAGGAAGCAAAACTCACGAAGATATACGACATCTCCATTTCCGAAATTGACGATTTCCCGAATCATCCTTTCAAGGTGAGAGATGATGAAGATATGGATGCGCTCATTGAAAGCATTAAGGAACGTGGCGTTATAACGCCGGCAACAGTCAGGAAACTTCCGAACGGAAGATACGAAATGATCTCCGGTCATAGACGCAAACGGGCTTGCGAAAAACTCGGCATGGGAACTCTGCGCTGCGAAGTCGTTGATTTGAACAAAGAGGAAGCAACGATTCTTATGGTCGAAAGCAACTTTCAGCGTTCAATTATTCTACCAAGTGAAAAAGCATTCGCATATAAGATGAGACTTGATGCGATGAAACGGCAGGGAGAACGGACGGATTTAACTTCCCCGCCAGTGGCGGGGAAGTTAAAAGGAACCGAGTCGGCAGAGATTGTCGGAATGGAGTTTGGCGATAGCGCAGATCAAGTTCATAGGTATATCCGTCTGACAAATCTCGTTCCCGAACTTCTGGATTTCGTTGATGAAGGAAAAATCAAAATGCGACCTGCCGTTGAGCTTTCGTATCTTGATGAAGAAACACAGCGCGATGTGGTTGACCGCATCGACGAAACCGAAGCGTTTCCGTCACACGATCAGGCGATCCGTATTCGCAAAGCGTATGAAGCCGGTATAGCCGATTACGATAAAGTCGAAGAAATAATGGCGGAAGAAAAGCCGAATCAAAAACCGAAGTTCAGGTTTTCATTCGAGCGTTTGCGCCCGCTGATCCCGCAAGGATACGCAGACGCACAGGCGGAGGAATACGTCATCAAGGCGCTCGAATACTACAAACGATATTTAATGAAGCAACGTGACCAGGCAAGGTGATAGAATTGCGCGCGAAGGCTGAAACGATGGTTTTGGTCTTTTTTTATTACATTGCCGCAGCACTTTCATTTCAAATCATGGAGAAAGGAGGAACCGGACAAATATGGAATTCAACGTCAAAGTTCGCAAGCTCATCGAAAACGGCAAGCCTCTCAAGGCGACCTGCTCTGTGACGATGGACGGTCAGTTTGCCATTCACGGCGTCAAAGTAATCAAGACTGAGAAAGGAAGCTTTATCGCCATGCCCTACGAGTCATACAAGGACGCGGACGGCAACGAACAGCGCAGAGACGTCTTTCATCCCATAACTTCCGAAGCGCGCCGCGCTATGGAAGCTGCGGTTATATCCGCTTATGAGGCTAAGGTTGCGGAGGAATCCGTCGAGAACAATGGCACCACCGTTGAAGCGTAAAAAAGAAAGAAAGGTATAGTAATGCTTCAGAGAATCAAGTGCGGGTTCATGAATGTGACCCGCAAAGCAAACGCTCTTGCAGTAAAAGCGAAATGTGCTGTTGGGAGCAAGAGGGCCGAGGGCTACGTCGACACCGGGGTTAAGATCCTTATCGCCGTGGTTATAGGCGCCCTTCTGCTTGCCGGGCTTTATGCTCTCTTCAACTCGAACATTATGCCGACTGCCAGAGAAAGAATTACGTCGTTGTTTAACTACGACGGAATCATTGCCCACTCGGGTGGAGCATCTTAAAACAAAAAAGGAAAGAGGATTTTACAATGAGAAAGCTTTTTATCACCATCAAGAACAAGGCGAATACCGCCGTTATCACCGCTAAGACCATGATCGCTAACAAGAAGGCGGAAGGCTACGTCGATTCCGGCGTGAAGATCCTTATCGCCGTGGTTATCGGTGCGCTTCTGCTTGCCGGTCTGTATCTGCTTTTCAACAACACCATCATGCCGACCGTGACGCAGAAGGTAACCGGTCTGTTCAACTATTCCGGAAACTAATCCGCAAATAAAAAACGAAGAAAAAGAAAGAGGATTTTACAATGAGAAAGCTTTTTAACACTATCAAGAACAAGGCGAATACCGCCGTTATTACCGCCAAGGTCATGATCGCTGACAAGAAGGCAGAAGGCTACGTCGATACCGGCGTCAAGATACTGATTGCCGTGGTTATCGGCGCGCTTCTGCTCGCCGGTCTGTATCTGCTTTTCAACAGCACTATCATGCCGACTGTCACTACGAAGGTTCAGGGACTTTTCAACTACAGCGGTAACTGATTGGGATAGTGTCGTAATTGACACAAAACGGGGCGGCGTCCAAAGGCGCCGCCCCAAACAACCATACGGGAGGTATCTATGAAAAGAATTATTGCGTTTATTCTTGCCGCCGTTGCACTCACGTTATGCTTAACCGGTTGCGTTTATGAAGAGCTGGCAGTCAAGCTGAATAAGAACGAAACGGGCAGCATAGCTGTGACAATAGGGCTTGAAAAGAGCTTCGTGGACCAGATCGCCGGCGATCAGGAACCATTTGAGGGCAAGGAAACCAAAGAAATCGAATATAACGGGAAGACGTATATCGCATATACTGAAACGACAGAATACGACTCTTATGACAAAATCGAAAAGGCATTGTCTGATCTGACTTATGATACTGATACTATCGAAATGTTCGATGCAGATGAAATAAAGGCAGAGACAGAGACTTCTGAAAACGATATTGAGAACAACCATATATTCAAATCTGTGAAAATCAAAAATGACGGCTCGAAGTATATCTTTGACGCCGTTTTGAATAAAGTTGACGGACAGGTTCGGGGCTACAGTATAAGCGACGTTTTCGGAGTCTGCATTTCTGTAGAAATGCCCGCAAAGATCATTGCGTATAAGAACGGAACTGTTGATGGGAAAAGGATAAGCTTTAATATTTCGGATATTAGCGAAGAGAACGAACTGTATGTTGAATGCAAGACCGCGAGCATAGTACCGGTGATTGTTTGCGGAGTGCTTGTCGCCGCAAGTATCGTTGCTTTTTTTGTAATAAGAAAAAGGAAGTAAGGTGAGCGCATGACATCGATTATCAGACCTATCATTCCGCACCTTCCAAGCATCTATGAGATCGGATCGACCGATAGGGTCACATTTGTCGTAAGTTCGGTTATTATGTTGGCTTTCGTTGCTTTTGCCGCTTTGCTTATCGGGAAATACGCTGCCGGCAAGTGGGACGGAAGTAAGAAAAAAGCCGCTATCTGCTTTATCGGTATTGAAACTCTGATAACGAGTCTTCTGCTTTGCTTTTTCGGATGCACTGTTACGACGGTCAAGGGAAGTATTCTTTCTCTCATCCTTATGTTTTCCTCCTATGAGGATATCAAGAAACGGGAGTGCGACGACTATCTCCATTTAATGATTATGATCACGGCATTTATCGGAACAGGCCTTTCATCGCTACCCAATATGTTCGCTTCAGCCATATTCGCCGGAGGACTGATGCTGCTGACAGTGCTTATAACTAATGCCGATATCGGAGGCGCGGATATAAAAATGGCGGCAGCGTGTTGTTTCTTATTGGGCCTTTCCCGCGGTATCATCGGTTTGCTTGCGGGGATGCTGATTGCCGTGTTGTTCAACGTTTTCAAAAAAGACAAAAAGACGGGTTTCCCACTGATCCCGTATCTCGCCGCCGGAACAATGGCGGCGTTTTTTATTCAAGTATAGGAGGATAAACTGAAATATGAAAAACAGAACGCTTATCGGCGTGATATGTATGGTAGTTGCGGTTGCAATTACCTTTTTGGTCGCACCGCTTGTCAACAAGCTCTCGATGGACACAAGCGAGGTTATCCGCCTTTCACAGGACGTCAGGCAGGGGGTACAGATAACTGCCGATCATCTTGAAATCGCAAAGGTAAAAACGGATTCGATCCCGGATGGTACTCTGAATGATCCGAATTTAATCATCGGTAAATACGCTTTATCCACGCTCTACGCGGGCGACTATCTTACTGCCGCCAAACTTACCGGAGAGGCAAACACAGCAAGCGACGTGTTCGCTTCTCTTGATGGAAAAAAGCTTGCAATAAGTGTTACTATCGACACGTTCGCCGCAGGGCTTTCCGGAAAGCTTGAAAACGGAGATATTATTTCAATGATCGTTGTGGACAAGACCAGCGGTAAGGCGGTAATCCCGGGTGCGCTGAAATATATGAAGGTCATCACGACCACCACTGCGGGGGGAATAGATAAAGACTCTATTGTCAAAAACGAGGACGGGAGTTACGAGCTGCCGAGTACCGTTACGCTCCTTGCAAACACAAAACAGGCAAAGCTGCTTGCGAAATACGAAGCCGACACCACATTGACTGTCGCGCTTGTCTATCGCGGTACTGTAGATAACGCACAGAAGTTTTTGGATAAACAGGACGAATACTTTGCGAATGTTGACCCGAAAAATGACGCAAGTGAATACTTTGAAGAAAGCGCAGTCGGCAATAATAACATTATTCAGAAAGCAAACAGCATTATCAACGGTAAAGCAGAATATTTCGACGTGGGGGAGGCGATAAGCAATGGGTAAAACAATTGCCGTTTGCGGTTCTCCGAACTGCGGCAAAACAACTGCTGCGCTAAAACTTGCACAGGCGATCTATGGAATGAAAAAGACTTCCGTTCATTTTCTCTCGCCTGATCTTTCCGTGCCTTGTATGGCCTATCTTTTCCCAAATGGAAAGGATAGCGACCTGTACTCGCTCGGAGTAGCACTGGATAAGACTGATATCTACAAAGAAGATGTGCTAAAACAGACGGTAAATGTCAAGACGATGCAGAACTTCGGCTTCCTCGGGTTCAAGCTCGGAGAAAACCGTTACTCCTATCCGCGTCCTACCGAGGATAAGGTTACGCAGCTTCTTGCGGTCTTAAAGGACTGCGCCGAATATGTGGTCGTAGACTGCACCTGCGACCCTGATGATATGGTATCGTCTATCGCCAAGCGCGACTGCGATATTGCCGTGCAGATGTTTTCACCGGATACGAGGTGCATTTCCTACTACGCTTCATGCGTCAATCAGTTTCTAATGATCGAGGGCAAGAAGCTCAAAGTCTTGAACGTAATGGATAATGATATATACGTTCCGATATATGAAACGGAAAAGCATTTTCAGGGAATGGATTTCAAACTTCCGTATGAGCGAACGCTGAAACAGCAGATGATCACCGGTACTCTTTCGGAATGCATAGGAGCTTGTAAATACAGGGCGGAAATCGAAAGACTCGCAAAGGCGGTGATGGCGGATGGCGAAGAACGTTAGTTTTGTTTCGCTCCTTCAGATGGTTCAGGAGTATATTTCGCAGAACTACGCAGCCGCGCTCTCTGATAAGAAAAAGCTCGGTCAGCTCCGGTCGTATATCGACAAGTATCTGAATGATACCGGATATGTAGTCGAGGGATTTACGAGCGAACAGCTTTCCAAGCGCCTGTATTCGGAAATGGCTGAGTATTCTATCCTTACGCCCTATCTCGGAAAGGATACCATCGAGGAGATCAACATCAACGGATGGGACGACATCTGTATCACCTACTGTACGGGTAAAATGCAGAAGCTCAAGGAACACTTCTTTTCGCCGCAGCACGCCGTGGACATCGTTAAGAGACTGCTCCACCATTCCGGCATGATAATCGACAACGCCACACCTATGGCGCAGGGGCATCTGCCGGGAAACACCCGTATCACCGCGCTGAAAGAACCTATCGTGGACGCCGACAGAGGTATTTCGGTCTCTATCCGTCTGCTTCATCCGTCGAAGGTCAACCGCGAACAGATCATAAACGGCGGCACGGGAACAAAGCAGATGATCGACTTTCTCTGTATGTGCCTTCGCTACGGCGTTTCCTTTGTCGTCGCCGGCGCAACGAGTTCCGGTAAAACAACTCTGCTCAACGCGCTCCTCACCTCTGTTCCGAACCACAAGCGTATCTTCACGATTGAGTCCGGTTCCCGTGAGTTATCGCTCGTGAGCGTTAAAGGCGGTAAGGTTGTGAACAACGTTGTGCATACGCTGTCACGCCCGTCGGACAACCCCGCTTACGACATCACTCAGGAAGACCTCGTTGTGGCTTCGCTCCGTTTCAACCCCGACATCGTGGTCGTGGGCGAGATGCGAGACACCGAGGCGTATTCCGCAGTCGAGGCAAGTCTGACCGGGCATACGGTCGTATCCACCGTTCACGCTTCTGCGGCTGACGCGGCGCACATGAGACTGGCGCTCCTTTGTCAGAAAAGGTTCCCTATCAATTTCCAGACCTCGCTTATGCAGGCGGGGCAGGCGTTTCCCATCGTCGTGTACGCCCACAAGCTCGAAGACAACTCACGTAAGATCATGGACATTTCCGAGTGTGTGATTTTACCGAATGGAGAGCGAGAGTATCATACGCTTTTCCGCTACAAGATCACGAAGAACGAGCTTGTGAACGGCAAATACAAGATCGAGGGCAGGTTCGAGCAGCCAGAGTATATGAGCGACCATCTGAGAGGAAAGCTGATGCAGTTCGGCGTTCCCGAAGATTTGCTCGCGCAGTTCCTGAAACCCAAAACGGCAGCAAAGAAAAAGAAAGGCGGTGATACCATATGATCCTGCGAGTTATAGCGTCGGTTTTTCTCATCATAGCCATCTCCATCTTTTTCGGCTTAACGCCGGAACAGATCACAGACGACCTGATGAAGCTGATGACGCCGAACGACACGATCAGAGATAAAGCGAAGAATATTCGCGGAAACAGAAAGAGGCACAAGCTCTACCGTGTTCTCGTTAATATAAAAGGCGCACTTGTTTCCACAGGCAAATCCAAGCAGTTCACAATAGTGATTTGTGCTTCCGTCGTTCTGTTTGCGGCGGGTATCATAGTTTCGATCCTTATAGGAAACTTGTTCCTTATGCCGGTCCTTGCAGTGACTTTTGCATTGATACCTTTTTTCTATATTTCAAGCACTCTATCAAACTATGAGAAGCAGACGAAGGCGGAACTTGAGACTGCGCTTTCGATCATTACGACCTCTTACGAACGATCTGATGATATAGTTCTTGCGATCAATGAGAATATTCAGTATATCAAACCGCCGCTTCGTGAGATATTTATGGCGTTTGAAGGCGAAGCGACGGCGGTTTCGTCTAATATAAAACGCGCACTGTTAAGTCTTCGCGAAAAGGTGGATAATGATATTTTTAAGGAATGGGTCGATACGCTGATACTATGTCAGGACGACCGTACTTTGAAGGACACGTTGCAACCGGTCGTACAGAAACTGGCTGACGTGAGAATCGTCAACAGTGAACTCTCGACAATGATGGTTTCTGCCCGAAATGAATACTGGATGATGGTGGCACTTGTCGTAGGCAACGTGCCGCTTCTTTATATGTTAAACAAAGAGTGGTTCAACACCCTTATTTACTCTACTCCCGGAAAAGCGGTTTGCGGGGTATGCGGACTTGTCATCCTCATTACGGCGATGTTTATGAAGAAGTTCACGAAGCCCATCGAGTACAAGCGGTAAGGAGGTAAACTGTTATGATGCAAGCTCTTATCGGTGTCTTGTGCGGCATCGGTTTATTCTTTGTGTTGACTGATGTGCATAAGATCCCATACTATAAGACCTCCAAAGCGGTCGAGAGTCTTTCTAAAAGGCAGAAGGATAAAAAGTCGCCGCTTGATATTTGGCTGTCAGGTGTTGCGGAATGGGTTTCGAAGCATCTGCGACTCAATGAGTTCAAGCGCGCACAGCTTGAAGCCGATTTGAAGACGGCGCAGATGGATATTACTCCTGAAATGTTCAAGGCGAACGCAGTTGTCAAGGCATCACTTGTAGGTGTATTCGCTATTCCTACGGCGTTCGTATTTCCGCTGCTTGTTCCGGTAATTCTTTTCCTCGCGGTATTCCTTTACCGTATGGAAATGCGAGCCGTGAGTAAACGAATCAAGGCAAAGCGTGAGAAGATCGAATACGAGTTGCCACGTCTTGTTTCCAACATCGAGAAGACGCTCGCTCATAACCGCGATGTGGTATTTATGTTTGAAAACTACGCTGTGAACGCCGGAGAAGAATTGAAACACGAGTTGAATATCACGGTTGCAGATATGAAGTCCGGCAACTATGAAGGCGCGATAACAAGACTTGAAAGCCGTGTCGGTTCTTCTATGATGAGCGACGTATGCAGAGGCTTGATCGGTATCCTTCGCGGCGACGACAACAAGATCTATTGGGCAACGCTGGCGCTCAAGTTTAACGACACAGCCCGGCAACAACTTCGTCTCCGAGCGCAGAAGGTTCCGAAAAAGGTCAAGCGACTGTCGATGTGTCTTCTTATTTGTTTCATGCTGATCTATGTTGTTGTTATCCTTGAACAGATTATGGACAGCATCGGCGTACTGTTCGGATAAGGAGGGAGCGATGTGCTAAAAAAGATAATCAAAAACAGAAACGGTGAAGGATACGTCGACATTTGTGTCGGTGTCGTCGCGTTTGTTATGGTTCTCGTTATTGCCATCAATATCTTCAGTTTTGTGACGCTCCGGATTGAAATGGATCAGATAGCGGACGAACTGATCGAGGTCGCCACATATACCGGATGCTTCGGAGACGAGTTCAGAAGCAGAGATTCAGATATGCTGGCTCAGTATTACTATTATGATATCGAAATTGACGCTGACGAATACTTCAACGCTGCCTATCACCGCGTTCAGCTCGGACATGTTATGAGAGTAACGATTTCCGTTGATACCTACGTTAAAGGACTTGGTATTTTCAAAATACCGGTTACGCTTTCGGTAACGAGGTCAGGGCTCTCGCAAAAATACTGGAAGTAGGTGATCGAATGCTGAAAAACAAACGCGGAGAAGGATATATAAAGGTCTGTGTTCTCATTATCGTGCTTTGCATGATGCTCTCGGCATTCATCATCTTTGCAAATACGGTCAGTGTTGTAAGGCTGACTGAACGAAATGTCAAAACGGTTTTGGAAACCTATGTTACCAAAAACTCAATCGCTATATACAACTCCATAAAGCAAGGAACCAACGATGCCGACAGCATTGATGCGAATGAATATATATCCGATCTTGCCGGCTTTTGCACATTTGTCAAAGTCGGCAATTACTACTATCATAAAGATGCAAACGGAAGGACGGAATACTATATTTCAAAACCGACCGTAGGTTTTACGGAAAGCGGGAAACTGAGACTGTATGTGAGATATACGCTATATGTGCCGATTTACTTTAATAGTATCAGGATCAGTACGGCAAAGATACCCACAACAGTAAAACTCGACCTTGAAGAGAGGTTTTAAGGAGGTAATTTGAAAATGAAAAACAAGAAAACGCTCTTTATTATCAGTAGTTCGATTTTGGCAGTCTTGATTGCCGTTGTTGTGTTTGCGTGCGCGGCAGGCACGAAGGCGAACGATACACCGAAAACAACGCCTGAAACAGAGGGCAGTATAATTGACGCGAGCGACGTTAACATTGAAGAACCTGAAACGGATGAGTTAACGATGGGCATAGCAACAACGGAACTCACAACGGTTCCGGATGACGGCAACGCCCTGACGATTCCGGACGAACCTGCGCCTGTATTTCGCAATGAAGGGAACGAGCAGGAAGATATTGAAGAAATAGCAAAACCGATTACAGAGAGAATGCCGCAAGATGATGGAAACGGTGGTGTAACTGTTGGCGATGTTCAGCCGGAAGTATATAACTGCGGCTCACCGGGTCATCACTGCGACGGCCCGGAAACCCACGCTTATATTCTAAACCTTGAGCTTGAAGGATGTCCGTACTGTCACAAGAGCGACTGTCCGAGCTTTTATGCAACGGATGAATGGGGCAATACCTGCTACACGCCAAGTAAATGCCTTCAGTATGATATTCGAAAAGATCCTGTTTACTACTGCCAGATTTGCGGCAAGAAATGCGGGGACGGCAGTAACGGTACCTGTGTTCAGTTCGTAACGGCATGTAATTGCCCGGACTGCGGCAAGCATGTAGAAGCGCGGACCTGTCATTCATGTGAAAACTAAGCTAAATAGAGGTTGCAGAAGGCTCGGCTGAAAAGCCGGGTCTTTCTTTATGCCCGGAAAGGAAGATAATGAAGAAAAGAATAAGGATTCTTTCACTGTTTCTTGTGTTGGTTTCAGTCTTGACTGCATACGCGGTTCCGGCACATGCACTGTCTTGGGACGGCAGCACCGCAGGTGGCGGCGGCAACTGGACTTCCGCAGGTCCGAACGGATACGCGGTTCGTTATGCAGATAATGACAAAAACCTTTTGGGATACCGTTTCAGCGCAGTGGATAAGACCGGCGCAAATAAGGTCACCAAAGTAATAGATGTGTTTCGTGACACATATTACGGCAATTCTGAATACGAAAAAGCATATAAGTATTCAACCAAATACAACAAGAAACAACTCATCAATAATCAAAACGGGAGCTATTCCACAAGCAAGAATACCACCAACTGTTATAAAGAGGCGGATATGGGTTTTGCCACGGCGCTTCCTGCAACTTCCGGCATGTCAAGCTGGCAGAACAACACAACGAATCTAAATAAGATTCTTTCCACACTCGGCATCGGCTCGATTGAGAATCTGAAAAACGGTGACAAGGTTTTGGTAGAACCGATTTATGACGTGAGATTGGAAAGTGTTTACCATGCGCTGACCGTAACCGAAATCGCCATATACGGCAAGCATATTCTCGGCGCTTCAAGCGACGGAGGAGCGTCAAACGTATCGGCAAGCTGGGGTTTTATTTCGATTTATACAAATAAGCATTATCCGAACACTCTGTTCACGCCTGACGGACAGGGGTTATGGACGGGGGTGAGCGCCTCGTCGAGCAGATTGACTTTTTACGATATTATCAATAATGGCTACGGCGTCGGTATTGCATATACGGAAACAAAGCCTGACTTCACACCTGCTCTTTCCGTACTGAAATGCGAGGCGTGGCCCGGGAGCGTGAGCACCCGAAACAACAATCATTTCGGCATCAGCACAGGTAACGATTTCTCATTATGGACATACGGGAATGGATATCCGAAATCGGGTGATAAGATCTGGTATTCCGTCAATTTCCCGGCAGAAACTGAGAACTGCTATGTAAAGCAGAGCGTATGGATTGTGGGCGGCGGCTCTGCGTCCCGAAAAGTTTGGGCTAACAGCAACACGTGGTATGATGTTGCCTTAACCCCCACCACGATAGAAGCCGGGAAGAGCTATTACACCTTAAAGGCACGTGTGGACTGGATTGAGTCCGATGGCACGATTAAGAAAACCGGAGTGGAAAAGACATTCTATATCCCAATCAGACCTGTTGTTACACGAGAGCAGGTAACGGTCTTTAATCAAGAAGCTGTCGCACATGCTTATAGTGGTACGGCAGGTTCGTCCGGGATGGTGTATTTCGGTCAGAAGGTTACGTTCCAATACAAATACGGAGCGACAAGCACATGGGAATCTTCAAATACAGTTTCCGCTTCCGCAAGGCGTTGGAACGGTTCGTCATGGGCAGGTATCTATTCCGGAAACGCGACCGGTAATGATGCTTATGTTGAAAAAGTCGGATTGAGCAGTTCCAAATCCTATTCCAAAAACAGCAGCATCGGAACATACACGATTCCGTTGCCTGCAAAAGAAGATTCGAATTCAAATAAACTGAGGTTCGACCTTTCAACAGCGTGGACGCCTGATACGAGCCATACGGCAGAGAGCGATATTTATTATATTCCGATGGTAAAGCCTGACGTCGAACTCTATGATATTCTGTTTGTCAACAGCGGCGGGCGATCTGTAACCCAAACCGATCTTACGGTCAACGAAACATATACCGTGCATTATTTATATAAGAACAACACCGATTGTACGGTATACGTCAAAGGTTACGACCATAACAAAGCGCAGATTACCGGAGTTTTTGCTATACCGGCGAGGGGAAAGATCAGGGTTGAGGGCGCAGAATTCACTGTCCCGAACAAACGCGTTTTTACCGTTTGGGGCGGTGTATATCTCGATACGGTTGCAAGAGGAAACACACAGTACGAGACTAATGGAGAAAACAATCAATGGGCTATCGTTTGCGGATCGGCATTGCCTCTGACTCTTACCGCAATAACTCCCAATGCGGCTTACAGAGAAGAAACGGCGGTTGTTTCGAGTTTCAGATTGTGGAATCACTCCAACGACGATTACACGCCGAGTGAGAACATTAAGGTAAGGTTGAGGATTTATAAAGCCGGAGAGACTGCTCCGTTTTTGACTTTGACCAAGAATGCGATTGTTCCTGCCGGAGACAGCAACCTTGTGTATTTCAAATGGACTGTTCCGACCGGGCTGAACGGAAAGGACGTTACCTTAACAGCAGACATATATGACGGCAGTGAGTACTGGAGCGAAATCACAAACAAACGAGCGACAAGACGTTATATTTATTATACTACACCTGACACCAGGTATGAGGAAAACGCCCCTGCCGGGTTTACGATCCCGGCAAAACCGGATGCCAAGTCCGGCAGCGCGAAATGGAGCGTTTACGAATATGAGGGTGGGCAATTCGTTAAAAAGAATTATGCCATCGCTATCAAAAACGACAAGCCTAATTATATAGAACCGGTCACCGGAAGCACGGCGACAAAAACAGGAAATGATTGGACGATGAAGTCCGGATATGGTATTGGAGTGAAATCGTGTTCTGTAATGGTCAGTGTTGCAGGTTATGCTTCTCCGAATTACACGGATTCCTATACGATGCCACAGTATGCTTACGCTTTGCTCCCGGAATACGGATACACTTTGGCAACGGGGAAGGCAGTGACGCTTGTAAAAACGATAATAGACAGTTACGGATATTACGTTTTTCCGGAAGATGAGGAATATGGGGAAGTCCACTTCACGCCGCTATGGTATCCGAACGGAGATTACACGATAAAAGTCGTGCAGACGGACTGTTGGACTCCTGCCGGTATGATTTCCGTTTATCTGATAACAAATACTATAACGATTGATGGGAGTGCTTATGACGACTGGTATCAAGGCAGGAGGTTACAATGAGAATAGTAGTAACTATCATTCTGATAGGATTCATTATTTTCGGCTTTGTATTTTTGAATAAAAGAAAGAAGAGGCAGTAACTGCGGGCGGCGTCGAAAGACGGCGCCCGGCTTTATGGAGGAATATATGAAAAAAGAAAAACGAATAATCGGCGAATACGAGGTTATTGCGAGCATTATGATCGGCGAATATGAAATCGCGTTGTGTGAGAATCGAAACGCGCCGAATGATGAGGTGTTTCTTTGCGGGTATATCGAAAACAACGGTATTTACGAGCGACTCAGCGACTGTGTTGTAAGCGACAGCTATGCGGATGTTGCAACGGTGTTCGGTGGACGAATTGCAGAGAAAGCGGAGGAAGTTCAAAAAGAGCTGGAGCACATTCAGAAGAACGTCGGTGATGATAAGGAAATAACAGCAGGGGAATGTTTGCCGATTTCTTGTGATGACTGCATAGAGGGTAAGGTTATCGTCCTTCGTAGCGATATTCTGCGCCCGGAGTATAAGCGAGCGTCAAGTCAGCTTATGCTTTGTACCGGAGGGTTCGGCGCACAGGCGAACGCAAGAGGGCGGACCTGCTTTGCCACTTATCTGTATGATGCAAGAAAAACGCAGTGCCGGCGCGACGATATTCTCGGCATTATTCCGGAAGACAAACTGCCGGAATGGGCAAAGAATGGTCTTAAAGCTATCCGGCTGCAGAGCACGGAGATCCACAAAAAGAAAGAGATGTATGGTGAACGCTGATGGTTGAATATGAAAAGAGAGCAATGACCGAAGCAGAAGACGAATACGCCTTTAGCCAGAGTTTTCAAATAGCAGGGCAGGCCGGGCTGATAGGTTATCTTCGCGCAGATATGGGGTCGGACGGTAATGGCTTTTACAGCACGTGGACCGGATGGAGGGATGATTTAAAAACTCAGGAGTTCAAAGATGAGTTTGATGATATTATCAACTCGCTGCGTGAGCAGGGGGATATTCTTTATAACCGTGCTTCTCTTTTTGATTATTGCCGATCTACACCGCAGGCTCGTATGAATACAGATGGAGAGTATTACGGTGTGCGGGTAGATACTGAAAAACACTCGTATCTTATGCGATTAAGTCCGAGCAGGGGCGAATATAACCTGTACTGTTACTGCTATCGCCGCGATTGGCTTAACGACCATATGCGGCAGGCCAGGCGCGGGATTCGTTTTATAACTCCAAATTATGAAGAAAAGTTCAGGCTCAATGACGGTGATAAGATCCGCATAATCCTTTCAGACGGCGAGCAAATGGAACGCACTTGCAGATATATCGACGATTATCACGTTGAGATCGGAGATATATCTTTTCATATCTGCGAGTTTGCGGAGCGAATGGAGCAAAACGGCAGCACAGTCATTCCGTTACGCGCCAATCTTCCTGAATATTGCTATGCCATTCGTGAGGATACCGGGGGTATCATAATTGTCAAAAAAGGAGAAAAAGGATACTACGACCCGAATGTTCTATCAAAGAGCCGGGAAGAGAGCCGTGAAATCGTCGATGAGTATAACAGGAAACTCGGCGTTACAAAAGCACAGGCGGCGGCGATGTATTGGGGTTCGCTTTACGGGTTCGATACCCACGGCGCTGACCCGAGGCGATTTGATGTAAATGGAAACCTGGTAAAACCGGTCGGGATTAATAGAGACTCAAGATAATCAATACCTGTTTACACCATTGCGAAAACAGAGCATCTCGAGTTGAGCAAGATTCTTTCTTTGCACAATAATCCGAATAAGGAGGCTGAATCGTATGGAAAAAACCGACCGCCTGATATGGAGTTATAGGATTGACTACGAAGATTGGCGGGAAGATATGGAAAGCGAATATCCCGATGAAAACGAACAGTGGCGCATTGACCGCATGTATGAAATCAATGACAACTATCTTGACGATGAGCGTTGCAATCTGGATATTCAACTTTCGCGTCCTATCCTCATAATCGGAGATCTCGGTAGGTGGAACGGTCGTGTGATGGGATATAAAGAAATCAAAAGCGGCAACATAAAGGATTGTCTGTATTCAGACTGTGACTACAATACCTGGTACGTGGATAAATACGGCGATCTTCGCTGTGAAGCGATCCATCACGATGGAACGAACTACTATCTCTACCGCACCTATAAAGACGGGGTGAGTGAAGAGCAAATCGAAAACCTAAAGTGGAAGATCTATAACGGCAGAGCCACCCGCGCGGACATCACCCGTGTGACCCGTCGCCTTGGTGACGAGATCGGCAAGGTTTACGGATGGGAGTTCCCAAACAATACTCTACAGAAAGCGAGGGTCAGAAATGACGGAGCGAGATGAGGCGATTCTTGACTATTTGAAAAAGAATCATAAAGGCAGAGACAAAGCGGTTCACAGCAGGGAGTTGGAGAACCGCTTTGATATATGCGGAAGAAGTCTTCGCAGAACGGTAGGAAGAATGAGACGAAATCATTATCCTATTTGTTCCAGTGATAACGGCTATTATTTCGGCAGCAAGCAATCGGAAATCAACGAAACGGTGTGTTGGCTCGATGAGCTTGTCATCAATATTTCGGGAGCCAGGACGGGACTTCTCAAATCTACTGTCAGAAGAAAGTGAGGTTAAACCATGCCAAGCAAATACAATCTGACAGTAGAGCTGTCAAAGCAAACAGCGCGAGAGATCACCGCATCCCCCGGAAAGTATATGTCTTTCCTTGAAACGGCGGCGAACAACTATAAATACAGTTTTGCGGATCAGGTTCTCATTTACGCGCAAAAGCCATCTGCTACGGCTTGTGCTGAAATCGAGATGTGGAACAAGCTTGGCAGATGGGTAAACAAAGGAACCAAAGGCATCACCCTTCTCGTTGACCGTGATATTCCGTATAAACTCCGTCATGTATTCGACATTGCAGATACCAACAGCCGATACGGTCATGAAGTGAAGCTGTGGGTGATGAAAGGCGAATATGAGGAACAGGTCATAGACGACCTTGAAAACAGCTTTGGGGAGATTGAAAACAGAAACACCTTCGTGAACGCTATCGTCGGGATTGCCGAAACGGTCGTTCAGGACAACTACTCGGATTATCTGGAACAGCTTTTTGAGGTATGCGCCGGAAGTTATCTTGAAGAACTGGACGCGGATAACAAAACAAAAGAGTTCAGAGATCTTCTGATAGACAGCGTCGCGTTTCAAGTCCTTACCCGTTGCGGTTACGACGCGATGAACAATTACGATCCGGACTATTTTACGAGCGTAATGGATTTCAATACTCCCGAAACCTTAAATGTATTGGGCAACGCATCGAGCGACATTTCTGAGATGATACTCAGAGAGATAGAAGCGACTGTCCGAAGCGCTGCACGGGAAGAAATCAAAAATCGCACATTTGCAGAAATACAAATAACCGAAGATAATGATGGCGAACAGAATAATACCGAAAGGAGCAAAGATTATGGAACTGACCTACAGGCAGGAGGGCGACTATCTCATTCCGAACCTCAAGGCACCGGAGAGTCCGAAGATCGGGAAATATGGGATGCTTCGGCATCAGTTTCTCAGGGATCACAAGAGGGCGATTCTGAACGGGATGCAGATGACAGGCAAACTGAACGATCATCTGGAGCAGATCGACCGCGAAGCGACGGAGATGGTGGAACGCCTGACCTTGCAAATGGCGAAGGAACAGGGCGTGGACGAGCAGATGAAGAAGACCGATCAGATGAGATGGGTTCAGATGATGAACTCGCTGAAAGCGTCGGCGGAGGAGATCGTACTGAACGAACTCGTTTACAGTTAAGCGGTCACAACTTCGACGCCCGGAGCGAGATACCGTATTACTACGCACCGGATGAGAAAAACGAACTGCTTAGAGGCTGCCTTGCGCTGAAAAACCACCGAAAAGAAATTGCCGCGTTTTTTGAGGTCCATACGGACCGAAAAGAGCGCGGCGATTTCATTAAGACCTTCTTTGATAACACCTATGTCGAACACATCCTTGAGAACGGAGAACGCGTGGGCTATCGAGCATACGATGATCTGCTAACAATCTGGCACGGAAGCTATCTTTCTCGAGATAAAGAAGATTTCATCCCGTGGTGGAGAGTGGCAAGCGCGATTGAAGGACAGATCCTTCTTGATACTTGGCTTTCCGATGATGAAAAAGGTCTGATTTCCGAGGATGGTCAGCTTCAATTATTCGACAGTCAAGCCGAACAAAAGAAAAACGAGTTTGCCATTCCGCAGGCGGCTATCGACTTCCTTCTGACGAGAGGAAGCGGTATCAGTCAAGGCAAGCTTCGGATTTACGAGCAGTTTCAGAAACAAGAATCCACCGAAAAGAACGTCACCTTTCTGAAAAACGAATACGGGACCGGCGGCAGCTCCGACCCCATTCCCGAAAGCGGGTATTGGGAGGATCACGACGGGAAAGGTATCACGCTGAAGAAAGGCAGCTTCCAACTGCTCCTTCCGTGGAACAAAGTTGCAAAGCGAATCAGTGAACTTATTGGCGCTGACAGGTATCTGAACAAAGCCGAGAAAGCGGTGTATCCCGCCTATCTTGCAGAAAAAGAAGCAAGAGAAAGACGGTATCAGTTTGCCGGTCGTTTCAATTTGCTTGTCGAAGACTTCAACGACTACGAAACGCAGATCAACAATGATATTGTCATAATAGACCGGTATCGTTCCCGTGAGTGGGCAAATCTTTTCGGACAAGGCGAGCGCGTCGTTCGCGGTTACGGCAATTACCCCGATGAGTACGTTCTGCCGGCGCTCAAAGATATTCTGGAGCGTATTATCGCCGAGAACACGCACCTGACCGACAGAGCGCAGGAACTGCTTGACGAACTTGAAGAAACAGATATTGCCGATGGCTTTGAACTGACTGAAGCGGAAAAGAACCCGCCTCCCGAACCGAAGAAAGAACACCGATTTTCTCTCGGCGACAAGGTGTATATCGGCTCAAAGGAGTATGAGGTTTTAGGGCTGGACGATCCCGTTGTTCTGTTCGACCCCGAGTTCCCCATTATAACCGAAGAAATGCCGAAAGCAGAGTTCTTGGAAAAGGCCAAGGAGAACCCGCTGAACGACAACCATCTTGTTATCGTCGATGAACCGGGTGTTCCCGATGAAACCGACCTTGAAGCGGAACGCGCGATCAATGAGCATGAAGCGGAATATGGCGCGGACGGTACGAGGCTATTCAGAGACACCGAAAAGCTTCCGGTATACGACCGTTCGACCGAAATCCTCTACGACGTCCTTCATACACTCAAAATGGATGACATTGAACTCGACTTTGAAGGTGATGACATTATCGCCTTCGATGATGACAACCAATGGAAAGGCAAAGAGTTTTTTAGTTTCCTGATCGATGAGTGCTTCACTTTTAACGACGACGGGAGCGTTGACGGCATCGATAACGAACTGCTCACAGATTTCACCGTGCTTGCGGCTCACAACGGAGTTCTGGTTGTAGATAACAGATTCTACAAGCCGTGGCGCGAGTATTTGCAGGCGAAGTTTGACAATCCCGGCGCAGTCGTTGTTTACCGTATCGGAGATTTCTATGAGATCATGGGCGACGACGCGGAAAGAATCGCTGATGAACTGTCTCTCCATCTTGGCTCACGCAGTATCCTTCTCGACAGGCGTATCTCGATGTGCGGTTTTCCGTATCACAGACGCGATGAATACCTGAAAGCGTTGCAGGATAACGGCTATGACCTCGTTCTTTATGAAGACGGTAAAGGTGAGCGAATCGCAGGTAAACCGAAAAGCGAAGTTCCGAATGTAACACGGGAAGAAAGCGATCTCGATCTCGCGAAACGGCTCATCAACGAATACTGTCAGGAAGAGTTTTCGCATGACGCGGACTTTTCTGATCTCACATCTGTCGGGCTCGCATATACGACGGTTACAGACGAGGAACTTGAAACGCAGGTCAACGCGAACCTTGAGGACTTCACGATAGACCGCTATGTTTCCGGAGTCCTCGTCGATCAATGGCGATACGGAAGTCTGCGTGAGATGTGCGCCGTACTTGAAAGCCTTGATTTCAACGAACTCACCAACTATTCCGACGAACAGATCGGGCTGGCTGAGAATAAGGATGGACCGGTCAAGGAAGAAAATACTCTCGCTCCTCCGCCTCAGAAGGTAAAACGCGACCTGACACCGCACGTTCTATATCCCGAAATAAAGTCCGAATACAGGACGAACTTCAAAATCAAGGATGACGACATCGGCGTCGGTACTCCGCTTGAACGGTTTCGCCATAACATTATGGCGATACAACTCCTTCACAAACTGGAGGACGAACACCGGCTCGCGGACACCAATGAGCAGCGTATCCTTTCCGATTACGTCGGTTGGGGCGGTCTTGCCGAGTTTTTTGAGGAAACCAATCCGCACTACAACGAACTACGTGCGGTGCTGAATGATGAAGAGCTTGCCTCTGCCCGTGAATCGACGCTGACGGCGTTCTACACACCACCTGTCGTCATCAAGAGCATCTATAAAGCACTTGAAAATATGGGATTCAAGAACGGCAACATCCTCGAACCCTCGTGCGGTATCGGCAACTTTATGGGCCTCATTCCCGACAGCATGAGCGAGTCGAAGTTCTACGGAGTTGAGTTTGACAGTATCTCCGGTCGTATCGCACAGCAGCTCTATCAGAGAAACAATATTGCGGTTCAGGGCTTTGAAAACACCGACCTGCCGGACAGTTTCTTTGACGCGGCTCTCGGCAACGTACCGTTTGGGAACTTCAAGCTGTCGGATAAGCGGTACGACAAGAACAACTTTCTTATTCACGACTATTTTTACGCCAAGACTCTGGACAAAGTGCGTCCGGGCGGTATCGTCGCGTTCATCACTTCTCACGGTACGCTCGACAAAGAAAACCCGTCTGTCAGGAAATATATAGCTCAGAGAGCCGACTTGCTCGGCGCTATCCGTTTGCCTAACAATACCTTCAAAGATGCGGCGGGGACGGAAGTAACGGCGGATATTCTTTTCCTTCAGAAGCGTGACAGACTCGTTGATATTGAACCCGACTGGGTGCATCTCGGAACAGATGAAAACGGGATAACGATGAACCAATACTTTATCGACAACCCGGATATGATCGTCGGTGAGATGAAAATGGTCAACGGCCCGTTTGGACCCGAACCGACTTGTGAACCTTATGAGGATCAGTCTCTTGCTGACGGGCTGAATGAAGCGATACAGAACATTCACGCCCAGATTACGGAAGTCGAGTTTGACGACCTTATGGACGAGGGCGAGGACAACAGCATCCCCGCCGATCCGAGTGTGCGAAACTTCTCCTACACTGTTATCGAAGGCAAGGTATATTACCGTGTCAACAGCCGAATGAACCCTGCGGAGGTCTCTGTAACCGCTGAAAACCGTATTAAAGGCATGATCCGAATCCGCGACTGCGTGAGAGAACTCATCGAGTTTCAGATGGAGGACTATCCAGACGAACAGATCGCGGCAAAGCAAAAGGAACTGAACGACCTGTACGATGATTTCAGCAAAAAGTACGGGCTTATCAATTCAAGAGCGAATAACTCCGCTTTCAGTCAGGACAGCTCCTACTATCTGCTCACTTCTCTCGAAAACCTTGACGATGAAGGCAACTTTGTCGGTAAGGCAGATATGTTTACCAAGCGCACGATCCGGCAGAAAGTCATCGTCACAAGCGTAGATACCGCGTCCGAAGCCCTTGCCTTAACCCTCGCCGAAAAAACGAAGGTGGATATGCCGTTTATGTGCGAGTTGACGGGCAAAACGGAAGAAGAGATCGCGGAAGAACTGCGCGGCGTTATCTTCTTAAACCCGCTGAACAGAGGCGACGACGATGAAGAACGACCGAAGTACCTTCCTGCTGACGAGTATCTTTCCGGCAACATCCGCGAGAAGCTCGAATGGGCAAAACGGAGCGCGGAACTCTACCCCGAAGATTACACAGTAAACGTGCAGGCGCTTGAACAGGTGATGCCGAAGGACTTATCCGCAAGTGAGATCTCGGTGCGTCTCGGTTCTACTTGGATTCCGGTAGATGACATTAACAACTTTATGTGGGAGCTGTTCGGGACTCCGTGGTGGCAGCGCAGAAACATCTCCGTTCACTTTGCGGCATATACGGGTGAATGGAGCATCGATGGCAAATCCTACGATAGAGGCAACGTCAAGGTGTATAACACCTACGGTACAGGCAGAGTCAACGGCTACAAGATCCTTGAAGAAACGCTGAACCTCCGCGACGTCCGTGTCTTCGATTATATCGAGGACGAGAACGGTAAGCGTACTCCGGTGCTGAACAAGAAAGAGACAGCTATCGCGCAAGGCAAGCAGCAGCTTATCAAGGAAGCGTTTGCCGAATGGATCTGGAAAGACCCGGATCGGCGCACAAGACTCTGCAAACTCTACAACGAGAAGTTCAACTCGACCCGTCCGAGAGAATACGACGGTAGTCATCTGAACTTTGTCGGAATGAACCCCGAGATCACGCTCCGACCGCATCAGGTCAACGCCATCGCGCACATTCTCTACGGTGGGAATACGCTTCTTGCACATGTGGTAGGGGCTGGGAAGACCTACGAGATGGTAGCCGCAGCTCAGGAGTCGAAAAGACTCGGTTTATGCCGCAAAAGTCTCTTCGTTGTTCCGAACCATTTGACCGAACAATGGGCGTCCGAGTACCTTCAGCTATATCCCTCAGCGAACATCCTTGTCGCAACGAAAAAGGACTTTGAGACAAAGAACCGTAAGAGGTTCTGCGGTCGTATTGCAACCGGCGACTATGACGCAATTATCATCGGTCACTCGCAGTTCGAGAAGATACCGATGTCAACCGAAAGACAGATCGCTATGCTTGAACAGCAGGAGCGCGAGATCCTACAAGGCATTGACGAATTGAAGCGAAATCGCGGCGAAAACTTCTCCATCAAAGCG
>JAEEGL015681720.1_pt1 | contig 25772 bp, 23 predicted proteins | sample 9134231 | NCBI WGS metagenome assembly JAEEGL01 (sample SAMN16246548, study PRJNA631951) | gut metagenome | biome: gut microbiome; feature: rumen; material: fiber-attached | host: Bos | place: Iran: Karaj | collected 2018-10 | reverse complement strand
TGTAGGCTTGTGCTTACCTCTTAAGAGTCTAGCAACTTCTGTAGCCAAACGTCCGAGAACCATGCCCTCAGCGTCGATTACAAGCCATTTCCTTTCTATTGAATCCTTGGTTGCAACATATGTAGCCATGTGTCTTTCTCCTTGAAATTCATTGATTCTTTTTTATATTCCGTATGCTTTATAAAGCAAAAAGAACAGGCCTGCTCAAGAGCAAGCCTGCATATAATAACCGCCTTATACGGATATGTCAACGATTTTACGCAAAAAACTTGAAGAATTCTCTTAAATTCTTCAAAATCCGCCTTTTTTCGAGCTTAATCTAAAGTTCTGTATACGATCTGGCTGACCTTATCCACACCGTCAGTAACGATCTGGATCTGGGTCTTGCTTGCTTTATAGCAAAGCGAATAAGCATCCTCTGAATCGGGATTTCCAAGAATCGCCTTTACAGAAGATATCGAATCACCTACACGGATACCGCCGCAGTCAATGATCGCATCCGTTACCTGGATAACATTGACTCGTTCAACACCGTCTAATTCTCTGTAAGCACCGAGATTTACTCCGGGATACATATATGTGACATCAGTACCCTGGCCTGCGCATGAAAAAGCCTCAAAAGATTCGTAATCGTCACCTAAGATGGCAATAGCTTCCTGAGACGCGGTACCGGGAATGATCTTATAGCCGTTATATGTGAAACCATACTCGCCTTCAGTGTCAGCCGTGTTTGCTGAAGTCTCGACCGTGATCTGGGTCTGACCGCCTTCGAGACGCTGCACAGCTGCAGACTCTCCCGTTGAACCGCCATCGCTGCATCCTGACATAATCGAAGCTGCGACACATAAACCGATAGCTGCCGTGATAATTCTTGTTTTCTTCATTTCATCTTTCTCCTTTTCTTTCTATCCTATTATCTTTATTCATTATAGATTAGGCATATTCAGGTGTTCCCCCCGCTCTCACGGGCAACATCAGACCGTTGAATTGATGACGGCTGTCCGCTATCTGCAGATCAGTCAGTTCAAAATACAGCGACTGATGGTTCATAAACATCGTCGAATCACAATGATACCACTCACCGTCCAATTTTACGAGATTCCAATAATGTCCGTTGTAAATTACCGGATATCTCAGAACTGTCATGTTGGGTATCCCGGCACAGTCCAGAAGCACTTTGCAGCATGCATAAAAGCCATAACAGTCACCGCCGTGCTTGGTAAAAGCATCATAAGCCGCGCCCTCGAATGTCTGAACTTCATAGACCGACTGATACGATACATTGGAATGAACCCAGCTGAAAATATTAAGTGCCGTCTCGGTATCGTCAGCGCCTCTGAGTTTTTCGACGAGATCTTCTGCGATCTTATACAGCTCGTTGTGGAACTGTGAATCCCACGAACTGCCGGCTCCGGTAACTCCTTCAACACTGCTTGAAGGCTTTATGTTTACCAGTGCATCCTGTCTGCGCACATTTCCGGCCTCGTCTTTCGCGCTGTAAGTGATTACATAGGTTCCCTCTTCACCGATCATGACATTGGATGAATCAACCGTATATCTGGGTTCCTCATCATAATCATCCTTCACGGTTACCCCGTCGAAATAGTTGATAACAGCATCCTCGGAATCATCTATCGAGATATCATGGATGCCGTAGAACAAAGGCGCATTGTGATCATCGGTCACATGAAAAGGAACCTCTATCACAGATGAATTGTCATACCAGTCGGTAACCACGACAGGCACCGTATAATCCCCTGTAAATCTGTAGTCCGGCATTCCGTCCCTGTATTCGATGCTCGCTATTCCTGACAGATCGAAAAGATAACCCACACACTCTGAAGCTTCAGGCCATTCAAGACCCGCGTACTGCATCTTCGGAATAGCAATACCTTTGGGAGCTGTATGGTCTTCTATCTTTAAGACTACATCTTTCCTGAAGACCTTTCCGTAAAACACCTTGAGCTTGTATATGGCAGGTTCCTTTGTGTCGATCACCGAGACATCGGAAATGAATCTTGCGTCTTCCGGACACTCATCGAAAAAGTCCTCGATACGTATCTCCGATCCGGATTCAATAACCACTTCTTTTATCAGGTTGCTGTCTGCATCCTTAATGGTAAACAGCACAGAGGCAACGAGGATCGCGGCACAGTAAATACTGATGCCTATCTTTCCGGCAATTTTGATAATCATTTTTCTTTCCTATTCTTTCCTAATTATTTCCCCAAATAAATTATCCGAATAATATATTGTCAGCCGCCTGAGGGCAGATCTTACCATTCATGCCTTTCACTTTCCGAAGGCTGTGTCTCTTCCGTGGGCGTGGGTTCCGGTTCGTCCGTAGGCTCAGGAACAGTCTCCTCTGTAGGAGTAGGTTCCGGTTCCTCCGTAGGTCCCGGCGTTTCCGTTACAGTAGGTTCAGGCATATCCGTAGGAGCGTCTGACGGGCCGGCCGTCGGCGTCACGGTAACCGAAGGCACAGGCGTTACTGTATCTGTCGGCAAAGGTACCGGAGTAGGCGTTACCCTTGGCGTGTGCGTGGGTCTCGGAGTCGATGTGACCTTCGGCGTAGGTGTGTCTGAAGGTTTATACTCTTTCGAACCGCCTGCGCGTTCGGGATAAAGCGAACCGTCGTACTGATGGTGATAGTCATCTATCTCCGCGTCGGTACACATAAAATACATGTCAGGATGATCCATAAAGACAGTCGCGTCACAGTGGTACCACTGGCCGTTAAGCTGTACAAGATTCCAGTAATGGCCGTTGGCGGTTACCGGGTATCTCGTTACCATCATGTTGGGAATTCCCGCTATATCAAGCAGCATCTTGCAGCAGCTGAAATAAACATAACAGTCGCCGTTCCGCTGTGAGAAACCTCTGTAGGCAGCCGCTTCATAGGTCTGGTAGTAACTGATCGACACATAATAGATGTTGGAATGCACCCAGCTGAAGATAGCCCTTGCCGTCTCAACATCGTTGCCTCTCCAGAGGCCCGCCATTATGTTTTCCGCGAGACCGTATGCATCACCCGAATTATTTGTATAGTAATAGTACTGAGCGTCAAGATCTTCTTCAGTTGCGGGATTCTCGGGATCTTCACCGGGAATGGTGACCTTTATCTTTCTTTTGGCGGTAGCGATATTTCCGGCTTTATCTATTGCCTTGTAGATGATCGAATAATCCCCGGTCTTCATATAATTCACCTTTGAATCATCGACCTTCAGAACAGGATCATCGTCATAATCATCAGTGACTGTGACACCCTTGAAAAGATTGAGATTATGCGGATCGTCACCGATCTCGATGTCACGGAGGCCCTTGATCACGGGCGGGGTATGATCATCAATCACAGAGAAAGGAACCATAACGACCGTAGTGTTCCCGTACACGTCCGTTACACATACAGGCACATCAAAATCACCGGTCTTGTTGAACTTCGGAGTTCCGTCCTGATACTCTATCTTCGCGATTCCCGAAAGATCATACAGATAAGAGACACATGCTTCAGCATCCGGCATCTTCCAGGTAGTGTAAAGGAACTGCGGAACGGGGCTTGCCTCAGGACCGGTGTGATCTTCTATCCTCAGGATAACATCCTTTTCGAATGCCGCGTCGTAAAAAACCTTTAACCGGTAAACAGCAGGCACATTTGTATCAATGACCGAGACATCCGAAACAAATCTGGCATCATAAGGACACTCAAGGAAAAAATCCCCGATACTTATCTCAGAACCTGCTTCGAGAACAACTTCTTTTACAAGATTCGTATCGGCTTCCTTGAGGTTAAAGTATACAGATACCGCGATAATAGCGGCACAGAATACAATTGCACCAATTCTTAAGAATATCTTTGACATATCAAACGCTCAAAAACTGAATAACCGTGACCGTCGTTTTGCTGCAGTAATAAATCAGGCTTCAGCCGGCTCCTCTGCCGGAGGAGTATCCTCCGGTACCGGTGTCGGCGGCGTTGTTTCTTCAGGTGTAGGCGTCGGAGGATCTGTCTCTTCCGTTTCCGAAGGTGTCGGAGTAATATCCTCCGGCGGTGTGGAAGGTGTCGGAGAAATGTCTTCCGGCGGTGTGGAAGGTGTCGGAGAGACATCTTCCGGCGATGTGGAAGGTGTCGGCGAAATATCCCCCGTCGGTCCCGGAGTAGGCGTTACTGTTCCGGAAGGTGTAGGCGATACGGAAGGAGTAGGCGTAGGTGATGCCTTATACGATGTCGAACCGCCTGCGCGTTCAGGATAGAGCGAACCGTCGAACTGATGGTATTTGTCATCGATCTCCGCATCGGTGCACATGAACCATACACCGGGGTGATCGCTGTAACCTTCAGTTGCGTCGCAGTGATACCACTCGCCGTTAAGCTTAACAAGAAGCCAGAAATGGATATTTCCGTTGTATGCGGGATAACGGTCAACTCTCATGTTCGGGATGCCGGCCGCATCGAGGAGCATCTTGCAGCATGCGTAGTAAACATAGCAGTCACCGCTGTGCAGCGTGAATCCTCTGTACGCTGCTGCCTCATAGTCAGGTGTTCCCCAAAGGAGCTTGAACCACAGTGTATCGTGGACCCAGTTGAAGATCGCTCTGGCGGTCTCGACATCGCTTCCTCTGCGGAGTCCCGAAAGTATATTCTCGGCAAGGGCATAAGGGTCGCCGTCACCGACATAATATGTACCGTTATCATTGCTTGATACGGAAGTATTCTTTATCTCTTCCGTAGGCATCTTGATCTCGAGTTTTGCCTTGGCAGTGCCAATATTGCCGGCTTTATCAACAGCTCTGTAAATGATCTCATAAGTGCCTGCCTTGGTATAATCGACTTTTGAATCGTCTACTTTTACGACCGGTTCGGGATCGTAATCGTCAGTTACCGTGATCCCGGCATAGAAATTCAGCTGGTCGGGGTTGCCGTCAAGAACAAAATCGTGAACGCCCTTGATAACCGGAGGGGTATGGTCATCGATCATTGTGAAAGGAACCTGGAAAACAGTTGAATTGCCGTAAACGTCCGTGACTATTACGGGAACCTGGAATTCACCGCCTGAAGTAAACTTCGGTGTTCCCTCCTGGTATTCGATCTTGGCGATACCGGAAAGGTCATAAAGATTCGTTACACATTCCTTGGCCTCAGGCATCTTCCATTTAAGATAGACCGTCTGGGGAATAACATCACCTGTGGGGCCTAAATGGTCTTCGATCCTCAGGATTACGTCTACCACCTGGTTGCGGCCATATCCGATCCTCAGCTGGTAAGCTGCAGGCTCTCTTGTATCGATACCGGATATATCCGTAAGGAATTCCGCGTTTGTAGGAACCCTTTCAAAAAAGGCCTCAAGGGTTATCGCAGTGCCGGCCTCGATCGTTACATCCGTCTTTACTTCGGCATCTTCATCAAACGTCTTGATCAACGCGATACCGCAGACGATCGCAATGGTAAGCAGTACGACCATTCCCACGATCATGAGTATCTGGGCCTTGCCCATCTTCGTTTTCGACTTCTTCTTATAAGGCTCGGAATCGCCGTAATCATAATTTCCGTCATAACCGTCGGTCCCGAGATAAGGAGCATCGACGCTGTAATCACCGTCGAAATATCCTTCCTGCTCAACAACGGGCGGCTGCGCACTGTAGCCGGTGTAATCCGTGTAAGTGCTGTCGTCAGGCCCGATTTCCGGTCTTCTGGCACCGGAGTTTCCGTTAAACCTCATCAGATCATTTCCGCTTGTCTTTTTCATAACTCTTTTTTCCTTTAATCCCCATTAAAGTTCTTTTAAGTTTCTCATATCAGTCAATATAAGGGAAGTTCGAAGATACGGTTCCCTGGTAAACATTTATATAATCCTGAACGGAATCTGTAGCCCTGTCAGGATACAGTTCCTCGGCAAAATCATGGTTGGTCGGAGCATGAATGATCTCGTAATCATTCATCATAAAGCAGAAATATCCCTTCGGCGTATAGTCGTTGAAATACTTCTGCGCATCACAGTGCCACCACTCGCCGTTGAGCTTGACCAGACACCAGTAATGCCAGTTATCCCAGTCATTACGGCGTTCTCTTACAACGCAGATATTCTCGATCCCCGCGACGTCGAGCATAGCTTTGCAGCAAGCCCAGGTACCATAGCAGGAAGAGTATCTCTTAGTGAAAGTGTTAATGGCTGCAACTGCCCAGTTATCGTACTGGGGAGTACTCAGCATAAAGCTGATGTTCTTGTGTACCCAGTAGAAGATCTTCATGGCCTTCTCAACTTCAGTGTCCTCATACCAGAGGATCTCATCGAGGATCTCCTCGGCCATCCTGTACGCTTCATCAACGTAAGCCTGTGTCTCGGCGGATGTCATCTCGGCATTGTCGATAATGATTACATGCACCTTAACGGTAACGGAAGTGGAATTTCCGACATCATCGGTAGCCGTGAAAGTTACGGGATAATCACCTACGACACCGAGGTTTACCTGTGAGTTGTCAATCTCAAGAGTGGGATTATCACAGTAATCATCAGTAACGATAATACCCTCTCTGTAAGCTATTGATTCACTGTCGACCATAACGTCGATATCGTGAGTACCCATGATTACAGGAGCCTGGGTGTCCTTAACGATGCTGAACGGGACATCGATAACGGAATAGTTGCCGCTCGTATCAGTAAGCCTGACACCGACCATGAAACTTCCGCCGTTTGAAAGATCCGGCTCGCCCTCGTTATATTCGACCTTAACTTCCGTCATGTCGAAAACGTCTTTTACGAGCTTTTCCGGTTCGGGTGCTTTGCCTGAATACATCTTGACCGGGACAGCCGTCGCAACGGGCGCCGTGCGGTCAACGACATTAAGGATTGAATGTACCACATGTCCGCCGCAGTCGATTGCTATATCATAGGAGGCGAGCATACCGGTATCGATCATGTCAACATTTGTGATAAAGCTGGTATTCGGCGGAATGATAGTAAAAAAACAATCGAGTGTGATCGGATGACCATACTCGATATCGACCTGACTTAAGCACTCCCTGTCAATGCAACTGACAAGGTCATTTCGCAGAAAATAAGCGGCTCCGAAACCCAAAAAAGCTCCTGCGACCAGCGGAAGAACCACCAGTCCCAAAAGCCTTAATACGATAAATCCCGCTTTCTTTCCTGACTTGCTCACGATCAATACTTGCCTACATAAAAGATTTGATCGACTTCACCGTTAGTATTAAGAGAAAAGCGGAGTTCGGAACTTCCTTTCTCATATAAGAGAAGTGCATCTGTAGACTGCGCCGGCTCACCATAAGCTTCCCTGACCTGGTCTGCTGTGCAGCCGATATAAATACCCTCGGCAGTTGATACGATATCGTTGCAGATTACGATGGTATAGATCGATTCAGAACCCGGGTATAATTCCATCCAGAAAGTACCGTTCTTAAATTCGTAACGTCTGGTCAGCTCCGGACTTGCACATGAAGTCGTCTCAAAATCGACATAGTCGTCATCCGGGAACTTTGACTCGTCAACTACTGTATTGACGACAAGATTACATCCCTTGTATTTGAAAACAAAGTTCTCAGACTCGGCATTAGGGTCAACAACACCATGCGGCAATGCCCCTGTATTCTTTCCCTGTGCCTGTGTGGAAATGATATTTATATCAGATGATACCGGCTCCGGCTCATTTGAGCAGGCAGCAAGGCTCATTCCGGCTATGCTAAGGCTCAGGATAAGAGCTGCAGCTTTTGTGAATCTCATAATTCCAAATTTCCTCCATTAAGTCAAAATAACACCTATAACACCGTATTATGATACACCAACGGCTTGACTCACATATGACAAAAATAGTGAAAATTGCTGTAATTTTTTACTCTATAATGCCTAATTAATTATATTAAGAAGACAGGTTTAGTTTTCGATGGCATTGACGCCGTAACTCCTGAGCTCACCATAGGTCGCGATCTCGCGGAGCTGGTCATCTCTCATCTCGTTATAGAATCTGATATCCTTCTCGTATTCTGAAGCGACGGAAGGAACCGTCCTGTAATCGGTAAGATCATAGTTTTCGGTAAGGTACCGGCCGAAATACACGCTCAGCTTCTCAACACCGTAAATGTTGAGATGCACTCCCGCATCATAGGTATCAACATTCATGTCGAGCCCGATATCATCCGCGTAATCGCAGAAGTTTATATAAGTAAGCCCGTACTGCTCGGCATATTCCTCAACATTCTTATCCCACTGCTCATACCATCCGTACTCTATCGGGGCGCGGACAAGCAGCAGTTCAATGCCGTTTTCCTCGCAAAGCAGTCTGATCTTATCAAGATAGGCCATGGCAAAATCGCCGAAATCGTAGTTGATCTGCGGGATCATCGGCGGAAAATTGGCAATGGGCTTAACATCGCATCTCATATAGTACCCGTTGTGCGAGGTTATATCTTTCGAGAAAACATGCTCAATATCTGTCTTTGTAAGCTTATTCCATCTGTCATGGTATCTCAGGACCGGGAATACATAAGACACGAAAGTCTCGCCTTCGGTCATGGATGAATAGATCGCGTCGACCTTGTCTTTGGACCATCTCATTCCGTCCAGAGTCATGCGGTTATAAGCCTCGTTGTGAGGAAAATCGTGCTGCAGGTTATGTACCGAAAGGACAACCACCTTAGGTGTCTCGGTCCTCAGCACATCCTTTAAGAGATAATAAGACTGGTTGATATATTGTTCACCCGATCCCCTGATGAATGATGAGATACCGTACTCCTCGTACATAGTGACCGGAGAATAGCTCTCATAAGCGTCACAGTCACCGAAGATTATCACGTCATGGGGAACCTTTTCCTTGTAGTATTCCTCAGTGAAAGATCCCTCGATAACGCCCTTTTGGTACTTGGGCATCAGGAGCCTCTGCACAAACCACAATATGGCAAAAGAAAGCACCAGAAGCACCAGTGCTGTGATAACTCTTTTCGCGGTTTTGGATTCTTTACCTGACTTTACTGCCATCACATTGCTTTCTTAAGACGGCGGAAGTCGCCCAGGGCCTTCCAGCCGATCTTTATGATCTTTTTGATATTGATTGAATTCTTTCCGCCCTGACGCGGCCTGAAAGTCACTTCGCGGAAAGCATGCTCTTCGCCGTAATGAACAAAATATGTTGTCATCATGATGTTCGGCAGGTTGTAATCCTTATCGAGCTTGGGCAGATATTTCGCAACCGTCTTTGCCTCCATCAGCCTGAAAGGGGCATTCGCATCCGGCACCTTTACATGGAAATACATCTTGAGGAGGAAGCATACAACCTTCTCGACAAATGCCCTCGACTTGCCGTCGCCTCTTACTTTTCTGTGTCCGAAAATGCCCCTGTATCCGTGACGCATCTGCCAGAAGGTATCAAACTCCTCAGGCAGGGTCTGCCCGTCAGAATCGGTCTGGAAGATAAAATCCGCGCCGTTTTTGATCGAATAGTCATATAAAGCTATAACTTTGGGCCCGTGCTGTTTGCCGGTATCGGTGAGTATCTCAAGCTGCGGGTGATCCTTTTTGAACATCTCCAGCAGTTCGTGTGTCCTGTCGGTGCTTCCGCTGTCAGCAACGACCAGTCTGGAAGCAGGATCCTTGCCTTCAAGGACCGGATACCAGGACGAGACAACATCGATGATGTTGTCCTCTTCGTTATAAGCAGGCATGACAATATACAGAATATCCACAGTTTATTTCTCCGGGATGTTTAATCTCTCGCTGACAATATAGCGGGGACGGTGTTTGGTCTCCAGATAGATCTTGCCGACGTATTCACCTATTACGCCGAGGCTTATCATCTGGATGCCCGAAACAAAACAGATTATACACGTAGTCGAAGCCCAGCCGTCAACATAATAACCCGTAAAAACAGACACAAGAACATAGATTATTCCGACAAAGCTTAAAAACGCCACCAGAAGGCCAAGAAGGGTGATCATCCTCAAAGGTCTTACGGAGAAGGAAGTAACTCCGTCTATCGCAAGGGAAGCCATCTTTGAGAGCGGATAATGTGTTGTTCCCGCTTCTCTCTCGGCTCTCGAATAATAGACCACGGACTGCTTAAAGCCTAACTGCGGGATAATGCCTCTCAGAAAGAGGTTCACCTCACCGTAGCCTTCAAGAGCATCAAGTACGCGCGAACTCATCAGTCTGTAATCGGCGTGGTCGGGAATGATATCAACGCCCATTCCCTTCAGGAATTTGTAGTACGACTGCGCCGTAGTCCTCTTGAACCATGTGTCTGTGGATCTGTCGTTCCTTACACCGAAGACGATCTCATTTCCCTTCGCATATTCATCCACCATCTGACCTATTGCATTGATATCGTCCTGACCGTCGCAATCCATCGAGATGGTGATATCCGCATGCTCTTTCGCTTCCATGAGCCCTGCTATGAGCGCATTCTGATGACCTCTGTTGCGTGATAATGATATTGCGCAGTATCTCGGATCCTCATCACAAAGTGAGGAAAGGATATCCCATGTTGAATCCTTACTGCCGTCATTAACGAACATAACACGGCTCTCGCCGCTGATCTTGCCGGCTTCGGCAAGTTCATCCAGTTTGCTCTTGAACTTGCCGCTCGTAAGCGGAAGAACCTGCTCTTCGTTATAGCACGGAATCACAAGGTAAAGTACAGGCGTCATCTGAGCTCCCAACAAAACATGATAATACTAGATTATAGCATAATCATTAATCTTTCATCGTGTGGTTCTTATAATCTATCCTGGACTGGACTGATTCCGTCGCGCTTTCGGGATACTCATCCTGCCGGTACTGGAAGCCGTTCCAGCCGCCCTGCCAGAAGTCGTGCAGTTCTTCTGTCGTATACATAAAGAAGTAGCTGTCATAGCCCTCGCGCCATGTAGCATCACAGTGATACCACTGTCCGTTGATAAGCACGTAATTCCAGAAATGCGTAGCCGTCTCGTAAGGCCACCTCTCGATTATCATGTTCTCAAACCCGGCAACATCGAGCAGGGCTTTTACGGCATATGCCGTCGCATAGCAGTTTCCGTACCTTTGCGTATAAGCGCTGTATGCCGCTTCCGTCCAGGAATTATAATCGGTCTTGAGAATAAACCTTATGTTGTATCTGCACCACCAGACTATCTGGAGAGCGATCTCCTCCTCTGTCATTCCGGGTTCCGTTATCTCATCAAGTATCTCTTTCGCAGCTTCATAGACAACTTCCGGCTCGACATAGTTTTCGGGTTTTTCCATAACATGTATCTTAACGGTGACCGATGTCTCGTTACCGGAAAAATCCCTTGCCGTGTAGACAACATCATATGTTCCTTCTGTTTCCATATCAACATCCGACACATCGATATCAAGGACCGGGGCCGCATCATGATCATCCGTCACCTTGATATTCTTTTTGTAGGCAACCGAATCACCGATATAGTATTCGATATCAAGCGCCCCCGTTATGACCGGAGGAACGGAGTCTTTTGTTACCTCGAAAGGGATCATAACTTCCGTCTCGTTTCCGCACCCGTCAGTAAGCACCGCCGGTATCAGATAATTACCGCCTTCAGAAATATCGGGAACATCTTTCCAGGAAGCAGTTACATCAGTTATATCACTGATCCCCGTCACGCATGTCAGGGCATCAGGCAGTTCCTCACAGGCAAATATCTTCTGAGGGACAGCCTCTGCTGAAGGCGGGACCGTATCCTGAATGATAAGTCTGCAGGAGTGGTTTATGCCGTACATCCTGATGTTGAATCTTACTGTCTGAGGAAGATCTGTGTTCACTTCATCGAAATTCAGATTGCATGATACCAGTTCGGGAAAAGCAGGCTCCTCCTTGAAATACATGCCGATATCAGGCCTTAGGGTCCCGGCTTCTATCGTGACTTCGGTATTCAGAAGATCCGTCTCGTCTTTAAAGAACAGAACAGCCCTTACGCCCAGCAAAGAGATGAGCAGGATGATCACAAAGATCATGAGTGCTTTGATCAAATTCCCTTGCTGCTTAACGGTTTTCTTATCCGGGTGCTGAACCGGTTTCTTTGTGTTCTTTCCTGAAGACGCCGCTTTCCGCGCGGCAGGAAAATTTGCCGGTCTTGCAGCTCCTTTGTTTGACGAAGGAGCCGGAGTCCTCCTGACCGGAGCCTGATTTCTGCCGTCTGCAGGTTTATCCATATCAGTCTCTTATCGAATGCCCGCTGTAGTTGATCATGTACTGGACAGAATCCTCGGCGGAATCAGGATACAGATCCTCATCGAAAGAATAACCGTTCCAGCCGTTGTGCCAGAAATTCTCGAGTTCTTCCGTGGTATACATAAAGAAATAACTGTCATAACCCATTCTCGGCGTGGAGTCACAGTGATACCATTCGCCGTCAATGTTAATGTAATTCCAGAAGTGCGGATTATAGATATACGGGTCTCTGATAATGATCATATTCTCGATCCCGGCAACATCGAAAAGAGCCTTTGCGGTCATTGCGAACACATAGCAGTTGCCCTGCCTCTTGGTCAGTCCGTCATAAGCCGCTCTCGTCCAGTTCGTGTCATCACAGACAGAGATGTAATTTATGTTATACCTTACCCACCATGTTATCTGGATCGCGACTTCCATATCTGTCATGGAATCCCAGGTGATACTGTTCAGGACTTCCTCAGCCTCTTCATAAACGAGCTCCGGGTCGACCCATGTGTCAGGTTTTTCGACAAGTGTAAGCTCGATAGAGACCTCCGATACATTGCCTGTAAAATCCGTAGCCCTGTAGATTACCTCGTAGGTACCTTCTTCATCGGGGATCACGCCTGAAGTGTCAACTTCAAGCACCGGATTCGGATCTATGTCATCTGTTACCGTAACGTTCTCCCTGTATCTGATCGAATCGCCGATAAACACCTCGATATCTTCTGTTCCCTCGATAACAGGAGCAGTAATATCTCTTGTGACCAGGAAAGGAACTTCAACGATCGTCTCATTGCCTGAGGAATCCGTGACCGAAGCCTTCGCGGTAAGATTGCCTCCCCACGTAATGTTCGGAAGAGTTACCCATTCCACCGTGACATCGTTAAGGTCATATATATTCGTTAAGCAGTCTTCGACCGGCGGGATCTCTTCAATGGAATACATGGTCTGCGGTACTGCTTCGGCAGTCGGCGGCGTTGTATCGACTATATTGAGTACGCAAGGGAAATTGGTGCCGTACATCCTGACGGTAAATCTTATGGTCTGGGGCAGGACATAGTTCACGGTATCGAAATCAAGGTTGCAGGATACATAGTCCCCGAACATGGGCTCCCCGGTAACGTACATCCCGAGATCCGCTCTTTCACCGGCTTCAATGGTATGCTCGGTAACGATAAGAGCTGTATCCTTCTCATACACATAGAACGCTCCGTATACGGCGGCACCGAACAGAAGGACGAGGAACAAAAGAATGATAAGAGGCACTATGAACCTGGGTTTCTTTTTTATTCCGTACATCTTCCGCTCTTTGGCGCGGCTTACACGCTTGGGCTTTGAGCCGCCCGCGCTGTAAGGTCTTACGGAATCCTTTACCGGTTTACCCTTCTGTTTTTGTTCCCTGCGGTTCTCTTTACGCTCGAGGGCAGCTTCATGCTCCACAGCTTTAAACACTGCGGCATCGGCAGATCTTACCCGTGCGTGTTCCTTATGACGGAACTCATTGTCTTGCATTTCATTATCCCCGGTCAACGCTCCGGATAATTACCGGTAAAGCAGGCGTCACAATATCTGAAATTGTCACCGCCGAGCATAGCGTCCAAATCCTCATAATCCAGATACCCTAAAGAATCCGCGCCTATTATGCCACATATTTCAGGAATTGTGTGACTGCAGGCTATAAGGTATTTCTCATCCGGCACATCCGTGCCATAGTAACAGGGGTGCATGAACGGAGGCGAGCTGATCCTTACATGGACCTCAACGGCTCCCGCGTTCCTTAACATATTGACCTGGTTCGCGATCGTGTTTCCTCTTACGATCGAATCATCGATTATTACCACGCGCTTGCCCTTAACGACAGCGGAGATAGGATTAAGCTTTATCTTTACTGCCTGCTGGCGCTGTTCCTGCGAAGGCTTGATAAACGTCCTTCCGACATAGGAATTCTTTACGAATCCCTTTTCATAAGGAATACCCGACTCTGCCGCAAAACCCAGCGCGGCGTCGATCCCGGACTCGGGAACGCCGATAACTATGTCGCAGTCACAGGGATGTTTCCTTGCGAGTATCCTTCCGGCTTCTCTTCTTGCTGCAGCAACAGAGATACCGTCGATAACAGAGTCAGGTCTTGCAAAATATATGTACTCGAAAACGCATTTCTTCATGCCGCGCTTTATTCCGGAATCCAGAGTCCTGATGTTGCCGCCCTCAACGATGATGATCTCACCGGGGTTAACATCTCTTATGAATTCCGCGCCGACGGCTTCAAGTGCGCATGTCTCGGAGCAAAAGATGACCGCGTCATCAAGCTTGCCCATAACGAGTGGTTTTAAGCCGAACGGATCCCTGGCGGCAATAAGCTTACGGGGGCTCATGACAAGAAGCGCATACCCGCCCTTGATCATCCCCATGACTTCCTTTACGGCTTCTTCAACCGAAGGTGTGGATGCTCTCTTATGGGCGATCAGATAAGCAATTACTTCTGAATCAGTGGTTGTATGAAAGATAGCGCCTTTGTCCTCAAGCTCTCTTTTAAGGACATCGGCATTTGTAAGATTTCCGTTGTGTGCGATGGAAAGTGTACCCTTGGAATACTGGGTAACGATAGGCTGCGCGTTCTCGGGAACGCTTCCACCTGCCGTTGAATACCTGACATGCCCTATAGCGATATCGCCGGTAAGATTCTTTATCCTGTCGCTGCTCAACACATCGCTGACAAGTCCCATTCCCTTGACGCACTCTATGGAGGCGTCATCATTCGTGGCAATACCGCAGCTCTCCTGTCCCCTGTGCTGGAGACTGAAAAGTCCGTAATAAACATCACTGGCGCAGTATCTGCTGCCGTGAATTCCAAATATTCCGCATTCCTCATGTATGGCCATGAGTAGATTTTATCATCAAGCTCGCGAACAGATATGCGGTAAAATGTCTGTATTTTCGGGTATGACTTTTGAGTCTGTTTGGATATAACAACAAGGAACGGTTGTCTTAGTAGTACAATAGCCTTTATATGGTAAATTTATTTGCGGATTGCAATCTCTGCCCGAGGCGGTGCGGAGCGGACAGGACAAGCGGAAGGACCGGCTTTTGTAAAATGCCGGATTATCCTATAGTCAATCTTATTAAGCTCCACTTCGGCGAGGAACCGGTAATATCCGGCAGGAACGGAAGCGGCACGGTCTTCTTTGAGGGCTGCAGTCTCGGATGCGTTTACTGCCAGAATTACACGATCTCAAGAGGACCTACGGGACGCGGTACGAGGATGGATGAACAGTGTCTCGCAGAAGCGTATCTCAGACTTCAGGAACAGGGCGCAAACAACATCAATCTTGTAACCCCGATGCATTTCGCGCCCGTTGTTGCGGGATCGATTGTTAAGGCAAAAGATTCCGGTCTCACTGTTCCTGTCGCGGTAAACTGCTCAGGGTACGATCTGGTGTCAACCCTGAAACTTTTCGAGGGACTTGTCGACATATACATGCCTGACATGAAGTATTTCTCCCCTAAATTTTCATCGGAATACTCACACGCGCCTGATTATTTTCAGGTATGCTGCAGTGCCATAGACGAGATGGTAAGACAGACCGGCGATATAGTTCTGGGCGTTGACGGTCTGATCAAAAAAGGCGTTATCGTCAGACACCTGATACTCCCCGGAGGACTTTTCGATTCAAAACATATCATAGATTACCTGACCTCCAGATACGGCAACAGGATCTTTATCAGCCTTATGAGCCAGTACACGCCGATGCCTTCCTGCACCGGCAGGCTTAAGGACCGGCCTTCCGAGAGATCCTGCGGGATCCTTGCGGATTATCTCGCATCCTCGGGACAGACCAATGCTTTCATCCAGGAATATGAGTCTTCAGGAAAAGAAATGATCCCGGACTTCCTAACCTGAAGCCGGGATCACGAAATAATCTGTTGTATATTGCTCAGAGGATCTCTTCTATTATCTTCTCAAGATTAACCGCAGGAACAAACCCGACCGACTCTCTTACAACCTCTCCGTTTTTGAAGATCTTAACTGCGGGAATGCTTGAGATCATGTACTTCTCGGCAACCTCCATTGCCTCGTCAACATCGATCTTGCAAACTTTGAGCTTTCCCTCGTATTTCTCCGCAATGGCAGATATTACAGGCGCCAGCATTTTGCAGGGACCGCACCAATCCGCCCAGAAATCGACAAGGACCGGAATATCGCTTCCGAGGACCTCTGCTTCGAAATTATTGTCTTTTACCGCGATCTCTGCCATAAGCTCTTCTCCTTATTCATTCTTCTTTAGCTGATTATCTCACACGTTCTTCCTGTTTACTATGAATGGCTGATGTTTGTAATCAGACTAACATTGTTTGCCGTTGCAGCCGTCACCGGACACACATGATCCGCTGCCTTCGCAGACCCTGTAATTACCGCCTTCTATGCATAGGACTTTTCCGTTGATGATCGCGTCCGCGATCTTATAACGCGCCGACTCATAGATCTCTGTTACTGTGGTCCTCGAGACCGCCATCTTGACTGCGCATTCCTCATGCGTCATTTTCTGATAATCAACATGACGGATAACCTCATATTCCTCTATACTCAGGACCTGCGCATCCGTCCCTGATGTGCCCGCCGGCACAAATCTCGTGTATTTCGGTTCTCCGCAGACTCTTCTGACTTTTACCGGTCTTGGCATTTCTTCACTCCAAAATAAAGACATATGCCGCGTTAACGACATATGTCAATTATAACATTATATTGAACGGAAATCGAATCTTAACGTCAGATATCCTCACCCAATGATGAGAGATACTGGCCGTAATCCGTCTTCGACATTGACTGTGCGATCTGAAGGAAATGGTCCTTTTCGATCCAGCGGTTGTGCCATGCGATCTCCTCAAGGCATCCGATCATGCGGCCGGATCTCTGGGCAGCTCTTATCTGGCCTGCCGCCTCATAAAGGCTGTCCGGATTACCTGCATCGAACCAGGAGAATTCTTTTCCCAAAGGAATGACATGGAGCTGGTCACGCTTCAGATATTCCTCGTTGACTGTCGTGATCTCAAGCTCACCTCTTGCGGAAGGCTCGATCTTGCTTGCTATATCACATACCTGTGAGTCATAGAAATATAGACCCGGAACAATATAGTTTGACTTGGGATGGCGCGGCTTCTCCTCGATGGATACAGCTTTGCCGTCACTATCAAATTCAACGACACCGAAAGCTCTGGGGTCTGCGACATAATAGCCGAAGATGACAGCGCCTTCCTCCTGGCGTCCGGCCATTCTCAACTTGCGTCTGAAGAAAGGACCGTAGAAGATATTATCTCCGAGAGCCAGACAGACAGAATCACCGGCTATAAAATCCTTAGCGATTATAAACGCGTCGGCAATACCTCTCTGGACCTTCTGTTCCATATATTTGATCGAGATTCCGAGCTGTGTTCCGTCACCGAGCAGATCGACAAAAGGCTTTGTATCATCAGGAGGAGTGATAACAAGAATATCCTTTATCCCTGCTTCCATAAGGACAGAGAGAGGATAGTAGATCATCGGTTTATCATAAACAGGAAGCAACGGCTTGCAGACCGGTTTTGTAATCGGATAAAGACGGGTACCCTTTCCCGCAGCAAGAATAATGCCTTTCAATTTTGCTACCTCCGAAAATTTTCAAAATATGTTGATTATATAAATCATACAATAATCACCCGCGGTTTGAAATATGAACCTGTGGCATTTACCTGTCAATTCATTCATTCCCGGACGGATCACCGGCCTTTTGTTTCTTAAATTCGAGAATGCCTTTAAGCTGTTTATATTCCAGCTGGAAAAAGAAAGCCCCTGATCCTCTCCAGGCCTTCTCCATCATTTCCACGGCATTTTCCAGATCTGCCAGACCGTCCCGTCCTTTCATCATACATCCGCGGTTGGAATAGGCACCGGCAAGAGTGGCGAGATCATCATATGAACCGGTCTGAACATACAGTATTTCGAGCATTTCTATCTCCCTGTTAAGATGAGACAGAATCACATTCATATCTTCACCCAGAAAACGTTCTATTGCCGCCAGTGAACTGAACGTCTTTGCCGCGGCTCTTTTTAAGTCTATGGAATCATCGATCTTCATCTGAAGTTCAAACAGTTCAATTGAATCCTTAAAATATTTAGCGGCTCTTGCAACATCATCATGATATTGGGAGACATCTTTTTTCATTAAGCTTTCACGGTAGAACGGTATCAGTATGGCCTGCCCCATCTGATAAAGGTCCGCTCCGACCCGGGCGATCATACTGCAGTCGTCTTCAACCATCCTGAAATAATTCTCTTTGGCGGTTTTAGATTTATTAAGTATTTCAAGCCTTGTCTCAACGGAACTGTTTTCGAATTCACATAATTCGAACCGAAGGTCATAACAGTCGGCAAGTTTCAGGTAATAATACGGCGGATCTGATTTCTCAAACATTTTGATCTTTTCAAACGCGCTCCGGAGCCAGCCTTTGATCGCATCAACTACTTTTGCGGTGAATTCTTCTCTGCGTTTACGCTCTTCATCAGCTGCAGCTTTGTCCATACTCGTAACAAAAGGCTGGGAATAAAAATCCTTATGAAGCTCGATAAACATCTTTATCAAAAGCATCAGTTCTTCCGTAATCACTTTTAAGTCAGATGCGTCATTAGAGAGTTCTGCTGACAGATATCCGTAAAACTTCTTCTGCCAGTCTACAGCCTTCCTCATGTCTTTAGTCTTCCTGTCACCGTATCTGTAATAAGATACGATCTGTCTGTACGCCGCGCATGATCCGCTCTCTGCAGACTTGGCCAGGTAATCCAGCGCATATGCCGGATTCTTTTCGGTCAGGATCCCCTGAAGATATGCCATTCCGATATAGTAATCCCTTTCGCCGGACGGCAGTTCCCTGCGCCTGCCGGGAATATCAAGGGATAAAATCGCTTCGCATATACTCTCTGTATTTTCGGGAACCGGATCCGGAATCCCCGGGAAAAGATCAGAAAGTTCCTTTCTGTCAGTTGCGACAGCTTCAACCGGGATTATCTTTTTCCCGTATGATACGGAATCAGGATACTCATGAACCATAACATAATTACCCTTCTCAAGGACAGAAGGAGTAACTGCAAGGATTACGATATCACTTTCTTCCAATGCTTCCCGGATCGCTTCATTGTATTCTTCACCCGGAACGAGAAATTCATCAAACCAGATGGCTATATCCCTTAGTCTCTCATCTGAATGCAGATCCTTCATTATCTTCAGGGCATATGCCCTGTCTTTCTTACGGTAACTCAGGAATACCTTCAGTCTCATTGAACCGGAGATCTTATCCTTAAGAACCTGTTCACCTGCCACACCGTTAATAAAATTCTTCAACTTCTCTTTGAACGGAAGTTCGGTAACATCATTCTCATATATATTCAGCCACTGGATCTTTCCGAATATCTCCTCAAAGGAATGCATCTCCACGTACTGAAAGATCAAAGGAAGCACAGGGATCCCGCAATCAAAGGCTATCTTCAGTTCCCTTCTCAGATACGGATCATCTTTCAGTGTTTCCGGAGTTACCGGGAACACTATGATGTTCATATGCTCCAACAGGGGGTCCTCGTCATCACGCTCCCTGCCGAACATCACAGCGTCAGCTCTCACGGAAAGCAACATCTCACCCGCGCGCTCAAAAAGCTCCGCATCATCTTTGCAGCAGGCAATATAGATCTTGGTCTTATCCTGGATCAAGGCATCTTTAGGATATGTCCTCATCTTTCAGTTCCTCACAGAATCGGTCATAATGCGTAAAGCCCTGTCCGTTAAGGAACCGAGCTTATGTACCTAAAGTGTACCAAAAGAGAAACAAAAAAGCCTCGAAAACAATGTTTTCAAGGCTTTGATATGGAGCGGGATACGAGATTCGGACTCGCGACTTTCACCTTGGCAAGGTGACACTCTACCACTGAGTTAATCCCGCGTGCTCGATTATTATATTGTCGGGTCCTGATTTTGTCAACTTAAAATTTTTAACGATTTCTGCTTTTTTCACCTGAGAGCCTGAAAAGCGTGTTTACTGGTCGCTTATATCGCTGTCGATAGTAACGACAACATCATATCCGGGCAGAGCCTTCTTAACGTCTCCCACGATATGGGCAATGAGTCCCTCCCTGTCCGGTTCATCAAAATCAACGACCACGTCAAATGTAATCCTCTTCCTCTCCTCATCAACGTAAAAACCGTGAAGCTGCAGGATGTGCTTGTGGTCAACGACGATCTCCGTGATATCATTTCTCATCTTCATGAGTTTTTCATCAGAGGAATTGTTCGAATAAATTCCGACAGCCGTAAGGATTATTCCCGTATCAGTGTATGTCTTTTCGCTGATGCTTCTGGTAAGGGCATCGATCCGGTCCGCGGTCATGGTATCATCAACCTCTATGTGGAGTGAACCCAAATATCTGTCGGGACCGTAGTTGTGAAGGACTATATCATATACGCCGTGAACTTCGGGAAAACCCGATACGCATTCTTTTACTTTACGCGTATACTCTCCTTCAACCCTGTGACCGAGCATATCGTCAACCGCTTCGAATATGATCTCAACGCCCGCCTTAAAGATGAAGAACGAGATTACTACACTGACATATGCTTCAATGTTCAATCCGGCGAAAATCAAAACTATGGCGGAGATAAGGACTGCCGTGGATAATCCGGCATCGAAAAGAGCGTCTTTGCCCGATGATATAAGCAGGTCCGATCTTGCCTTCTTTCCCTGCTTCGTCACATAGATTCCCAGGAATATCTTTACAACGATAGCTACTGAGATAACTGTAAGAGAGATGACCGAATGCTCCGCCTCGACAGGCTCTATGATCTTTTTTACCGACTCCCAGAGAGCCGTAATACCGGCATATATTATCAGCGCGGCAACGATCATCTGCGCCAGGTACTCTGCCCTGCCGTGGCCTAACGGATGCTTCTTGTCGGGTTTTCTTGAAGCGATCTTGGTACCGATTATCGTAATTACGGATGACAGGACATCGCTTAGGTTGTTTACGGCATCAAGGACCATGGCTGTCGAATGGACCGCAAAACCTAACAGAGCTTTAAAGGTCGCGAGCAAAACGTTCGCTATGATCCCAATAACTCCGGTCTTTACGATAGTCTTTTCTCTGGAAAACGCTTTTTCCTGTTCAGCCATGAAAATTTCTTTCTCTCCGTAAATTACTATGGGGCTGCGAGAATCCCGCAGCCCCCGCTGTTTTCTTTTATACTAACGTTTTATGCAGGCTGGAAATTCTCCTTGCCGACTCCGCATACAGGACACTTCCAATCATCAGGAATATCCTCGAAAGCCGTGCCGGGCGCGATTCCGCTGTCAGGATCACCGATCTCGGGATCATATTCGTAGCCGCAAAATTCGCATACATATTTCTGCATAGTAATGTCCTCCTCGGAGTTTTAATAGATATATTTTACACTTATTCAGGAAAATATACACTTGGTCTGAATATCAGGATACCCTTGTGAAACTTTGCCGTCTATCTCTTCGTGCGCAATTCTTCCCAACGCTGTTTGCGTTTAAGTTTTTTGATCAGAGCTTCATCTTTATCTCTTCTCATATGGAATACGATGGCTGCAGGAATGAGACACAGACACGTTAATACGACGCTTGCTGCCGATGCCCTGTTATATAGATAACTTCCGGCAAATGCCTGATTCCGTATATACATTAGCATCGTGAGTCCGGCATTGTTGCAACGCGCTCCGATGAGCATTGCCGGGACATCAAACAGATTGAGTCCTCCCAATATAGACACAACGATCAGATAAGTCATGACCTCACGCATACAAGGAAGCGTGATCTTAAAGAAGGTCTGAAGTCTGTTGCATCCGTCTATCTCTGCGGCCTCAAAAACCTCTGTTCCGATACCCAGGATGCCGGCAATAATAAGAATCATCGTGGAACCGAAATACATATATATATTTACTGCAATGATGATCAGTTTAACCGACCATTCATGAGAAAAGAAGTCGTAATTCTCTCTTTCGATTCCGAAGAATTCAGCAAAGAGATTGCATATATCATTGACCGCGCCTTTCGGATAACCGAACAGACTTGCGAAGAGCATTGCCATCGTTACTCCCGCAATAATATTCGGCATATAGTAAAGGGTCTTAAAAAGGCCTTTTGCTTTTATCTTCAGTTTCCGGTCCGTATACCACGCAGCGAAAAGCATTGCCAGAGTATATTCGGGAACGGCGCTTATGAGCCATAAGACACATGTATTAATAAACGCTTTTTTGAATGATGCGGAGGTAAAAACATCCAGATAATTCTGATACCATGGTTTGCCGACTTCAGTTAGGAAATTCCATTCGGTTGTTCCGGCACCTTTAAAATCAGTAAATCCGAGTATTAATGTGTTAAAGGTAGGATACAGGGCAAATAAAATAAATGCCAAAACAAACGGGATCGAAAAAAGATAGCCGTATTTTGAATATCTGACCATTTTCTTCTTTCTCATTGTTATTCTCCGAATTATATAGCACTGCTTATTCAACAGGTGCCGAGATAAAGGAAACGCTCCTTAACTTTCCGCTTGTCTCATTACCGTATTTTTCCTTGTGTTTCTTTTCGTATCTGATGCCGATCTCATATATTTCATCAAGCATGTTCTTCATTTCATCATCATCCAAATAGAAAACGGAAGTGCCGAAACACAGCTGATCATTTTCAGCCTGACTGTTAGCTTTATCTCCGTATTTTTGACTGAAGTTTGCGAACTTCAGATATAAGTCCATAAAGTATTGGTAAGCCTTGTCACCGAGATCAAACCGGTCAATGAATTCCTTGATATTCTCGGCCAGCAAACGTTCCGTACTGCCTCTTACTTTCCGTTCTTCTTTGACAACGATCGCCCTGGCATCTATCAGAAAATTTACCTGCCTGTACAGAGTCCTTCTCGGAACATCCTGAAGATAATCTGCCAGTTCTTTGGTGGTTGCATTACCATAAGTTATCAGATATCCGACGATCCTCCACCTGACCTGATTTAACATTACTTCCGAAAACAACATATTTTTTCCCCGTTTATAATGATGATTTTATATTAGTGCCAAAAATGGCACAAGTCAAGCATATATGCTTTAAGCGGATTAATAACAGTCATATATCCTGATTTTTAGAAACAAATGGATAACTGTGTACCAGCCGAAAAAGTAAAAGCCCTGAAACGCAACCGTTTCAGGGCTTTGATATGGAGCGGGTTACGAGGCTCGAACTCGCGACATTCAGCTTGGGAAGCTGACACTCTACCAACTGAGTTAAACCCGCATTGGCTTTAAAACAAGGAAATCTTATCAGACCTGACCGTTGAAATCAAACACAGGCGCCATCTTTATCCTGTCATCTCCGGCAAATCTTATGAAATCATCACACATCTCATGCCTGAATTCTTCTGTTGCAAACGGGATCCAGAATTGCGTGTCAGAGAAATTTGCCCAGACCAGCATGTATGACAGCCTCTTTCCTCCCTCCGTGGATGTCACCGCATCAAGGATCGAGGTAAACCAGTCGCTTACAGTATTGTCCACCGGAGCAAGACCTTCGAAATATCCGTATTCAGTCTCCAGTGAGCGGTATCCGAACTCGGTCAGAGCCGTGATCTTGCCGTGTTCTTTTGCGATATCAAAGATCACATCCAGAGATGAAGACAGTCTGTGATAGAATCCGTCGCCTTTATGCGGCTTGTCGTGATAATAATCCAGACCGAGGATATCAATATAATCATCACCGGGATATCTGGCCATATATTCTTTCGCATTAATGGCAGGACCGTTGGGGGAATATGCGACAGCAAGGTTATCAACGCCCTTCTGATCGAAAAGATAATCTATGGTATATCTGAACAGTTCAATATATTCCTCATCAGTAAGGTAATCTTTTCCCCACCAGAACCAGTCTCCGTTGCACTCATGGAAAGGTCTGAAGATCATTGGAATCTTCTCGCCTTCAACATCGATACACCTGTCCGCAAAATCGGCGATCATATCCAGGAATCTGCAGTATTTCGAATCGAGGTCACCGCCGGGCATGATCCTTCTTCCGCAGTCGCCTTCGGTAATGTTAGGTGAATAGTCATAGAATTCCTCGCCGCCTAACGAGAAATTGGGCATATGTGAAGAAAGAGTAATTATCAGGCCCTGACGCCTCATATTCTTGACGACAGTAATGAGGTCATTCATGTTGCCCTCATAGCCAAGGAAACTCAATGTGTCTATTCCTATAATGGCAGGATGGCTGCCGCAGAGATTTTTGCAGTCGGACTCAGTTCCGTCAGCCGCGCTTATGGACACGCCGATATGTCCGGCGTTCTGCTGCCCGAATAAGATGCTGTCACTATCCGCGAAATCTCTTAAAATACCGAGAAGGTTCTCGAGCTTCCCGGATCTTTTATACTTAAAACCCATCAGTTGCTGCCCTGTTTCTTCTGAAAATCTCCGAAGGGATCCTGAATATCCGTTATATCGCCTCCGAGATGCTGTATAGCTGACATCATCTCATAGAAAAGCTCTCTTCCGATCGTCTTCTGATTGCGGTTTATATAATTCTTGAACATCTGCACAGCCCTGTCATCGCCGTAATCGGCAAGACAGATAACAGCATATATCTTGTTGGTCATATATCTGAACGCATGCCTTAAGGTCTGATATATCTCCTCCGTCTTATGCTCTTTGCCGATCTCGGTGAGCATTATGACAATGTCCTCGCAGGGGCCTTCAAGACCGCTCTCGGCATTTGTCTCGATGATATTTATAAGAAATGGTTCCGACACTTCAGGGAACGCCTCAACATAGCCCGCTATCGACTCAGCAACGAACTCTCTTGTCTTGCCGTAGCTCATATAGCGGTCAAGCACAGCCTGAATGTAGCATGGCTCTTTCATCCTGGTAAGAACATCAAAGCACGCGATCGCCTTCTGGAACTGCATTTCGAAAAGGACATCCTCATCAGGCATCTCCTCCTCGGTCCATGCGCATTCGCCGATGATCCTTCCGCAGTAATCCCTCACCATGTCAGCGGGTTCTTCCGCTATGCTGGCAACTAAAGACTGCGGCACGCCCCTGTCCAGGTTAAGAGCGCTGTACTCGAGTGTCTCTGTCTTTTCGTCAAAGCTCATCTCATCCCAGACCTGACGCATCGACTTGTCGCCAAGACGCTCGTCGGGCTCATTCTCGAGCTTCGTTGTAGCCATATCCGTCTCTTCTTTTGCGAGGCGCTGAATGTATTCTTCATATGTGGTCTCATCGACGCCTTCAGGCTTCTGGTCGAGCTTATCGCCAAACTCATCAAGCTTCTGTTCAAGTATCAGGGCACCGATCTCATCGTATCTTTTAAGTAATTCCTTAATATCCTCTCTCATGCAGACCTCATCTTTCGGAGACTAATCCTGTTTTTTGACTCAACTATTTTACTCTGATTAGGGGCGCAAAAAAAGCGTCGCTTTGTAAGAAATACAAAACGACGCTTTCTGGAGGTACCACCCAGATTTGAACTGGGGATCAGGGTTTTGCAGACCCATGCCTTACCACTTGGCTATGGTACCATTGGTGACCCGTACG
>JAEEGL011687641.1_pt1 | contig 25772 bp, 19 predicted proteins | sample 9134231 | NCBI WGS metagenome assembly JAEEGL01 (sample SAMN16246548, study PRJNA631951) | gut metagenome | biome: gut microbiome; feature: rumen; material: fiber-attached | host: Bos | place: Iran: Karaj | collected 2018-10 | reverse complement strand
CGTTTCCGCAGGGATGTCGACGCTGCTTGCGTATACGTCAACGCCCCGACTTCATTCAGTGACGGAGGGGAGTTCGGCCTTGGAGCGGAGATCGGCATCAGTACCCAGAAGATGCATGCCCGAGGCCCCATGGGACTTGAGGCTCTTACCACCTACAAGTGGCTCATCGAAGGGGAAGGACAGACAAGACCTTAGAACAATCATCAAACCTTATATCATGAAGACAGCTATAATCGGTGCAGGAAACATGGGAGGAGCCCTCGCCAAGGGCCTTGCATCAAGCGGCAAATACTCCGAAGGGGACATAAGGGTGTCCAACCGTTCGGAAGGCAAACTCCTTTCACTGAAGGAATCATTTCCGGGAATGGTCACGACTCTTGACAACCGCGAAGCGGTCAAAGGCGCCGACGTGGTCGTGCTTGCGGTCAAGCCTTATCTGATTGAAGGGGTGATTTCCGGAATCCGTTCTTCCCTGAGCGAAAATCAAATCATAGTAAGCCTTGCCGCAGGAATCACTTTGAACTCGATTTCCGCGCTTCTGCCGTTCCAGGCCATGCCTGTGTTCAGGGTCATACCCAACACAGCTATGAAGGTGGGCGAGAGCATGACACTTCTTTGCTGCCGTGACGCTGAATCCGAGCATATGAATGTTGTGGAGGGCATGTTCTCCCTTCTGGGTAGGACGATGTTCATTCCCGAAAAGGAAATGGACGCCGCTACGGCCCTCTCATCCTGCGGAATAGCATACGCCCTCAAGTTCATTGAGGCAGGAATGACTGCGGGAGTGCATATGGGTATAACCCCCAAGGAATCAAAGGAACTCGTCGCCCAGGCTATGGCAGGGGCGGCCAAGATAATCCTTGAAGGGGATTCTCATCCGGGAGAAGAGATACTGAAGGTCTGTACTCCGGGAGGACTCACAATCAAAGGTGTCAAGGCCCTTGAGGACGGCGGATTCCCTTCCGCTGTCATTGCTGCGATGATGGCCGCAAAGAACTGACAAATTCTACCGATATGAAACATCAGAGAATCACGCCGAAGCAGGCGAAGTACAACTGTATCAGCTTTGGTTTCTATACCCTTATGGGCATCTACTGGCTTGTCACTGGCATTATGGACAAGAAGATCTTCCTTTGGGTCATGGGAGGATTATTTACCCTTCTCAACCTAGGAGTGATAATATACACAATATGGCAACTGAAGCATTATCCTCTGGAAGATCCGGTCGCGGACGCACAGATTGAGCAGAACGCCAAAACCGGTATGACAGGCATGGCCATAGTCATGGGAATCATCGCCGTCTCTTTCCTGGTCGCTTTCGGCTTAGCGTATCTTCTTAAAGTTTAACAAATTGCCCGGCCTTAAGGTCGGGCAATCTTTTAAGCGGAGTCCTCTTCTGCTTGTTTTTTCCTTTTCGGAATCCTCTTGGCGATTCCCATGGCTCCGGTTGGACATACCAGACGGCACAAGTGGCATCCTACGCATTTGGCGCCATTGATTTTCGGTTGTCTGTCATCCCCGAAAGAGATGGCCTGATGGCCACCGTCCTTGCAGGAGATGTAGCATCTTCCGCAGCCTATGCACTTTTCCCTGTCTATTGTGGGGAACACCATGGTGTCGCGGTCGACCGTCAAGGGACTCACGAAATTGCCGATGTCTGAGCCCACCATGTCGCTGATCTTGCTAATTCCGTTCTTTGCCATGTAGGTCTGGAGTCCCAGGGTCAGGTCGTCAATGATCCTCTGGCCGTATTCCATTATGGACGTGCAGACCTGGACTGTCTGGCAGCCGAGCTTTATGAAGTCAAGCGCATCTGCCCATGTGTAGATTCCACCTAGACCGGAGATGTTCAACGTCTCCTTGATAGGGTTGTCGGCCATTTCGAGGATGAACCTCAGCGCTATGGGCTTCACAGCGGCACCGGAATATCCGGAAACGATCTTCTTTTCGCCTACGATACCGCCGGGAGTGATTGACTTTATGGTATTTATTGCGGACAATCCGTCGGCTCCTCCGAATTTCGCGGCCATGGCGGCAGGTGTCATCGACGCCACATTGGGGGTCATCTTCGCTATCACAGGAATCTTCACCGAGCGTTTGACGAATGCTGTGTGATAGGAGACAAGTTCAGAGTTCTGCCCCACGTCGCTGCCCATTCCTGCGAGTCTCATCTGGGGGCAGGAGAAGTTGAGCTCGATCGCATCCACACCGGCACGCTCCGCCATCTGCGCAAGCTCGATCCACTGCTCGTCAGTCTGTCCCATGATGGATGCCACTACGACCTTCGTGGGGTAATTCTCCTTCAGCCTGTGGAGGATGTCGAAATCCACATCTACGGGGTTCTCGGACAGTTGTTCCATGTTCCTGAATCCCGCGAAGCTTCCGTCAGCGCGTTTCACGGCGTCGAAACGGGGTGACACTTCGTTTATATCCTGGAGGCAGATCGTCTTGTAGAATACACCGGCCCATCCAGCCTCGAAAGCGGAAGCGACCATGTCGTAGTTGGTACAAACCGCTGAAGAAGCCAGGAAGAAAGGGTTCTCGCAGGGAATTCCGCAAAGTTGCGTCTCCAAAGAGGGAAGAGGGCCTTCATAAGGTTCGGGTACGGATTTCGCCAATGCCCTCAAACGGACAGGCCAGTCATAGTGTATACAGGCTTTCTCCGCGGCTTTGAGTTCTTCCTCGGTGCATCCAGCGAACCATTTGCCGGCGTTGTCGATATTTTCAGATTTGATTGCCCGGACCGCTCTTGCAGGGTCTCCATTCTTGCAGACTGCGCTGCACGGGGGATTCTGGCACAAAAGGCAGCGTGCAGCTTCTTCACGGATGTTGATGGTGCTCATGTGGTAGAGTATTGGTTATGAGTCCAAAAATAGCAAATAATCAGTTTCTAGATAATAAGTGGAGCGGAAAATGACGAAAAAAGGCCCGGACCATATGGCCGGACCGATAAATCACTTTGAACTGGAAGAAGATTACCTCTTCTTGAAGAGTCCGCCGAGGATGCTGGCTGCAGCTCCGATAGCGGCAGCGTTGCCGAGGACGTTCTTTCCGCTTCCGCCTCCCTTGAGTGTGAGGATGATGTCATTGAAGTCTACGTCACCGTCGCCGTCCTGATCCCTGAACAGTCCGCCGAGTTTGCCCATGATGCCTGGAATCACTCCCAGAAGGGGAGCTGCGAGAGAACCGAGGTTCAACTTGGAAAGGACGTTGTTGTTGAACAGATTGCCTGCGAGAGCAGTGACGGGGCTCTGTGCGGCAGCGGTCCTGCCGGTGAACAGGTCAGTCAGCTGGGCTACACCTCCTGCCTTGGTAGCGGTCTGGGTGAGACTTCCGAGGATGGAGGAAGAAAGTCCGTTAAGAACAGTGTTCTTGACGTTTGCGGGGATGTTGAGGCCTCCTGTGGCGTTTGTCACCTGGCCGAGGATAATGTCACTGATTGATGCCATGTTTTAGTGTTTTATTAAAAGTGAACTATTTGTTTATAAAATGATTGTACATTCTTCGAAGTGACCCGTCTATGACTGCATAATCACCTTCTGATGCAGAATTCGAAGTGCCGTTGCTTATCATCACGAAGCCGAATTTCTTCTCGGGATCGAAGAACATCGCGCTCCGAAGTCCGTATGCTCCTCCAGTATGTCCGACAAGGGTCACACCGGGGACATATCCACCTTCATCGACCCACAGGGCGAGACCGTAGTTCTCATCGGAGGACCTTGGCGTCTGCATGTTCTTGGAGGAACTCTCGCTCATTATCTTTTCCCCGTTCTCGCCTGTTCCGTAGTTCATGTGCATGATCATGTATCTGGCGAGGTCCGGAGCGGATATCTTCATGCCTCCGGTGGGGGAGAAGACGGGAGTGTCGGTCCCCATATTGTAGTTCCTTATCCTGTCGCTCCTCGGAGCATAGGCTTCCACACTTTCGACCATTTCTCCATTCACGGAGCCGTTGTCCGGATCATTGGAGTAGAGTTTGGCGAAGCGTGACGTGTCCAAGGAATCCACGCAGTATCCTCCGTAAAGCCCAAGGGGCTCAAGCACATGGTGCACTACGTACTGGTCGAACCTTTCGCCGGAAAGCTTCTCGATGAAGGAACCGATCAGGTTGTAGTTGAGATTGCAGTATTCGTATCCCGTTCCGGGTTCGTAGTCGTTGTAGCATTTGGCCCAATCTGGGTTGGTCTCGGGGTTAATGCTCTCGAAGGAGAAGTACCCTTGGGAGTCGTTGATGCTGGAAGTGTGTGACATCATCATCTCGAGAGTGATCACCGTGTCAGGGTATTTGGGATTCCTGATGGGGAATCCCGCCAGTGCGGAAGCGTCTTCATCAAGGCTCACGATGTTCTTTTCCACAAGCTGCATGATCGATGTCGCGCTGAATGACTTTGAAATGGAAGCTATCCTGAAAAGGGTGTTCTCCTTTATCGGTGAACGGGTTTCCGTATCGGCTACACCGAATGAATGGGTATAGATTATATGTCCGTCTTTGACAACAGCCACTCCCATGCCGACATTTCCTATGGAGTCACGGAATGCTTCCATATCCTTCTCGAAGGCTCTCTCTTTGGAAGAGCAGCCGGAAATCAATGTGCCACAAAGAAAGAGTGTCACCGCCGGAAGGATCAATGTCCTTATGGAAGAAAAATGGAACATATTATTGGACTTACGGATACAAAAATAACAATTCCGTAGAAATAATGACATTGAACTTGAGAAAGTGATCATTTCTCCCTCACCCTCTTTCCGGACATGTGCTCTATGGTGATTTCTATGATATCAGCTTGGGGCCCGTTCTTCTTCATGTCGTCCTCAAGGTCATATCCTTCAGGGAAGTACTTGCCTCCGATAAGACGGAGAATGCGGTCCTTCTTCTTTTCGTCCTGCAGGAATGCAGCCTTTCCGAAGCATATCACGCTCCTGAAAGTGTTCCACCATTCGCCCTCGTATTTGACGCCTTCGTCAAGAACGCAAAATGAGACTTTGGGACTTCTCAAGATGGAGTCGTGCTTGTGGCCGGCTTTCGCTCCGTGGATGTAGATTTTCCCTTCATGATAGAGGTGATTGACCGGTATCGTATATGGGTAGCCCATTTCTCCTCGGACGGCGAGGATGCCTCTTGGAGCCTTTGTGAGTATGTCTTCGCATTCCTCTTTGGAGATCTCCTGCTTGAAACGCCTCATTTTCCTGAATTGTACAGGAGGTATGTCCTTCTTGTCATTCTCCTTCTCAAGGGATGCCGGCCTTCTCATTATTACGTGGGGAATGCCGTCCTCAAAGAACTCTTCCGAGTTTATCCGGAAACCTTCCTTCCCATAGAATCCTGCAGCGTATGTCTGGGCTTCCAGATAGAGGCTTTCCGCCCCCATCACATTGATCGCGTATTCCACAGCTTCGTGCAGGATCTTCAGCCCGAGTCCTGTCCCGCGGCTGATCGTGATGACCCTTCCTATCTGGACTGTGCCGGGATCACCCTCCCTGTGGAGCACACGGAGGTAAGCCAGAACTTTCCCGTCATCATCGGCATAGAAGATATGGACACTGTCTTCGTCCAGACCGTCGGCGTCCTGGTAAGGACAGTCCTGCTCCACGATGAAGACATTTTCTCTCGCACGGATTATTTCATAAAGCTCTTTCGGTGTGAGCTGGTCGAATGTTTTGACTATGGTGTTCATAGGGGGGAAAGGAGTATTTATGTCAGAGGATTTTCAAGGCGATATGGGCGCAGGCTTCAGCGTCAGCCAAGGCGTGATGATGTCTTGAGAGGTTGAAACCGCACGCTGCGGACACCGTTTGGAGCTGATGGTTAGGGAGCGTCCTCCCGAAGTGTCTTCTTGATGCCCAAAGAGTGTCATGGAACTCGTAATCAGGGTAATCCATGCGGTACACTCTGAATACGGACTTGAGGCATCCTTCATCGAATTTGGAGTTGTGGGCGACAAGGGGAAGTCCTTCGATCAGAGGCTCTATCTCGTTCCATACATCCGGGAACAGTGGAGCGTCCTCGGTGTCGTCAGGACAGATACCATGGATTCTCATGCAGAACCATTGGAAGTATTCGGGTTCCGGATGAATGAGGCTGTAGTACGAATCCACGATTTCTCCTCCACGGACTATGACAACCCCGACACTGCAGATGCTGCAGGGCTGCTCGTTCGCTGTCTCGAAATCTATTGCCGCAAAATCAGTCATGTCCGTTTTCGGGAAAAGTTGTCCTTGGACAAATATATATTTTATTTGGCGATAATGGTTATATTTACCGCAAAGAAAATCCATATGAAAATGCGTCGAATATTGCCATCCCTCACAGCGATCGCAGCTGCCGCTGCAGTAGTATCTTGCGGAAGCAGTGAAGAGGCCGCCATCAGGCAGGCTATCTCTTACCAGTTGTCCGTTTTCCCTGAGAGCAGCGCTCAGGACGTGTACAAGAACTTTTGCCAGGACAATCTCGGCCCGGGACATCTTATCCCCAATCCCGACAATGCATCATCCTACCTCAAGAGGGAACTTTCCGAATACAAGGAGGACCTGGACAAAGGCTTGTATTCGGTTCCCGAACTCAAGTATTATCCGGTAGGGGATTGCGGGAACTTCTATAGAGTAGATCTTTCGGTGATATTGGATTCCCTGATTGATTTTGAGAGTTTCTTTTCCGCTTTCCTCAGGAGCACAAACGAGGGGCCTATGATCACTAATGAAGAATGGAAAGAAAAGTGGTCAAAGGTTGAAGCCGTTCTAAGGAAAAGTTTCCCTGATATGCCGGGATTGGAAGAAGACCTTGCTGAGATAGATTCATTTGTCGCAAAGGACGATTTAATCTTGCATCACAGCGATATTTTCGAACAGACTTACCATCCTCACTACAGGATAATAGGTAAGGAATTGTTCGAAAAGGAGGTACTCCCTTTCTTGGCACAAAAGTGATAAGCGGTTTTTCCAAAACGCGGAACAAAAAAAAACGGGCCCGGAATTTCCGGACCCGTAGTCGTGTCAGGAGGTCACCCTCCTAAAGGATTTTCTAGAATACGTAAGCGACACCGATCTTGAGCTGGTTGCGCTTCATGATGACATCACCGTTGCCCTTGTAGAGGTTGGTAAGGCCGAGGTCGTATCCGACAGTGATGCGGATAGAGTCCATAACCTGTGCACCTACACCACCACCGACGAGGACGTTGAGGCGTGAATAGTCGTCATTCTTGAAGTTGTCAACAGTGCTTTCTCCGCTGACACCTGCTACAGAACCTGTATATTGGGTCTTGGAAGATAGGCCGTACTGGATGGTAGGTCCTGCATAAACGAAGAACTTGGCATCGGGTGCGAGGTTGAAACCGTAGCTGAAGTCAACAGGAATGTTGAGAGAGTGCTCCTTGAAGTCACCACCGAGGGTGAGACCAGCGAGGTTGTCAGAATCTTTCTTTCCCATCATTGACCAATAGAGACCGGGAGTGATAGCGAAAGCGTCAGAAACATGAATGGTATAACCAACACCGGCATAAACGCCATTGAGATTGTCAGATGATTTGTCAGCGTCTTTGTTTGCCTTAACGGTTTCGGTGTCATTAAGATAACCTGCACCTACATGTACCTGAGCGAAAGCGCTTGTAGCAAGAAGCATCATTGATGCTGCTGCGAGAATTGAAATAACTTTTTTCATGTTTAACAAAACTTTTATTGGTTTTGCCCTATTTAAGAACAACCTCCATGCCAAAAATGCATTTTTGGGTATTTATTCGACCAAATGAAAACAATCAGGACAAATAAACCATAAATTGTTTTAATATGTAAAGTGTTGAGTTGCAGATGTTTGTTTGGGAATTGCCGCCGGGAAAGATTTTTTTAAGGACAACGTGTCATACCTCTTTTGTCATAATTTGTGCGGATTCTTAAGATTTTTTTGTCATTCAACGCAAGTATTGCTTAATTTCGGGTTTAGAGGGTGTGTTTAAAACAATATGTCATGAAAACAATGAGATTTCTGAATATCGCTGCAGTCTTTTCACTTATTGGATTGGGGCTGCAATCATGCAAACTGGATGATTCGAAGATGGATTATGACCTGGTGTATCCTTCCGCTCTTGTGACGGTGAAGCCCGATGCTGAAGGGACAGGTTTCTACATGCAGCTCGATGACAAGACAGTCCTTATTCCGACCAACGTCACCAAATCCCCTTATGGAGATAAAGAGGTAAGGGCTCTTGTCAATTATAACGCTGCCGAACCCAACGACATCTCGGCTTCCAACGCATATGACGGTTCTCTTGAAAAGAAGAACGTTTTTGTCAATTGGATGGATTCCATCCTGACCAAACGTATGCTTGTGCCCAGTGATGTAAGCGGATCTCTCGGTAATGATCCTGTGGAGATCGTCAATGACTGGGTGACCATAGTGGAGGACGGTTATCTGACACTCCGTTTCCGCACTCTCTGGGGAAGGGGAGTGACCCATTATGTGAACCTTATCCCGGTGCCTGATGAAAAGAACCCTTATCATGTCAAGTTCTGCCATGACGCCAAGGGTGACGTTTTCGGAGAATGGGCTGACGGCCTTGTGGCATTCCGTCTTGACGCCCTCCCCGATACTGGAGATTCAGTAGTGGACCTGGTGCTCGATTGGGATTCATTCAGCGGCAAGAAATCCGTGACTTTCAAATATTCCACGCGTAAAGGCATAGGAACCAAGTCTGGCTCTTTTATTGCAGAGCCGATCCCGACAATGAAAGTCGAATAGAAAGAGTTGGGCATATTCTCGGGTAACAGTGAAAAACGCCTTGTAGGGCGGCTGCGCAGCGGTGATACCTCGGCGCTCAGGGACTTGTACGCCCAGTACGCTGATTACCTATCGGGAATATGCTCACGTTATGTCCCTGAAAGGGATGAGATGAAGGATGTCTTCCAGGACAGCTTCATGAAGATAATTGAGAATCTGGACCGTTTCGAGTACAGGGGCGCCGGATCCTTGAGGGCATGGATGACCAGGATAGTATCCAATGAGTCCCTCAAGTACCTCAGACAACGGAAGAAGGATTCCTGGGTGTCATTGGAATGGGACCTGCCTGATGAACAGGAGGTCGAGGATCCTCCTTTGGATGACATCCCTCCCGAGGTCCTGCACTCCATGATCGGGAAGCTGCCTACGGCATACAGGACGGTTTTCAACCTGTACGTCCTTGAAGGGAAAAGCCACTTGGAGATAGCTCAGCTTCTCGGGATAAAGCCGGACACTTCGGCTTCCAACCTGCATAGAGCCAAGAACAAGCTCTCGGCAATGATCAAAGAGTATTTGAATTCAAGAAAAGAACCACGATGACCGAAAAATGGAAAGAACAGATGCGAAGGAAGCTGGATCTCTATTCAGAGCCGGCTCCTGAGGTGTCGTGGACTGATCTTGAAAAGGCCCTTCACCGGAGCGGGAAAACAAGACGCATCCCCGCCTACATCTATTATGCTTCAGCTGCCGCTGCGGCTCTTCTTCTCGGTGCAGTCCTGCTGTTGAGAGTGCCGGACAAGGACAAAAGCGATATGGTAGCCGTAATTCCCGGCACTTCTTCCACAGTGAGTGGGTCCCAGGTGATTTCTGATGACGGGACTTCCGCTTCAAATGAAGGTTCTGGTGCCATAGGGAATGGCTCTTCAGCTTCTTCAACCGATAACTCCGGGAACCGGAGTGTAGTGAAGAAAAACAGTACTGTCAATCATTCGACCAGTCTTTTGGCGGATTCCCGTGATAAGAATGACAAGGCGGCTGAGCCCGTGACAGAATTCTCTGAAGATGAGACAGCCCCTTTGCAGGTTAGTTCTCCCGAAGAAGGGAATGCGCTTGCAACGGAGGAACCTTCAAAAGAAAAGGAGGATGATCCTTCCGGGGACAAGGTGAAAGAAGAAAGCAAAGATCCTTCAGGACCGTATGTAAGGACAAGGGATCCTTTCTCCGTAGTAGATGATCCGGCAAAGAATCGGCGTAGACGCAGTCTTACGGCTATGGCGTTCGTCGGAAACACTCCCGGCGGCTTCGGAAAGATGGGGACATACGACGCTGCCCTGCCTATGGCTGATTCTTATGGAGGTACAGACAAGATCTACATGAGCAGCAATTCCAAAAGCGGATCCAATAGCGCATATGTGAATTCTCCGGACATAAACTCCGATGTCGATCACCGTCAACCGGTAAGGGCGGGATTGCGCCTTCGTTACGCTTTGGACGAGAACTGGGGTATCGAGAGCGGAATCACATACAGTTATCTCCATTCTGACATCTCGACGGGAGCGGGAGGCCTCAATACTTCCTATGTGCAAAGGCTCTCCTATATAGGCATTCCCGTCAACGTGACCAGATATCTGTGGTCCGGGAACCGCTTTGCCGTATATGCGTCCGCTGGGGGAATGGTCGAAAAGATGGTCAAAGGCAGAAGGGAACTGGCTTCAATCGTGAACGGAAACTCTGACGTCTCCACCACTGAAAAAGTCAAGATCGGCCCGTTACAGTATTCAGTGAACGGGGCGGTCGGATTCGAATACAGGATATGGGACGCATTCGGTCTGTATGCGGAGCCTTCACTGGACTACCACTTCGATAACGGCAGTCCTGTGCCGACGATTTATTCTGACAAGCCTCTGAGGTTCGGGATCAGCATAGGAATGAGATTCAATCTCGGAGAGCATTGACAAACTGATATGGACTATGGACGCCCGTGAGGATTCATTTCTTCGCGGGTTTTTTCGTCCCTTTAGGGACGGTCAGACAGCTTTTCGGAAAATGTGATTTTTTTGAAAATTTTTTTACTTCCGGTTTAAACTTCCGGAATCATTCCGCATCCAATAATATAGTTCGATTGGTTCAGGAAATCGGATAATGCGTCAAGTATTTCCAATATTCTGACATAAATAATCCTACTGAATAAGAAATATTGCTAAATAATAATTAAGAAGTTTTGTTATGAAAAAGACAGTTTGCATCGCCATTGTGGCTTCGTTCCTTTCAATTTCCGCTTTCGCTCAGGCTCCCGCAGGGGATTTCCCTCCTATGAAGGAGATGCCTTCAGTTGAAGAGATTGTATCCAACCGTACCCAGGAAATGGTTGAAATGTTCGGCCTTGACGAGAACCAGGCCACCCTGCTCGCAGGACTCAACAACCGTTATGCCGGGAAGATCGCTTCCCTCGGTGCAGGAGCAGCCTTCGGTGAAATGCCCAATTTCGCTGAAATGAGTGCCGAAGACCGCCAGAACATGTTCGCCCACATGGACGAAATGCAGCAGAACCAGGAGGAAATGCAGCGCAATGAGGACAGCTATGATGAGGCACTCAAGGCTATCCTTGACAAGAAGCAACTGAAATCATACAACAAGGAAAAGAGAAGGGAGCAGATGCGCCAGCAGCAGGAGATGCAGGCGATGTTCAGCCGCAGCTTTGACGGTGGCGGATTCGGAGGAGACTTCGGTGGAGGTTTCGGAGGCGGCTTCGCTATGGCCTTCTAGGGAAGATTCTTCCCTTAAGAGGACGGTCCTATATGGGCCGTCTTGACCCTTTTTCTGAAACAGAACTTTTATTGGTGTCCTTTGGACAAGACAGGGGAGATGTCGAAAGATCATCTCCTCTGTCTTATTATCCGGCCGTATACGAAAAAGGGAGACGCATGAAAACGTCTCCCGGATGTGCGTAAATCTTATTGTTTCCCTCTAGGCGGGGATTGTCTCTAGAACATTGCGACCAGTTCGTCGTTGGTGTAGGCGTCTGCGCCGTAGCAGGTCTTCAGATATGCGAGACCGTACTGGTAATCCTCCTCAGTGAATGAGTTGGTGGCTTCCTTTGCGACGACCACGTCGTATCCGAGGCAGAAGGCGTCAGCTGAGGTGTGGCGGACGCACATGTGGGTGTGAAGGCCGGTCATGATGACGGTCTTGACTCCGAGCTCCTTCAGGAGAATGTCGAGGTCTGTCTGGAAGAATCCGCTGTAGCGGCGTTTGGGGACTACATAATCCTTCTCCGAAATAGGGAGTTCTGGAATGACTTCAGCACCGGGAGTGCCTACGAGGGCGTGGTCTCCCCAGATGATGAGCTCGCGGTCGATACCGGGACGGTGAGCGTCGTTGCAGAAGATGACGGGAACACCGTGCTCTCTGGCAGCATCAAGGAGTTTAGCGGTTGCGGGGACGATTTCCCTTGCACGGTCACAGCCGATCGCACCAGTCACGAAATCGTTGAGCATGTCAACGACCAGGATTGCGGGTTTTACGAGTTTTTCCATTCTTGAATAAAAAGTTGTTGAAGCCTTCCCTGCCGATGCGGCAGAAATAGGGCTCAGATTTCATAATACCAAATCTGTGCCATTATATCAGTCGGCGAACTTCATCTCATTGAACAAGTACTCAGCGTGCCCGATGTACTCTATGTTGAAGAGCAGGTACCTGATGTCGATAGAGATGTTACGGCAGAAGTCGGGATCGAAAACATAGTCGCTCATCGTACCTTCCCAGACGCGGTCGAAGTTGATTCCGATGAGGTTTCCGTCCTGGTTGATGACGGGGCTTCCGGAGTTTCCGCCTGAAGTGTGGTTGGTGGCGAGGAAGCATACCGGCTGGCTCTCGTGTCCGCCTTCAGCATAGATGTCGCGAAGGGTCTGGGGAATGTCGTAATCGAATATCTCCGGGTTGTCCTTCTCGATAATGCCCTTCAAGGTGGAGACGGGTTCGTAGGTGATTCCGTCAGCGGGGGAGTATCCGTCCACGTGGCCATAGGCTACCCTCAGAGTGAGGTTCGCGTCCGGGTAGAACACTTTGTCCTTCTCGAAGTCCATCTGTCCCTGCATATAATCGCGGTAAGCGAGGTTTATTTCGCTGCCGGTGCGGCTTATCACCGGTCTTAGTTCCTCATTGTACCAGTTGGCGAAAGCGTCATATGCGGCGAAAGCTGGGTCTTCAGTGACTTTTGCAAGGTCGTCCCCGGTAAGTGCGAGTACCTTGTTCTTGTCGGTGAAAAGGGTCTTTGAAAACAGGTCCTTCCTCCATGCATCTACACTGCCGTATTTCTTCAGCATGTCCTTGAAGTACTGTGGCTTCATGTCATCGGGCATGTTCTGGTCGAAGGCCTCCATCATGGCGGTGAATATCTCCTCGTCGATCGGCTGGTAGTAATCCTTGAAGAAGGATTCAGCGAGGCTCTTGACGTTGTAAGGGTTGCTGCCGAGGGCGTTCTTTACCGAAGAAGCGAGAGAGAGTATCTCTATGGTGCGGGCGGTCTCCGTATAATACTCATAACCCAGGTATTTGGGGAACCTTTCAGCGTAGAGGCTCTCCAGTTTGTCCAGAAGTCCGTCGTAACGGGTTCCTTTCGCCCACTGGCGGAACCTGCGCTCATAGTCCTTCTTGGACTGGACGGTCTTCATCTTGATTATACCCTTCGCCTCTCCCTGCCATTTCTTCCAGGCGTTGGAGACATTGGCGTATTTGGATGAATACTGGATACGGACGGCCTGGTCAGCGTCCATGTATTTCTTCATTATGTCGAGCCTCTTTGTGCGGAGGGCTATCTTCTGGGGATCTGAAACCTCGGATACGTACTTGACCTCATCGGACATCACATACTCCTTCGTGCTTCCGGGGCATCCGTATACGAAAGTGAAGTCTCCGTTCTTGACTCCCGCTCTTGAAATGGTGAAGGATTTCTTGGGGCGGTAGGGGACATTGTCCTCCGAATAGTCGGCGGGGTTGTTGTCCTTGTCGGCGTAGATTCTGAAAATGGAGAAGTCACCGGTGTGGCGGGGCCACATCCAGTTGTCGGTATCCCCTCCGAACTTTCCGATGGAGGACGGGGGAGCGCCTACAAGACGTACATCCCTGTATACCCTGTAAACGAACAGGTAGTACTGGTTGCCGTAGAAGAGCGCCTCGACGCTTGCCCTGAGACCTTTGCCGTCAGCGGTAGCCTGCCTTATGAGTTCGGAAGAGTTCTTTCTCACCAGATCCTCCCTCTCGCTTTCTGTCATAGAAGGGGAGTATCCTTTAAGTACTGACGAGGTGACCTCCTCCATATGGTCAAGGAAACTCACTGTGAGTCCCCTGTTGGGGAGTTCCTCGTCCCTGGACATGGCCCAGAAACCGTCCTTCAGGTAGTCGTGCTCAACGCTTGAGTGCCTCTGGATGTAGCTGTATCCGCAGTGGTGGTTGGTGAAGAGCAGGCCTTCGTCCGAGACGACTTCTCCGGTGCATCCGCCTCCGAACAGGACGACGGCGTCCTTGAGGGAAGCCTGGTTTATGCTGTAGACGTCTTCAGCGGAGAGCTTGAACCCTTTGGCCTGCATGTCGGCTATTCTCTGTGAAATAAGGGCGGGCAGCCACATGCCTTCATCCGCTCTCATCTGGAGGAACGGAAGGACGGCTGCGATGATAAGCAGTGCGATTCTTTTCATATCGATGGGATTGTGTGAAAGTCTGCCCCGGAAAACTCCGAAGCATCTTTGCAAAAATAACACTTTTGGAAGAATGGACAATATGCAAGGAAGACCCATTGCAAAGAAACCGGGCAGACCCGCAAAAAGGAACTGCCCGATTCAAGATGTCCGTGTGCAATATGACTAGAAAGGTTTTGGAGGAAGGAGCTTCTTGTAGTAAGGACGCAACGGGTCTTCCACGGTCACGCTTGCGCTGCATGTGGGACATACCGCGAAATACCCCACGACCCCTTCCCCTTTGATGTTTGTGGGACAGTTGGCAGGTTGTGGAGAGAACAACGGTATTGATGAGAAAGTCCCGTTGAGTTCAACGGCGATCAGGTAGTCGAAATAATCCTTCTGCAGAGTCATGGCCTCAAGCGTTATCACATCCCCTTCCTCAAGGTATTTGCAGCAGTCTCCGTACATCTCCTGGAGATCATGGATCTGCATGAGGGTCGTGATCGGGAATCCAACCACCTTGTTGCCGTTGAAGTATTTGTCGTCAATGATTTCGGCAAGGTCGAAGGGATAGTAATTGTCGTTCACTGCTACTGTTATGTAGTAGTAGCTTGTCTGCGGACGGTCACTTCCCCATACCGCTATGGTCCAGAGGCTGTCCACTCCCATGGTCTTGTTCCCTGCCCATGCGTAGTCGATGTCGTCCAGGCTGAATCCTCCTTCAGGCATCATCGCCTCGGCTTCATACGTGTCGTCTCCGTTGTCGATTCTCAGGTGATATTTCTTGCCTTCCTTTGCGCAGTACCCTTCAGGGGCTTCATATACGCCGGGATCCTTTTCTGAGAAAAGCACTGTGCTCTCACCGTCATCGACTGTGACCGTGGCATCTCTCACCGCTGCGTTCGCATGGTCTTCGGCATCTCCGAAATAAGGGACGGTCTTTGTCAGAACTACCCTTTGAGGACGGTCCGCCCTGTCGGTCAGGGTGGCATCAACTGCGATATATTCCTTGTATTCCCCGGAAGAGCGGAGGTCGGTCTTCTCAGTGCACGAGATGACGGCAGCGATGATCGCCATCACCATAATGATCGTATATATATGTCGTCTTCTCATTTTTCTCAGAACGTTATGTTATAGGCGATTGAAGGGATGATGGTGAAAAGGTAGACCTTAAGGGCTTCAGCGCTGTTTTCCTTACGGTTGTAGTTGAACGCAATGCTCCAGGCGTTGTGCCTTGAATAGGCGTTGTACAGGGAAAGGTTCCATTCTCCGCTGAACCTCTTGCCCTGCACCCTTCCTTTTGTCCTGTAGGTGACGGAAAGGTCCATCCTGTGGTAATCCGGCAGGGAGTCCTCATTCCTTCCGGAATACATCGGGACCCATTTCCCGCGGTATGAGTATCTTCCGACCGGGTAAGTCGTGGGGGCTCCGCTGTAGAACACCCATTCTCCGGAAGCGGACCATCTCTTCGAGAAGTCGTACGTCAGGACGAAGTTGATGGAGTGCTCATGGTTGAGAGGGGAGCGGTACTTCTCGCCTCCGTTCAGTCCGGGGATGTGGTAGTAAGCCTTGGACCAGGTGTAAGCCAGCCATCCGTTCCATTTCGCGAAATCGTACTTGAGCATGAGTTCAGCTCCGTAGGACCATCCTTTGCCGCTGCGGAGAAGTCCCTCCCTGTTCTCGTTGTCTATCACTATGCCGGCGTTCTCGACGAAGTCGATCGCATTGCGGCTTTTCTTGTAGAATCCTTCCAGGGAAAGCTCCAATGCCTGCTCGGCGAAAAGGGAATTGATACCGAGGGAGAACTGGTCGGATATCTGCGGCTTTGTGTTGGGCGAGGCGGTGAACCAAGTGTCAACAGGGCTTCCTGTGATGCTGACCCTTGCCTGCTGGAGGAACTGGTATGACCTTGAATACGCCGCTTTGATGGAGAGGTCCTGCGTCAGAGGCAATGAAGCGGAGACCCTGGGCTCCAGACCGGAGTAAGTCTTGATGGCTTTTCCTTTCCCGAACTCTTTGGTGTCCACAAGCTCATGTGTGTTGGGGTCGAAGTATTTCTGGGTGGTCTTCCCCAGAGATGAGAATGTCGAGAACCTGAGACCGTATCTCAGAGTAAGGGTTCCGATCTTCTGCTCGTTCTGGAGATAGGCGAACGGCTGTGCTGCGAAAGATTCCGGCATCTTCACATTGTTGACAATCGTAGTCCCGCCTTTCGGGGTGCATTCACCCGGTGAAAGTGAGTAATACGCCAGTCCGAATCCTGCCTGAAGGGTGTTCTTCGGATTGATGTACCAAGTCCATCCGCTCTTGAGTCCCGTTTCCATTATTCCCTGCACATAGTCGAACTGGGCCTCGCTGATATCTCCTCCGAGAGTGTTCTTGTAAATGGAGTTGTAAAGTGTGATATCCGAAGTGAGTGAAGGACCGTAAACGTGGTTCCATCTCAAGGACTGGGTGTTGTTCGCGAAGCCGAACTGCATCTTGCCCATTTCGAACTCCTCCATGCTGAGTGCGAAAACGTCCCTTCCGCTGAACGCCGAGAGGTATACCCTGTCCTTTTCGCTGGCGATCCAGCTGAGTTTGGCGTTCAGGTCATAGAAGAACATCTTCGTACCGTCGGGGAGATTGTCTCCGAACAAGGGGAAGAAAACGTCCATGTATGTTCTTCTTGCAGAAGCCATGAAAGACAGCTTGTCCGGGACTATCGGACCCTCCACGAAGACTTTCGAAGTGATAAGGCCTATGGAGGCGTTCCCTCCGAACTGGTGATGGTTGCCGTCCTTGGTGCTGATGTCGAGAACAGATGATATCCTTCCTCCGTAGGATGACGGGAAATCGCCCTTGTAGAGTTCCGCGCTTCGGATCGCGTCACTGTTGAACATTGAGAGGAACCCCATGAAATGGCCGCAGTTGTAGACAGGTGCTCCGTCAATTAGGATGAGGTTCTGGTCGATGCCTCCTCCTCTTACGCTGAATCCCGTGGCGCCTTCACTTGGAGTCTGGACTCCCGGCATCATCTGTATTACGCGTATGATGTCGGATTCTCCCATGAGGGCGGGGAGTTTCTTGACTATCGTGGCGTCTACCCTTTCAAGGCCCATCTGTGGAACCTTCAGGGCTTCACGTTTGCTCTTTGAGAATATGGTGGCCGCCTCGAGGGCTTCGGAATCGTCCTCCATCAGGAAATCCACCTTGGTCGATGCTGTCATCGTCAGGGTTTTCCTGTCGGTCTTGTATCCCGTGAACGAACATAGGACAGTTATCTCCCCGCTGGGTACGCTGAGGGAATAATATCCGACCCTGTCCGAAACCACTCCAATGCTTTTGTCTTCAGTGAAGACCACCGCTCCTGTGAGAGGCTCTCCGCTGGTGGCGTCTTTCACGTAGCCCGAGAGGACGACTTTCCTCCCCTGTCCATTGGACGGAAGCGTGAAGGCCATTGCCCAGACCAGCAGCACAATGTATCTGATGAACGTTTTTTTCACTTTCCTTAATATCAATTGATGCCCGCAAAGATAGTCCGCGGGAAACGCAATCCGGTTGCAAAATCCCCTTAGCCGCAAAAATAGAGCCGAAAAGAGCCCGGAGGACCGGGCTCTTCACAATATGTGGACATTTTGACAATAGGCGCAGCCGCTATTTCAGGAGAGCTTTGACCTCTACGGGCCCCATGAGGCCTGCAGGAGTGAGAGGGGAGTCGGCCCTGTAGAAAGGCATCGTGGTGAATGTGGTCCCCTCGGCTCCGGGCTGTGCATCACCGATAAGGCGGTTGGGCCAGAGGTTGATGACCTTGATCTCGACGGTGTTTTTCCCGGGCCTCAGCATCCCTTCGAAGTTCACCTTGTATGGTGCTTTCCACAGGAAGCCGGCATGCTCACCGTTGATGAAAACATCCGCCATCGCTCCGACTTCGCCCAGGTTCAAAGCAAGTCCCTTTATGGATGCCGCCTCTTTCTTGGCCAGGGTGAAGGTGTTTGTGTAGGTCGCTGTGCCCGAGAAATACTTCAAATCGGGGTCGTCGGATTCAGTATAGGACCTCAGGACCGGGAACGTGACAGTGCCCTTAGGCGCCTGCATCCCTTCGAAAGTGGCTTTCCATGCGGCGTCCATGGCTATGCTTCTGCCGATTCTGGGAGCAACGTATTCCTCGGCTTCACCATTGAAGAACTCGTCAGCGACTACGAACAGAGCCTGGTTGGGCTCCAGTTTAAGGGTATTGCCGTCAAGGACTCCGTAAATCTCTTTTCCTGTCTCGGGATCCCAGACTTCGATATATCCCACGGCGTCACGCATCTTCACCTGTGCGGTGACGGGGTTGTCGCTGAAGTTGCGGATCCAGTAGATGTCCTTTCCTGCGGAGGCGCGGTGGACGTATTTGATTTCAGCGGGTGCGACATATGTGAAGTCGGGTTCGATTCCGTGGGCTTTAAGCACTCCTGAAAGGTGTCCGGTATGGACATTGGGCCGTCCGGAACGCCAGATGTCGGCTACAAGGCGGTCGAATTCTGAAGGATTGTCGTAAAGTTCAGCGGGGGACTCAGGGATCTGGCCGCAGATTATCGCACCTTGTGAAGCGAGTTCGGCGATCTTCCTGAGCACCTTGACGCTCATGGTCTTGCAGTGCTCGCCGAGAACAAGTACGCTGTACTCCATTCCGGAGCGGGTGACGATTTTACCGTTCCTCACGTTCACCTCGTTGAGGATTCCGTTGGGGTTGATGAAGTCGTAGGCATAGCCGTCAGGGATTTCGGGGAGTTCATGACCATAGATTCCGGCTATGTTGGTGTCCTCACCATAGTACCAGAGGATGTCTGCGATGTATTTGCCCTGCTGGAGCATGTAGCAACTTCTGGCCAGATAATCGGACCAGTAGCGTGCGTACTCAGCCCAAGTGTCGTGACGGTTGAACCACTGTCCGAAGATCATCAGTCCGAGACCGGGTTTGTGGGCGTCGGAAGGTTGGTGGGCGCTTTCGTGGATGACGAAGCGGTTGAGTCCCTCAGACATTGCGAGGTCGGCGGTGTACTTGATGTTGCCGGGATAGTATGACCATGCGTTGTTCAGAAGTCCTGCTGCTGTGAAGGACTCCGCTGCAGCGATATTCTGTCCGTAGACGTGCGCTGTCGAAGAAGATTCCTTGATATCGGCTCTTGCCATGGGAATGGCGGAACCGCCTCCGCCGTTGGGCATCCAGATGGCTGACATGGGTACAGCCGCCGTCATCTTGAGGTCCATTCCGTCTCCTACGAAGACTCTTCCGTTCTCGTGGGACTCGGTATAGCGGCCTTTCATGCCGTATTCCTTGGCGATGTCATTGATGCGGTCATAGTTTTCAACGAACAGCTCTCCGATGGTCTTCCTCCAGTCGAAGAGGAACTTCTCGGTCTCAGTGGAACTGGAGATGATTTCTCCGGTGAGGGCGGGCATCCAAGGCATGAGGTCATAGCCCCGTCTGTTCTTGAACTCTTCCGCCATGCTCTTGGTCCATGTCATCTGCTCGGCTTCGTAGCTGTCGGTCAGGATGTACTGGATTCCTCTCTGTCCGACCATTCCGCCGGCCGCCTCCTTGTACATGTCCATGTAGTTGTGGAAATAGTCCAGCCAAGCTTCCTTGTCCAGCTTGTCGACTTCAAGTCCTGTGGCCTCCGGAGGAGCGGGGTGGTTCTGCTTTCCTGTGAGGGACGCTCCGAAGCGGTATATCCTCCAGTTGCCCTCAGGAACCTGCCATGTGAGGACTCCGTTATGGAATGAATTCGTGAGGTCTATTGTCTCCATGACGGGGTCGAAGCATTCCGGAGTGGGATTGTCGGCAAGGTCGTGAGGAGCCGCGAATCCGGCCTTTTCTTCAGCGTGGTTGACTTTGGTCACGGAGTAGAGCTTGAACTCATGGATCATCGTTCCCTCGGGTGCGGGCATAGCGTAACCGTATGCGGCGTATGTCATGTCGGGGACAGGGTTTGCCACCATCAGACGGAAATACTTGGCTGCGGTTATTGGAATGTCAATGGTCTGCTGGGCGACTGAACCTGAGGGTATCCTGCACACTGTGGTCCAGTCGATTCCGTTGTCGCTTGCCTGAAGATAATTGGAGTATGACGGGGACTCGCTTGCCCATTGCCCTCTGACCTGACCTCCTACAAGAGTAAGAGCCCTTACTATGGTCTTTTCGGGGAAACTGTACTGTATCCAGGAGTGCGTGCCTGAAGGGTTGGTCTTGAGCGAGGAACCGTTTGCGAGGTCACCGTCAGTGAGCTGTGCTACGGTGAAGTCACCTCCACTGGAGGATACTTCTGCCCCCATCTGTGCCATGGACACGTCATCATCGGGGATGCGCATGGCTATGACGGCCACGTCGTCATACCAATAAGCGATATCAGCCGGTGACGAAGTGAGGGAAGCTTCTCCAGCGTTCTGGAACTTGCCGACGTTGCCGAACGGTTCAGGGAACGTGATTTTCTGGGGAGTCTTTGCCTTTGGATCGCCCTTGACTTCGACAGTCCTCCAAGTGAGTCGTTTCATGGCGTTCTCGGGCTTGACCCAAGGGCCTCCGGTAGAGCTCCAACCCGGAGCGGATGCGATAGCGACTTCCATGTCAAGCGAATCCGCCAGACGTATGGCATAGCGGAAGGCGTCCTTCCAGGTGTCAGACATGTAGGGGAGTTTCTCGACGATCGCCTGTCCTCCTCCCATCATGGTACCGCCGGCATCAAACTGCTGGAATCCTCCGATTCCGGCACGTTTGAACCATTCGATGTCTTTACGGATTCCATCTTTGGAGATGTTGCCGTCCATCCAGTGCCACCATACGCGGATACGTGCATCCTTGGGCGGGTCCTGGAAATCTTTTGCCATATCCTGGGCTCCAAGGTTCCCGAGAATCAGCATCAGGCCTGCTAGAACTGTAAATAACCTTTTCATGATGTTATGTATGGTTTAGTTTTGTGTTGTCGGTATGCGGGTTGATCCTCTATCAAAGTTAGTTAATAAGATGATTTTAACAATAAAGTGATTCTATGATTAGGCTTCATTTTTTACTTGTTTGTTATGAATTTATGATTAACTTTGCAAAACGAAAGCAAACGAAATCGTTTCTTTAAAAACCAAAATCAAACAAAACCAACTAATGAACCGTATCATTTGTGCCGCATTGGCGGTATTGATGGCAGCAGCATGCGCGTCGAACAAATCTTATGCACCTGAAGACCTTGCCGTAAAATTTGACAAGAGCACCCAGCAGCGTATTCTCATCACGACTGACCTTGAGGTCGATGACATGAACGGATTGCTTCTTAGCCTTCTGTATTCAGACCAGTACGACCTTGCAGGAATCGTCTGGACCGCCGGTATGTTCCATTTCAGCGGAGACGGCGGAATCCACACTCTTGGAGAAATAACCCCTAATTTCCGTGCACAGTCCACCCATTGTGAGCACCGTGTGAAGGGAACGGCCTATCTTACGGACCTGCGTCCTGTCGATCCCACTTGGCTCGGGAGAGTCCTTGATTACTATGAGTCAGACTATGAGCATCTGAGCAAGAACAATCCCAACTATCCCACTCCCGAATATCTCCGTAGCGTTACGAAGGTGGGCAACATAGAATTCGAGGGTGATTACCGTTTCGAGACTGATGGTTCAAAGTTGATTGAACAGTGCATAATGGACGATGACCCCAGGCCTCTTATCATCCAGCATTGGGGCGGTATCAACACCACTGTCCGTGCACTGTATTCCATATATGAGAAGTATCATGGTACCCCTCAGTGGGAGTCCGTTCTCAATAAGATAGTCTCCAAGGTCCGCATCAGCGGAAACGGTGAGGACAACTGCCGCGCTGACAGCAAGATCGATGAGATGTTCCCCGGATTGAAGAATGCTGACCGCATGGGAGGATTCTTCAATTATGGGACTTTCTTCTCCGGCGGAAAAGACCCAAAGAGGGCTGCCGCTGAAGAGCTTCAGCCTTACATGCACGCTCCCTGGAATCTTGAGGCTTACAAATACAATCACGGAAAGCTCACCGGAGAGATCTGGCTCATGGCTGAAGGAAGGGCGATATACGGAGAGCCTATAGTCTACAACTTCGGACTGATAGACTACATAGACTGGGCTCTTGCCGCTGAGCAGGGCTGGGCCGCAGAATCCCTCAAGAATTTCGAGAGGGTCGATTATGAGCCTTTCTCCTGGGGCTTCTGCCAGTTCGGATGCGCTTCCTTCATCAATATCGGTCTTCGCCCCGATGTCCAGAACAGGGACAATCACTACACTGCCGTGATGTGGGAAGAGCTGGCAGCAAGGGCTGACTGGGCTATCTGTGATCCCGCTGACTGCAACCACGCCCCTATAGTGGACGGAGGACAACTGGATTTCGAAGCTGCGGCAGGGGAGAGCGTTTCTCTGGCGGGTACAGCCAAAGATCCTGACGGTGACCGTCTCATAACCAAGTGGTATTCTCCTACCGGTGCGGAAGTCACAGCTGCAGAGGGGTGGAAAACCACAGTCGTTGTTCCTTCCGACGCGAAGAGCGGAGACAAGGTGGTTGTGAACCTCGAAGTGAGGGATGAGGCTGAAAGGCCTATGACAAGATTCGCACAGTATGTCATAACGGTCAAATAGTCTTCGGGACATCCAAGCGAATGAATATCCGGCGGAGAAGGGACATTGTTCTTTTTCCGCTGTTTCTTTTGCCGGATCGGAAGCGCATGATGGGTCCAGCAGATCAAAATGCGCTTTTGGGGTATTTTTATGTTCATTTCGCGAACAAATCTTCCATTGGATTTCCCTGAGGGGCGGATATTGATTATTTTTGTTACGAATTTCATTTCAACCATCTTCCATGAAAAAGACAAGTTTTATTTCTTTGATCTGCGCTTTTGCCGTCCTTTCATGCGGCAGAGCTCCTGAAGCATCTCAGGCCGTGTACGGCAATCCGTATCTTCCTCTTTGGGAACATGTCCCTGACGGTGAACCGCACGTATTCGAGGATCCGGACAATCCCGGCCAATACAGGATATACGTATACGGCTCCCATGACACGAGGTTCGAGAGTTTCTGCGGGCAGGATGTCCGCTGCTGGTCAGCGCCGGTTGATGATCTGCAGAACTGGAGAGACGAAGGTCCCGTGTTCACGCTTCAGGTTGAAGGAAAGTGGGACGGAATGTGGGCTCCCGATGTGGCCGAAGTCAGAAGAAGGGATGACGGCTCCTTGAAATATTATCTCTATCCACACGACCGTGGAGCTGGAAGACTCGGTCTTGTATGCGTAGGAGACCGTCCTGACGGCCCCTTCACTCCGGTAAACCTTTCATCGGACGGGGTGACTCTTCTTCCGGACAGCCCGATAGATTTCGATCCGGGAGTCCTAGTGGAGAAGGTTGATGACCCTTCGGATCCTGATTACAACCGTGGATTCAGAGCATATGTGGCTTGGGGCATAATGCATTCGGGAGGAACCGAACTTGATCCGGAAACCATGTATTCCCCCAGGTACGGGAAACCGGATTTCCCTTATTGGCTTCCTTCCAGCTTGGCTTTGATGATGCAGGAACTTCCTGAAAACATGCGTAATTCCTTCGGGATGAACATGTCCGGCAAGATAGAGTTCCAGGCGGTTGCAGAAGGGGAGGACCTTAATGACTTCAGTTTCTTTGAGGCTTCATCTTTCCGTAAGGTCGGAAACAAATACGTATTCATCTACAGTGGACATTCAGGCCCTGAATATGGCCTTTCTCTGGCGAATTCAACCCTCAGGTACGCTTATGCTGATTCACCGAGAGGCCCTTGGAAGAGCGGTGGAATCCTGGTGGAGGCCCGTGGACCGGTCCTCTCCAAGGACGGCTCTGTCATAGAAAGTTCTTTCGCGGGATCCAATACTCATGGCAGCCTTGAAAAGATAGGGGACATGTGGTACCTTTTCTATCATCGGGCTCCGAGAGGATTCGCATACGCAAGACAGGGAATGGTGGCTCCGGCATCCGTCGAGGTTGACGAGAAGCCCGTATCTGAAGGCGGTAAGGTAACAATCAGGGCGTATGACCCTTACAAGGGCGCTTTCACGGTGAAGGCGGCTGACGGTCATGAGTACCGCGGAGTAGAGGTCACTTCTGAGGGTTTCAATATCTATGGTCTCCCTCCTTACGGATATTATTCCGCCGGCTATGCTTGTTACATGTCAAATCCTGATTCAATGCAGGATACTTGGGACATATGGGACAACAGGATGGACATTACCGGTGTCAAATCCGGAGATATCCTTGGTTACAAATACTTCGGTTTCGGCGGTCTTGACAAAAGAACAGCGGGACTCTCTCCTTTCGAGGGTACTGCCCCAGGAAACGGAACCGTCTTCAATCTGTTCCTTTCATCAAACACTCCGGAGGCGTTCAGCGTCGAGGTGTGGCTTGACGGCCCTTGGGAAGGTGGAGCATGGAACGGGACGAAGGTCGGCGAAATCAGTGTTCCTGCAGGAGCTTCTTCAGAAGTCACGAGATATTCCGTCAAACTCGGCGATGCGGTCGACCGTCTAGACGGGAAACATGCATTGTTCCTGGTCGCCAAGGGAGGCGAAGGACAGGACCTTTGCGATATCGTGGGTCTTGGCTTTACAAAGAAGAACAGGAAGATGGAACTCCCGGTACCTCCTCAGGTCGTTATCAAGATTGACGGCACCCCTGTCGAGATGCCCTCTCATCCCGTTTGGGCTACTGATGAGAACGGCCTGACAGACTGCACATTCTATAGTGTGAAGGCCGGCGAAGGTGAAATCACGGTCGAAGCCCCTTCTTCAGTCAAAGTGGAAATCGACAAGACCGATCGTACAGTACGTTGTACCTACAATGGACTTACGAAGACTTTCTGTCTTGAGTAGAGAACATATCGGAACAGTTACGCAAAGCAGCCCGTCGGTTTTCCGGCGGGCTGCTCAGTGTCAGTCTTCCAAGTAGAGAGGTGGACTAACTAATCCCCCTTTCCTTCTTTATGGTCTCGTATGCTTCCTGGATCTTGCGGAACTTCTCAGCTGCCGCCCTCTGGACTTCAGGTCCTAGGGTGGCGACCTTGTCGGGGTGGTTCTTCATAGCCATCCTGCGGTACGCGCTCTTCACTTCATCGTCAGTGGCATTAGGGGATATCTCCAGTACCGAATATGCCGACTTCGCATCCTTGTAGTACATTGAAATGGTGGAAGCTGCATCGGATGTGTTGAGGTGGATAGCTGATGCAATGCTCTCCAGAACATCTTTCTCGGATTTGCTGAAGTCCCTGTCAGAGACGGCTATCTGGACCAGATAATGGAACAGCTGCAGACGCTGTGAGTAGTTCATGTTGGTGGCGATCTGCGCACCCACCTGATAGAGATTGTATTCCTGACGGTGTACCCGCTCGAAGATGT
>JAEEGL012279036.1_pt1 | contig 25774 bp, 22 predicted proteins | sample 9134231 | NCBI WGS metagenome assembly JAEEGL01 (sample SAMN16246548, study PRJNA631951) | gut metagenome | biome: gut microbiome; feature: rumen; material: fiber-attached | host: Bos | place: Iran: Karaj | collected 2018-10 | reverse complement strand
TGCCATTGTGCCACCATTGTGCCATTGTGCCACCATTGTGCCATTGTGCCATTGTGCCATTGTGCCATTGTGCCATTGTGCCATTGTGCCACCATTGTGCCATTGTGCCACCATATGCCATTGTTTAAATACTTCAGTGATGTAGCAAAATTGCCAAAGGAAGCATAAAATGAAATCACATGAGGTAGTGATAAAAGAGGTTTTTATGACAGAAAGCCAAAACATCGAGTACAAGGAATCCTGGCGTGATGAATACCTTAAGTGGGTGTGCGGCTTTGCCAATGCTCAGGGTGGCACCATATATATCGGCATTGATGATGCCGGGAATGTTGTCGGCGCGCAGAATGTCAAAAAGCTGCTGGAAGATATACCGAACAAGATCCAGTCAGGACTTGGCATTGTCGCTGATGTGAATAAGCTGAGCAAGGACGGGAAAGACTATGTGGAAATCAAGGTAAATCCAAGCACTTTCCCTGTCAGTTATCACGGAGAGTTCCATTATCGAAGCGGAGCAACCAAACAGCATCTGACAGGAATGGCACTAACAGAGTTTATTATGCAAAAGACCGGTTTCAAATGGGAAAACGTCACCGTGGATAATATTACTCCTGATGATCTGGATGATGAGAGTTTCAAGATCTTCCGCCGAGAGTCATTAAAAAGAAAACGCATGACTGAAAAAGAATTGAATGTCTCAAACGAAGAACTTCTTCAGAAGCTGCATCTCATGACGGATGGAAAACTTAAGAGGTCGGCTGTGCTGCTGTTTTACAGGGATCCTGGGATTATTCAGAACGGAAGCTTTGTAAAAGTCGGAAAGTTCGATGAAAGAGGCAGGGTTATTTACCATAATGATCTCGAAGAATCGCTGATTGTCAATGCCAGCAAGGTGGTCGATCTTATTTATCAGATGTATCTGAAAGCGAAGATCAGTTATGAGCACGATATACGGGTTGAGGAATATCCTTTTGCCAGGGAGGCTATCCGTGAAGCCGTCTACAATGCCATAGCGCACAATTGCTATATGTACGGCGTGCCGATACAGATACGAGTCATGGATGATGCTATTACCATAGATAACAGCTGTATTCTGCCAGAGGGATGGACAGTAAACACGCTGATGGAACCTCACAATTCTAAGCCTTACAATCCGGATATTGCCAACGTGTTTTATCGTGCCGGTTTCATTGAAAACTGGGGGCAGGGTATTCAGAAGATCTGTGATGAGTGCAAGGGAATCGGAGCAGACCTTCCGGTGTATGAGCTGATAGGAACTACATTGCGGATTCGTTTTAAGGCGCTGGAAAGCGCTCTTATAGATGAGCCCCCGGTGCCAAGACGCCAAAATGATGCTGTGGAAGACATGTTGACGGATAAGGTAGCGGAAGCCCTGAAAAAGAATCCCAAAATCACCCAGGAGGAACTGGTCGAACAGCTTGGTATTCCTCGCCGTACATTGCAAAGGAAGGTAAATGAATTGAAAGAGAAAGGAAAAATCATCCGCAAAGGCGGCATGCGATATGGATACTGGGAAGTAAACTGAAGGGATACAAGCACATTTCACCGGGAGAGAATTTACTGTTTAGTATGCTGTGTCTTTTCCTGTTATCCTGGCTGTTAGTTTATATCTTTATCTTGACATTACTCTTGGTTATTAAGCATTTGTTTAAAATAATCATACATGGATGCGCTGACATAACTGCTCAACTTTAACTGATGTTCAGTGATTTTTAAATCTTCTAAATTTAATGATCTTACAATTTTACAAAAATCTATACGCTTAAGAACTTTTTTGTATATGGTCTTTTTGCGTCCAAAAAAGCTATACTGGATAGGAATGCTTGAACCTTGTTATTATTCAGCAGAAGCATGGCAACATAAGCACTATCAAAACTGTCAAAACAGATAAAATAGCTTGTATCATCGAGCATTACCGGTTATCTGAATATAACACAGAGAATAATGGCCGTTTATAAAACCCTCTTACACCAACTTTATATTTTGAAAATGAATATTTTCCAATACCAAACATAGAAAAAACAGGTGCTCCGCGATATATTGAGCTTTTGCGTTTCTCGAAAGCTTCAATATTATCATTTAAATATCTCCATGTCTCAGGCAATTGTTTCTTGATATGCAATGTATCTTCTCGAATCTTTTTCTGAGTCACAATTACGAACTTAGAAAAATTATCATCAATCAAAATATAGAATTATTGAGCACCAATAAAGTTTAATTTAAATAAACATTTTGACACACCCGTGCCCAAAATATCAATTTAATAAACTTTTCTGTATTGACGCTTTTCTTGTATCTACTTATTTAACAACCCCCGCAGTAATCATCATACTGATTTCATTTACTGTCAATCTCCTGTTTTATGATCAAAAAACATACCATAAAACGTTTTTTCAAGTTAAAATCTTCAAAAAGCAATAATAAAGAGCAATACTTCCGCCAATTTTACGCTGGTTTTACGCTGATTTATAGTGTTTAGAACAGCAAAAATCAGACTATTCCATGAATTGATTCTGCAATATAGCCTTTCTGGAATAAAATTTCTGAGCAGCGGCAAACTGCTCTAAAATCTTTAATAATCATAAACAGCTTCTTCTGTTCACGTTCTTCTGTTCAACATTCTTGGTGCTGCTGTCAACAACTCAAACTGTTTCCATTCTATTATGTCCGCATATCATCAAATGCTGGAATTGTTACATAAAAGCGCCCTTCTTCCCGGGAAGGTTTTTCCGCCATATTACACCGCTTTCTCCGTCCCGCAAGCTGAACATCCCCTTGCGAATCGCAAAAAAAAGAGCTCTCCCGGAGGAAAGCCCTTTTCAAAAAGCGAGTTCTTAATTCGTCTCAGGATCTGAGATCCTGGGCCAGATCCAGCGCAATGTGCTGCGCCTCCAGAAGCAGGGTATCCCGCCCCTTGAAATCCGAGGGCAGATCATCCAGACTCTTTACCGGCGGCTTCCCCAGAGATTCCAGATACTCGTTGGTATCCTTCAGGGCTTCGGCCTTGTCCTTCTCCTGCTCGGCCTTGCGGGTCTCGTAATTGAGGCTGATGGAATTATCCTTGCGCTTCTTCCGATAGGTCTCATAGTCATTGGCCAGTTTCGCATAGTAGGGATCGTCTTTAACCCGGGCATCATGCTTCTTCTTCAGATCCGGGATATAGGGGCTGAGATCTCCCACCTTGCTGTACTTGGCCGGCTTTATCTGATCCCAGGGAAGAGCGTTAGGCTCGTTGTTCTCGCCGAAATCAGCATAATCGCTGAAGGACGGGAAGGCGATATCTGGTACCACGCCCCGGAGCTGGGTGCTCTGTCCGCTGATGCGGTAGAACTTGGCAATGGTGTAGTGAATGCTGCCCAGAGGCTTCTCGTAGAAGTCGTAAATGCGATCCAGAGGCCGGCTCTGCTGCACGGTGCCCTTGCCGAAGGTGGTATCTCCCACAATCACCGCCCGGCCGGTATCCTGAAGCACTCCCGCAAAAATTTCCGACGAGGATGCGGAAAGGCGGTTAGTGAGCACCACCAGAGGGCCGTCATATACCGACACATTGTCATCATCACGGTTCAGGGAAACATACCCCACCGCATCCCGCACCTGCACCACGGGGCCGGACTTGAAGAAAAGGCCGCTGGAATCGATTGCTTCAGGAAGAGAGCCGCCGCCGTTATAGCGGAGATCCACCACCAGAGCTTCGATATTGTCCTTCTTCATCTTTTCGATTTCCTTCTTCATGTCCTTGGCCAGGCCCATGTAGAAGCTCTTCACGGTGAGCACGCCCACCTTATGACCGTCAATGGTGTTCACCGCGCCCTTGGCCGCGCTGTCCTCAAGATGAATGCGATCCCGAATAATGTCCACGGTGAAGAAGGAAGCGCTGGCGCCGTCCCCTCTCATGATCTGCAAAGTGACCTTGGATCCCTTGGGGCCCTTTACCATGGGCACAATGTCGGTAAGCAGCATGCCCACTACGTCCACCATTTCCTCGGGCTTGCCGTTCTTGCTGTGCTGCTGCACTCCGACGATTCTGTCCTTGGGCTTGAGACGGCCGCTCTTTTCCGAAGGAGAGCCCGGCACAATGGAGACGATTTCGCAGTACTCGTCCTTGCTGGTGAGCACGGCGCCGATGCCTTCCATTTCCAGACTCATGGAGCTGTCAAAGCTGGCGGTGTCATCCGGAGAAAGATAGCTGGTATGGGGATCAATAGCATTGGCAAAGGCATTTTCAAAGGCGCTGAAGGCATCCTCGTTCTTGGTCTTGACGATGTTTCTGAGAATGCTGGTGTAGCGCTTGGTCAGGTTCTTGCGGATGCGCTCTTCTGAAAACCCCGAAAGCCGGAGATTGAGATAATCGCTTCTGACCACCTGCCGCCAGTACTTACGGAGCTCCTCGATATTCTTGCGGTACGGGAGCTTACTGGTATCCACCGTGACGGTTTCATTGCCTGAAAAGTCAAAGCTGTCTGTCTTCAGCACCTCAAGATAGTAGGAATACTTCTCAAAACGCCGCTTCATGTAGGCCTTGTACAGCTCGTAGGGATAGTCCAGCCGGCAGCTGTCCAGAGCCATGAAAAGGCGCTTCCGGTCATTCTTGAAGCCCTGGATTTCGGACTCGGTGAACAGAGTGCGGTAGCGATCCAGATTGTAGAAATACATGTCATAGACCTGATCCACAAAGCTGTCGTCCAGTCTCACTCCCTTGTAGTGGGAACGCAGAAAATACCCGCGCACCCGGGAACAGGAGGTGTCCTGGCGGGCTTCCGGCTTCAGAGACGGAATATCGCTTTCAGAGGGGATCCGGGTCTGAGCATAGCCGGTTCCCATCAGGGAGGCGCTCAGAATCACGGCCAGAGCAACTTTATTCAGCAACATGCTAACCTCTATTTTGCAAACAGAGACATTAAGATAATGAAATGCGAAAACCCGGTACATATCTTCACATATCGAATTTTCGCACAATTAATAATTAAAACAGCGGAAGCCGGGGCTTACTTCTGTCCGATCTGATCACTGGACACCTTCACTACCATGCCCATGGACAGCTCCACGGTAACCTTGTCCCGCACTACTTCTCTCACCGTGGCAGGCACCGAACCGCTTCCCCAGAGCACCCGCACCTCAAGACCCGGAACAATCTGCTCCTGAGTCAGGGGAGCGAACTCCTCCCGAGGCCGGGATCCCAAAGGCTTTTCGTCATCTGCCGGCTTTGCGGGAGCCCCTTCCGGACGGAAGGATTTTCTGGGCGCGCGATCGCCGCCGGAATTGCGGTCGTTTCGGTCACCTCTGGGGGGTCTGCCGTTTCTGTCATTACGGTCATTCCGATCGCCGCGGCTGCGGAACCTTCTTTCGCCGCCGGTCTTGTCGCCGTCATTTCTTCTGCGGATGCGATTCTGCTCGCCGTCGCCGCTCTGCTCCCCGGCGCCCTCTGCGGCATTTTCAGCATTTTCGGCATTCTTTTTCCGGAAGAAGGGCCGGCGGTTCTTCTTTCTTTCCGCCAGCACCGCCTCGTAGCGGGCCCGGGATTCCTGATATTCCTTTGCTGCGTAATCCGCATGCTCCTGGGAAACCACATCAACTTCATTGCCGTCAATATCGATGCGGGGAGCTCCGGCCTTCACGCATTCCAGATAGCTCCAGCGGGTGGTGTAAACCCGGAGAGCGGCCCGGATCCTGCTTTTGGAAAACTCCGGATCAATGGCGGCAATTCTTTCCACCAGGTCATTGAAGATGCCGATTCTGAGAGGACGGGGAGAAGCATCCTCCCGGCCTTCCTTAATAAAGCTCACCGGGAAATGCTCGCACAGAAAATCAACATCGCTGCGCACCTTGGCAATCTTTTCAGCCTTTCTGACTCTGGCTTCGGCCTCTAACCGCCGGGCCTTCTCCTCCGGGGTTTCCGGAGCTTTGGCATTCGCTTCCTCCGAAATAGCGGCTTCTCCGGCAGCTTCCGGAGCTGCGGCTTCGGCAGCCTCGGACTCATTGTCAGCCGGGGCGGCGGAATTCTCTGTCTGAACCGGGGATACGGTGTTGTTGCTGTCCTTATCGGTTATCTCGGTATTTTCCATAATCTGTAATCAACTGTCTAAAAACTGCCGGCGGCAGCTCTGCAATAATATCTTTCCGGAAGACCCGCAGGTTCCGGATACAGGAGCCGGACTCCTTAAAATGCGAGCCCCTCCCGTTCAGCGTGAAATAATACCATAAAATCCCTGATTGGGTTAACTGCCCCGGCATTTTTTAACAATTGTCACAGCCCCGCGCTTTGCGGCGCCGCAGTATGATAGAATTTTACGCCGGAATCACTGCCGGAAAGGATCCCCGCCGCCCGGAAACCGAAGTGCCCTCAGCGCCGGGGAATCATCTTTGCGATGCGGCAGGGAATTAATTAAGACAGGAAATCAGAAAATGACAGAACACAGCTGCAAAGACGGCAGCCACGGCAGCTTTAAGCCGGCCCGCAAAATCATCAGCATCAAAGCCCGTTTTCCCCTTATCGTCGATCAGCGCATGCGGGACAGCGTGACCTTTTCTGGCATCACCGAGCTGGGAACCCTGCTGGCCGCCAGCGAACAGTACCTTTATCTGTTCTGCGAGGATCCGTCATTTACGGAAACCGTCAGAAAACACGCTCCGGAATACCCCGGACTCCGCATTCATCTTCTGGCTCCGGCGGAAGAGGCTTCCGGAGAGTCCGGATCGGCTCCGGCCTATGCCCTCTGGCACTTTGCGGCAGGGGAAGAAAAGCGGGATCCCGCGCTTTACACCCCCGGGAAGGATATTCTGGAAACCTGGCGGGATCCTCTGCTTCTGGATCGCTTCTGCGATCTTCTGGAGGAAAACACCCTGAAATTCATCCCCCTCCCCGTGGCCGGCATGCTGATTCTGAGATCCATCGCCACCGTGTTCCCCTATGACACCTATCTCGGCCGGCATTATCTCTCCCAGTACATCGCCGCCCGTAACGCCCTCTCTCCCGATGACCGGGATCTCCTTATCGATATCAAGGAAAAGGGCCTTCCCCGCATCGACGATGCCTACAGCGACAATGTGCTCCGCTTCCTGAAAATCGAGAGAAAGCTCTATACCCAGTATTCCCACTGAGGCCGTAAATACCTTCCCTCTCTGCCTTCTCTCTCTATTTGCTTTCTCCTTCAGATCCTCCCGCAAGCCGGCTCTGCCGCCGGCTTGCGGCCTCCGGAATTCCGGTTTTCACGGAGAGCCCCGGGATGCCGCCTCCCGCAAATGTGATAGAATCATAGCAGCAGAACTCCGGATAACTCCCGGATAAAGCCTTCCTTTGAGATTGCCTTTGCAAGTTAAAAAATCACCCCGCAGGCGGAGAAACTGCGATTTCCCGGGACAGGCGGGGCCGGAATCATATCAGGAGAGAACAGATTATGGGAATTATGGACGACGATGATACCGGCAGGGAGAACGCCGGGGGCATTTTCGGGGCGGCGGAAGCTCCCCGCAAAACAGTCTCCCGGGAGGAAATCATCCGCCTGGCCAATGAAATGATAAAGAAGGACTGGGAATACATGGACGGCATGGAGGTTACCTCCGCCATCCAGCGGGACGCCGCCATTGTGCTCCGGGGGGAATTCTTTCTGGACGATGAGGGCCTCCCCACCCCGAAGACCAATGCGGTATTCAACATGTTTCACCGGGTTTCCGTGGAGCTGTCCCGGAAGTACCGCATTGATGAAAACACCTGACTCAAGGAGAGGAGCGTCCCATGAACACCCCTGACACCCCGGATCAGAGCTTCCCTCTGGGAGTCATTGAAGGCATGTACGGCGCCTTCTGGACTCCGGAGGATCGCCTGAGCTTCATTCCCTGGCTGAAAAGCCGCGGCTATGACTTTTACATCTATGCTCCCAAGGGAGATGCCTGTCTCCGCCGCCTCTGGTTCCGGGAATTCTCCGGAGAATATCTGGAGGGGCTGGCGGTTCTGGCCGAGGCCGCCCGGAAGCAGGGACTTTCCTTCGGCATCGGCTTCACCCCTCTTAATGCCGTTTCCCTGGGGGCGGATGCTTCCAGAGGGGATTTTCCGGAGGGAGAGGCGGCCATGCTTCATCGGGTGGCGGCCCGGGTAAGGGATCTCACAGACCGGGTAAAGCCTGATATCCTGGCCGTGCTTTTTGATGACCTTAAGATTGACTCCCGGGCGGCCGGAAAAACCCAGAACCGCATCCTTAAATGCATTCTGGACGCGCTTCCCGAAAGCACGCGCCTTATCACCTGCCCCAGCTTCTACAGTCTGGATCCCATTCTGGAAAAGATCTTCGGAGAAATGCCCCCGGGGTACTTCGAGGACTTTGCCCGGGATCTCCCCGAAAGAGCGGATATCTTCTGGACCGGTGACCGGGTCATGAGCTCCGGATATCCCCAGGCTTCTCTCGAAAAGGCCCGGGAGATTATCGGGAGAAAGCCCTTTATCTGGGACAACTACCCGGTAAACGATGGCCGGAAATCCTCGGGGCATCTTTATCTGGCCCCGCCGGACAGCCGGGAATTCCTGCCGGAGGGAGCCCGGGGCATCGCGGTAAATCCCATGAAGGAGCACTGGCTCTCCCGGATCCCCCTCTCTCTTGTTCCGGAGATCCTGCGGGCCCGGGCTCCTGTAACGGCAGAAGACAAAACCCGGCTCCTTAAACAAGCCCTCCTCCGGGAAACCTCTTCGGAATTTACTGACTTTATGCTCCGGGAATGCCCGGACTTCAGCGTCAGGGATCGGGAGGAGTTTGCCGCCGATGAGCTGGAAAACCTCGCCCGGAAAACCCCGGAGCTTTCCGAAGTTCCGGGGATTACCCGGGATCTCCGGGACTTTTTCCGGGGCCGCTACATCTTTGACGAGACATGTCTTACCGGCTGAGCCGAAAACCGGAGACCGGTTTTCGGAAACGGAATCAAGCCTGAAAAGAATCCTGGCGGCCCTGACTCCCTTAAGTCCCCCCGCCCGGATTCCTTTCTTTGTGAAAAGCATCAGAATTTTATCAGGCGAGTCCCCCGGAGACCGGCTGAAAAAATCTATAATGCCCTGAGACGGCAAAGCTGCGAAAGCGGCGGCCCCGCTCTCTGAAGCAGCGCCCGGAAGCAGATTGCTCCGGACAGGAGACTCAAGAATGACCCTGACCCATATTTTCTATATTTCAGTTCCGCTGACCCTGACCATGATTGTGTGCCTTACCTGCTATCTCAAGCATGTCAAAAGCAAGTCTCAGGGACTGGAAGCAGCATGCATGAGTCTCCTGTCCCAGATCTTCGCGCTCTTCAAAAGAAAATACGCCATGATCCCCCGGCTTAACGAAAAGATCCGGGAATACGCCTCCGGAGAAAACGACCTTTTGAAGGAAATCGACAAGGAAGCCACCCTGGCAGGAGTGGCGGCGGAGAACCTGAAAAGAAACTGCCGCGCCCCCGGAGCCTTCAGCGAGCTCCGGAACCGGGAAAACACCATCTTTCTCCGCATGACCGCCCTCCGGGATCGTCTCAGACGTTATCCCGCCCTCCTGAACACCGCCTCCTACCGGGAAATATCAGAGGAGCTCAAGGCTCAGGACAGCAAAATCGACTTCAATATCCGGCAGTACAATGACGCAGCCAGGGAATTCAACGGCTACTGTCACCGCGGGCTCATCCGGCGCCTGATCCTAAAGCTTCTGGGAGTAAGCCCCGAGGCTCCCCTCATTGAGGATCTCCTCCCCGCGCTTCCGGAAGAAGATAATAAGGAATCTCAGGCTGCTCCTGATGCCGCGGCTGACGGAGGGAAGTCCGCCGCCACCGCTTCGAAAAACTGAACTGCTGTCCCGGGGATAATTCCCCATTCCGGGAAATCACCTGTTCCGGTTTTCAGGTTCTCCGTCTCCCTTGGCCCGCCTGAGATTTATATCAAGTCTTCAGTCATTCTCATTCGTGCCGCATTCCCAAATTCCCGCTTTCCTTCTCGGTTTGCTGCTGTTATCAGAAGATAAGGCTGCCAGGAGCTCCCTGCCGGCCTTTCGGAAACGGCAGCGGCGGGCTTTTCCCGCTCTCCGGCTTATATTCATAAGTTTCCTGCAGGATTAACGCGCTGACACCCTGCCAATACCGTAATTGAGAATCGAAGAGGTTCCTTAAGCGCTTTTCTCGTCAGCATGCATTTTTTCAAATCCGTTTTGCGCAGGCTCGGAAAATCTGCCTCCTCCGTTCACCAGTCTCCGTTATGCATTGGCATAGTTACTATCATGCATATATCGAGAACAAAAACAGTATTGAATTTGGCGATCTTTCTCTTTACAAAAGCGTAAGCTCCCATATAATAGGCTTCGGTTTTAACAGCACAAGAGGTGATAGTGTGAATAAAACAGTAAAAAATGCGGCTAGAAAGCCGAAAAAGCAGGCTGATCCTAAAAAGTCAGACGACTTTGAAATCAAATCGAGGCATGAAGAGTATAAAATGTACGCAAAAGTCAATTTTTATGATACTGTTTTTAAACTCTTTTTCAAGGTCGATGAGAATGTAAGAAAGCTTTATGAATCACTGACCAGCAGGGAGACCAGAATTGAAGACATCGAAAGGATTACTCTTGAGGAAGGAGAATCATTTGATTCGCAGCTATGCAATGATCTGGGTTTTCTGGTCAAAAATGCTCAGGGCAAGGCTGAGTTTGTGATTCTGACCGAAGCTCAAAGCACTTGGAACGAGGAGATGCCGTATCGTTTCCTGGAATATGCCATGGCGACATTCCGCAAGTATGTCAGCATGCGCCGCCACGACAAATTCAAGGATCATTTTCGTCTGCCCCGTCCGCGCTTCTATCTAATTTACACGGGAGGCGAAGCCCCGGCGGAGAAACTAAGATTTTCGGAGACGTACGAGACGGAGGAGACTGACTGCGATGATCTTGATTTTGGGATCAAGGTCATGAGCTCAGAAGGTTCTGATACCGTGCCGGGGCAATACATCGGAGTCTGTAAGCTTGCCGCAGATCTCAGACGAAATCAAAGGGATCATGTACAATTTGTAAATGAGCTTCGGGAAGAGTGCGAGAAGAAACGATACGGACTGTTCGTGAAATTTATTGATGACCATAAAGCAGAAATGGAGTGTGAAATGGAACAGGTATTTAAATCTGAGCAAGAATACAGCGATTATATGGATGAGAAAGAGAAGGCGGTGATTAAAAATGCCACCCCGGAAATCGAAATGAACATGATTATCAAGCTTTATAATAAGAAGCAAATCAGTTTAGAGAATGCAGCAAGCAATCTCAACATGACTGTTCCACAATTTGAAGAACTGCTGAAACAGCAGAGAAAGTCGGCCTGATCGTTGTTTTCATGGTTTTTCGGTAACCGTCATCGGGATTAGTTCCTTAAAGTTCGGGGGGAGTTAGTTCCCCCGAATTCTCGTGTTTCTCTTCAATTACTGGTCAAATCACCAAAGCTAGGATGTGTTTGTGATACGGACTTTTCGTAAGGTTTATTGATGACCATAAAGCAGAAATGGAGTGCGAGATGAACCAGATATTTATGTCTGAGCAAGAATTCAGCGATTATATGGATGAGAAAGAGAAGGCGGTGATTAAAAATGCCACCCCGGAAATTAGAAAGCAGGCGATAATCGAGACGATAACCGAGCTTTATGATATGAAGCAAATCAGTTTAGAGAATGCAGCAAACAAGCTCAACCTGACTGTTCCGCAATTTGAAGAATTGCTGAAACAGCAGAGAAAGTCGGCCTGATTGTTGTTTTCATGGTCTTTCAGTAACCGTCATCGGGATTAGTTCCTTAAAGTTCGGGGGGAGTTAGTTCCCCCGAATTCTCGTGTTTCTCTTCAACCACTGGTCAAATCACCAAAGCTAGGATGCGTTTGTGATACGGACTTTTTGTGAAGTTTATTGATGATCATAAAGCAGAAATGGAGGGTGAAATGGAACAGGTATTTATGTCTGAGCAAGAATTCAGCGATTATATGGATGAGAGAGACAAGGAGAAAGAGAAGGAGTTGATTATCGAGCTTTACACAGAGCATCTGATTTCTGTTGAAGGTGCCGCAAACAAGCTCAACATGACAGTTCCGGCATTTGAAGAACTCCTGAAACAGCAGAGAAAGTCAGCCTGATGGTTGTTTTCATGGTTTTTCGGTAACCGGCATTATGATTAGTGCCTTAAAGTTCGGGCGAGTTAATTCCCCCGATCTCCCGTGTTTGCCTTTCAATCCCTAGTCAAATGACAAAGCTCAAGATGAGCTTCTAATCCGGTCTTTGTAAAGTTTATAGTTTATTGATGACATAAGGCTGAAATGGAGTGTGAGATGAACCAGGTATTTATGTCTGAGCAAGAATTCAGCGATTATATGGATAAGAGGGACGAAGCGAGAGACAAGGAGAAAAAGAAGGAGTTGATTATCGAGCTTTACACAGAGCATCTGCTCTCTGTTGAAGGTGCCGCAAACAAGCTCAATATGACTGTTCCGGAATTTGAAGAACTGCTGAAACAGCATAGAAAGTCAGCCTGATCGTTGTTTTTTATGGGGTTTCGGTAACCGGCATTAGGATTAGTGCCTTAAAGTTCTGGGGAGTTGATTCACCGTTCTCCTGTGTGTTTCCTCTAATCCTGACGCAGTTTTTTTTGCTGCCCCCTGAGCCGCTCTGGCTTGATGTTTCGGGAAAACTGAGTTCCCCGCATTTCCTCTGGTGGTAAAGCGATTTCCCGCCGGCAATTTTTCTTTCCCGTTCCAAGTCAGCCTTGTTCCTTGCTTCTGGAGAATGTCCTCCGGACGAGTGACGGTTCAAATCAAGTTTTGATCCATTATTGAGCGTCATGAATAACTCCAAAAACCAAACCTTCGCATCAGCGTTCTTCATGACAGATCTGTGGCTAACCCGATCTTCCCGGAGTAGAATGATAATGCTTGTCATTAACTATTTTGGAGGAGCGGTTTATGGATTTAACCAGAGTTATCGGTCTCGGCGTGGCCGGAAATTTCGCCGGACACCTAGAGCAGGCCGGGGAAGCAGAAAGCTTTAAGGATGTAAAGACGGCTGATGCCCGGGCTCCCAAGGCGGTGTTTCCGTTTTATCTTCCGGCCCCGGGCGGGAGGATGGCGGATTCCTTTCTTAAGGTTTTCCCGCTGACCTCTGAGGAGATCCGCATTCCGAATGACGAACCTGATGCCTGTCTTCAGACCGAGCCCGAGGTGGGGATTCTGGCCCGTATTCAATATAATGGGGATCATAAGGTCACCGGGCTGATACCGGAGTATTTCGGGGCCTATAATGACTGCTCTATAAGAAGACCGGGCCCCGTGAAGATCAGCACCAAGAAGAACTGGGGCCCCGGTACCAAGGGGCTTTCCGCCAATCTCATCAGAATTGATTCCTTTTCTTCCGCGGGCAATATCGCCGGATACCGCATTGCCTCGTTTCTGAAAAGAGATGGGGTTATCCATGAATACGGCATCGACAGCGCGGTAAAGGACTACAGCTATATGTACGGAGAGCTTCTTTCCTGGATTACAGAGCGCCTGAATAACCAGCAGGATGAGGGCCCCCGGGAAAACATTTCTGAATATCTGGCTCTCTCAAACTGGCCGGAATACGCCGTTATCAGCATCGGAGCCACCCGCTATACGCCCTTTGGCGAGAAAGGATATCTTAAGGAGGGGGACGTAAGCTATGTGGTGCTCTATCCTTCCGGCATGTCCCGGAGCGAAATCATGGGGATTCTGCGTTCCGATTCGGCAAAGGAATGGGAGCGCTTTAAGAGCATCAGCCTGCTCCGTCAGGAGGTGCGCCGCGGCTGATACGGTGAACTGACCTGATATTGCAGTGTTTTGAGAAATGAGAAGGCGGGCTTTCAGGGTTCCCGCCTTTCTTTTATCCATTACCCGAAAAGTCCGGGCCGTCTGATTTGCCCGGAGACTGAGGAAGCTTTAGTCGTGAGCTTCGTGCCGCAGCATTTCCGCCTTGTCGATCTGCTCCCAGGGGAACTCCTCTCTCCCGAAATGACCGTAAGCGGCGGTTTTGAAATAAAGGGGCCGCTTCAGGTTCAGCATTTCGATAATGCCGAAGGGTCTTAAATCGAAGGTGCTGTTTACCAGGGAGATCAGCTTTTCCTCGGAGATGGTTCCGGTACCGAAGGTGTTAATGCTCAGGGAAACCGGCTTGGCCACGCCGATGGCGTAGGAGATCTGAATTTCGCACTTCTGAGCCAGACCGGCGGCCACGATGTTCTTAGCCACGTAGCGGGCGGCATAGGCAGCGCTTCTGTCCACCTTGGAGGGATCCTTGCCGGAGAAGGCGCCGCCCCCGTGTCTGGCATAGCCGCCGTAGGTATCTACAATGATTTTGCGTCCGGTAAGGCCGCAGTCTCCCATGGGGCCGCCGATAACAAAGCGTCCGGTGGGGTTGATAAGAAAGCGGGTGCGGGGGGAGATCCACTTGGCGGGAATGGTCTTTTTGATGATTTCTTCAATCACGAATTCATGAAGCTCCTTGTTGGCCACCTCCGGGGAATGCTGGGTTGACAGCACCACGGTGTCCACGCCCTGAATCGAGCCGTCATCATTGTAGATGAAGGTAACCTGGCTCTTGGCATCGGGACGGAGCCACTTCACCGCTCCCTCTTTTCTGAGCTTGGCCTGCCGCATTACCAGCCGATGCGCATAGGTGATGGGGGCGGGCATGAGCACGTCGGTTTCATTGCAGGCATACCCGAACATGAGGCCCTGGTCTCCGGCGCCCTGATCCCGGGGATCCGCCCGGGTAACCCCCTGGTTGATATCCGGGGACTGCTTGCCGATGGCGTTCAGCACGGCGCAGGAGTTGCCGTCAAAGCCCACGTCAGAGCTGTTGTAGCCGATGTCGCAGACGATTTTGCGCACCAGGCTTTCAATATCCACCCAGGTGGAGGTGGTGATTTCGCCGCCCACCAGCACCATGCCGGTTTTTACAAAGGTTTCGCAGGCTACATGAGCTTCGGTGTCGCTTTTAAAAATTTCATCCAGCACGGCATCTGATATCTGATCCGCAATTTTGTCAGGATGTCCCTCTGATACGGACTCAGAGGTGAATAATCTGGTCATGTGTTTCTCCTTGAATATTTTTCCGGATGCCGGAGATAAGCCCGGTTCCGAACTCTGCTGCCGAAATTTTATCATGAAACCGGATTTTCCGGGGGCAGCGGTTCGGGGCGGACAGCGGTTCTTGGCATCCTGTTCTTACTGCTTGGGGATGAGTCCGGGCCTGGGAGCAATCTTTGCAGCTGCCATTTCGGGAACCAGTCCGCAAAAAGAAGAGGCGAGGGCGGGCATATTTTGAAACGGTGCTTTATTTGCTGCTATCCTTGTCCCCGTGTTTCCGGGTTTCTGTCCTGCATTTTTATCAGGCTTTTTCCGGTAAGTTCTCCGGGAAAACGGCAGGACGGGAATGCGGCAGGGCAGCAATTCAAATGTGATGAAGAGGGGGTAACTATGCCTTTTATTGATGTCAGGGTGGCTAAAAAGCTTTCCGATTCCGAGAAGGAGAATCTTAAAACCGCGCTGGGCAAGGCCGCAGCTATTATTCACAAGCCGGAGAGCTATCTTATGGTAGCCATCAGCGATGGCGCCGATCTCTGGTTTGCCGGCAAAAAACAGCCCGCGGGAGCCTTTGTTGCCGTGAGTCTGTACGGGAGCGCCTCGTCCCAGGATTACAACAGGATGACCGCGGAGCTCACCAGGATTCTCACTTCTGATTACGGAGTGGACGGCGGCGCTCTCTATATCACCTATACTCCGGTATCCGACTGGGGCTGGAACGGTTCTAATTTCTGACAGTAATTTCCGACAGAAAACGGCTCTCCGGGTGCCGGAGATGCCGGAACCGGCCGATGCCTGTTTTGTGATCCCGGACAGACTGCGGCGGGGGAGCTTGTGATTTTTCATGACCTGAAAAACATTATTTTTCAGGTTTTTTGTATATAATCTCCCTCCGGATCCGTCTTTCCTTCCTGAATGTGCCTTATATGCTTCGCCTCAGTGATTTACGCAACTATCGCCAGACCGTCATAATTGTGGTTATTATGACGCTTATCCTTATGGCAGTGTCTCTGGTGTTTCAGAATAAAATCCGGGAGGTCATGTACGGCAACGTCAAGGATAATTTCGTCCGGCAGTCTCTGATTGAAACCGAAGCCATCAACAAGAGCTTTGCCGGCATTATCGATGCCATGAAGTCCGTGGCGCTGACCCTGGGTGACAGCAAGAACATCGGCGGCAGCAGCTCTATCAGGGCTCTCCAGAGCGTTACCGATGTCACCGGCTTTTCCACGGTGGGGGTGGTGGACATCCACGGCGTTACCCTCCACGGGGACATGATTTCCCGGGACGTTTTTCAGAAGATCTCCGGCGCCTTTCAGGGCAATGCGGTGGTCACCATCGCCTCCTCAACCTCCGGCGGCAGCTATGACGTAATATTTGCGGTGCCCGTCTACAGCATTGACTACATCAAATACGTCATGTTCATTCGCTCCTCGGATGACGAGCTTATCGAGTATCTGAACCGGGGCAACAACTTCATCAAAACCGAAAGAACGGTGATGACGTACCTGCTCTACAATCTTTCCGATGTGGTGTACGTCAATCATTCCACTGACGGGAGACTTTTGCCGTACTTTACCTTTAATGTGCTGAGTCACCGTTATCAGGAAACCTCTCCGGCCGAGATGAAGAACATCATCGAGCAGAACGTCAATGAGATTTACCTCTATAAGGTGGATCGCTATCCGGAGCACTATCTTTCCATCACTCCTACCCAGTTTGACGGCTGGAGCTACGCCATGCTGATTCCCGTGGATGTGGTGAACAACAATCCCCGGGTGGTGATGGGCATGTTCCTGGTGGTAGAGGTAGCCACCATGCTGGTTTTGCTCATCCTGCTCCTGAGCTACGAGTTTACCGTTAACCAGAATCAGAAAAGAATCTACAATCTGGCCTATCAGGATGAGGTTACCGGCCTTTTCAGCAAGGCCCGGCTCCGGGAGGTATTTGACAAGTTTATTGCCGGCAGCTTTGACGGCAAGGATCTCTTCCTGGTGAAGCTGGAAATGGTAAACCGGCAGTATATCACCCGGCTGTACGGCTTCGAGGAGACCGAAAGAATCGAGCTTCATTCCGCGGAGATCTTCCGGCGGGTTACCGATCCCGATGTGTTTATCGCCCGGGTGCAGGACTACTTCGTAATTCTCTATCGCAACGCTGACATTCAGTATGTCCGGGACTATATCGGAGAATTTCTGAAGGATCTGGAAACCATTCCCGGAGTGGATTTCAAGGCCTACTTTGTGGCCGGCATCACCAACTGCGTCTTTGATGAAGAGATCATGAGCGAAACCGGCGGGGATCGACTGGACTATGATCTGGACAACTGCGCCATTGCCATTTCCCAGAAGGCTCTCAATATCAGATGTCACACCATTACGGTATATGACCGGGCCATGCGTCTTGAGATCATCCGTTCCGAGCAGATCGAGCATGAGCTTCAGCCCGCCCTGGATCGGGGAGAATTTCTGGTGTATCTCCAGCCCAAGTATGATCTTAAGACCAACAAGCTGTACGGCGCCGAGGCTCTGATAAGGTGGAACTACAAGTTTGAGGGCATCCGGCCCCCGTATCAGTTTATTCCGATTTTCGAGAGAAACGGCTCCATCGCTCTTATTGACAATTTTGTCTTCAAAACGGTGCTGGAGTGTCAGCGCGCCTGGAAGGAAAAGGGCTACCGCCAGGTGCCGATATCCGTGAACTGTTCTCAGGTGCAGTTTATGAACGCCAATCTGGTTTCGGATCTGGAGCGGCAGATCCAGGGCGCGGAGGATTTGGTGCCCTACATCGACATTGAGATTACGGAAAGCGCCACCATTGACGATGTCAAGCATGTGCAGGAGGTGCTCCGGGACATCAAGAAGCTGGGCTTCAAGATTTCCATGGATGACTTCGGCACCGGATACTCCTCGCTGTCGAATCTTTCTCTCATGCCCTTTGACATCATTAAAATCGACAAGTCCTTTGTGGATCGCATCGATGTGCGCAAGAAGCGTTCTCAGAGCGTGCTTCTGATCAAGGACATTATTTCCATTGCGCACCACTTTAATATTCACACCCTGGTGGAGGGCATTGAGACCTACGAGCAGAAGGAGATCCTCCGGGGACTGGGCTGCGAGTACTGTCAGGGCTACTATTATGCCAAGCCCATGCCGCTTCAGGAGTTTGAGGATCTCTTAGCGCGGGATGAGTGTTTCATAGACAAGGATACAGAGGGGCAGAAGGCGTGAAGACCTCCAAAGAGTTTGCGGCATATTACCAGCTTCAGGCGATTATGCTGTCCCTGATTGTGATGGGACTGGCCATACTGATTTTGTTTTATTACGATTTCAAGACTCAGGTGGTTATTGAGGATGAACTGGCTCCCAAGCAGAAGGTGATGGTAATGCTGCTGATTAACGGCCTCCGGGGGGACAGCTCCTGGGCCGATGCCCACATTGACGGCCTTCTGGAGGCGGTGAATCATCTGGGCCTTCAGTCTGAAATTCATGACAGCGTGAATCATGAAAAGTGCCTGAGCTACATTGATCGCTTTGTGGAGTCCACCCGGGGCAAGGGCGGGCTTATTATGGCGCCGAGCTATGAGTTTACCGCCTGCATCAACGAGAAGGCCCTGGAGTACCCGCAGTATTTTTTTGCGGGGATATTTGACAACCGGGTGGAGCCGCGGCCGAATCTCCTGTCCTACAGCGGCAAGATGCACAATATCAGATACATTACCGGCATCATGGCCGGGTATGCGGTGGATTCATCGGAGTTCGGCTTTGTCGCCGCCGAACCGAATCCCGAGACCTACCGGGATGTGAATGCCTTTGCCATGGGACTTCGTTATGTGCGTCCGGATGCCAGACTGCATGTGGTGATGGCTCATACCTGGCATGAGCATGAAAAGATTCAGGATGCCATCAGCCGGCTTTATCATAAATACCCGCGGATTCAGGCCATTACCCACGGCATTGACACCGATGATGTGGATATCTTCTGCTACCATGCGGGCATTCTCTGCATTTCCTACGGCAACAACGGCGGGCACTACTACCGGGAAAATTCCCTGGCCGAGGCTTCCTGGAGATGGGGGGTGTTCTACAAGCACTTCATGTCCTCGGTTAATGAGGGCATGTTCCAGTCCGGCAGCCAGTGGGTGGATTTTCAGTCAGGGAATACCATCATTCGCCATGTGAACTACAAGCTGCTGCCGGATCGGGCTTTGACGGAAATGGATAAGATCTTTAATCTTATGGTGCAGTCCCGTTTTGACGTGTTTACCGGCCCTATCTATGACAACAAGGGAGAACTCCGGCTGTCCCGGGGGGCCCGGCTGGATCCTCTTTACGTCATGTACAGCATGGACTGGTTCGTGGAGGGAGTGGACGAGCTATGAAGTATGACAGACGCATCCTTTTCCTGTGCGTGAACGCGGCGATATTTTCCGTAATACTCTGGTTTATCGTTGACGGCTACAGCTCCTCCATGGGACACAGCGACGGCTACCGGGAGAGCTATTATTCCGACAGCGGCTCGGAGAAGGTGCTCCTGATTCAGAAGGGACTGTCCCGGAACGACAAAAAGAATTATCTCCATCTCCGGGGCTTTGTGGAATCGGCGCGGAATTTTCCGTCCATAGATCTTGCGGTGGTGGAAAACGCCCGGGTCGACAACGTGGGGCGGATCGTAAGCGAGTATGTTTCCCGGGGCTTCACTCACATATTCATTCACGGCTTTGTTTATGATGTGGAGCTGGGAAATCTTTTTCGGTCGTATCCCGGGGTTACCTTTTTCATGTATGACGGAGATTCCCGGGAAAATAATGTGATTAACTACATTCCCCGCACCTATGAAATCAAGTATCTTCAGGGACTTCTGGCGGGACGGATGACCAAAACCGGACACGTGGGGTATATTTCGGAAATCAATCACAACAACAAGGATCGCTCGGTAAATGCCTTCGCTCTCGGGGTGCAGCGGGTTAACCCCTTTGCCAAGGTGCATCTTCTCTGGATCGACGATGATCACGATCTGGGCACTCAGGCGGCTGCCATGCTGATTAAGGAGTCCGGCGCGGACGTTATTAACGGTTCTCTGGATAACTGCCAGTGGTGCGAGCTGGCCGAAGATGCGGGGGTGATGTATTTCGGCGAGTTCGGCGACAAGTCCGGCGCCATCAGGAACCTCAGGCTGGCCACCTTTAATTACAATATGAACGTGGTATATTCGTTCTTTTTCTCCGCCATCAGCAACGGCGAGAGAAAGATCTGGCACAATTACTGGTTTGATTACCGGCAGAAGGTAGTGGAATTCACGCAGCTTAACAGCAACGCCCCGGCAGAGAGCAAAATCGAGATCCGGAACGAAATCGCCCGGATGAGGGAAGGGGTTAACAGAATTTTCTACGGCCCGGTATATTCCAATCGCATGCGTCTTATCATTCCGGCGGACAGTTCGGTTTCCGACCGGTATCTGGAGGATATGCCGCTGTGGCTGAACCAGAATATTGTGGAAATGGGGGTTTTGGAGGGCAAATCTTCAGAATCCGAAGAAGTGCAGGAATTTAACTATGACGGCGCGGTCAGGCTGGCTGAGATGCTGGGGGAACAGTATTCCCAGATCCCGTAACCGCGGAACCGATGAAACCGTTTTTTTAAATCATGTTACAATAGCGTCCGGTTCAGGATGTTTCCGGCAGGCCCCTGAGGCTGCCGCTTTTTATTTTTCAGGAGTTAACAGAGATGGCTACAAAGAAAGACATGGCCAATGCGATTCGCGCTCTCAGCATGGATGCAATTCAGAAGGCAAATTCCGGTCATCCGGGAGCCCCCATGGGCATGGCCGACATTGCCGAAGTGCTGTGGCACGATTTTCTTAATCACAATCCGGCCAATCCCAAATGGTTTAACCGGGATCGCTTTGTGCTTTCCAACGGCCACGGCTCCATGCTGCTGTACTCTCTCCTGCACCTTACCGGCTATGATCTTTCCCTTGAGGATCTGAGGAATTTCAGACAGCTGCATTCCCGCACTCCCGGGCATCCGGAATACGGCTATACCGCCGGCGTGGAGACTACCACCGGCCCTCTGGGGCAGGGCATTACCAATGCCGTGGGCATGGCTCTGGCCGAAAAGGTTCTTGCCGCGCAGTTCAATCGTCCGGGCTATGAGGTGGTTAATCACTATACCTACGTGTTCATGGGGGACGGCTGTCTTATGGAGGGTGTTTCCCATGAGGCCTGTTCTTTGGCCGGCACCCTGAAGCTGGGCAAGCTCATTGCCTTCTGGGACGATAACGGCATCTCCATTGACGGCAAGACCTCCGGCTGGTTTGCCGAGGATACCGCCATGCGCTTTGAGGCTTACGGCTGGCATGTCCAGAAGGTTAACGGACATGATCCTGAGGCCATTGCCGCCGCCGTCAGAAACGCTCAGAACGAGCATGACAAACCCAGCATCATCTGCTGCAAGACCATTATCGGCTTCGGTTCTCCCAGCAAGGAAGGCACCCAGAAGTGTCATGGCTCCCCGCTGGGCGATGAGGAAATTGTACTTGCCAAGGAGAAGCTGGGCTGGAATTACGGGCCCTTCGAGATCCCCGAGGATATTTATCAGGCCTGGAATGCCCGGGAAGCCGGCGCTGCCAAAGAAAAGGCCTGGAATGAGCTTTTTGAAGGGTATCGGAAGGAATATCCGGATCTGGCCGCCGAGCTTTTAAGACGCATTGAGCATAAGCTTCCCGCAGACTGGGCTGAAAAGTCCGCCGCCTATATCCGGGATCTTCAGGCCAATCCTGCCAAGGTAGCTACCAGAAAGGCCAGTCAGAACACCCTGAACGCCTTCGGGCCCCTGCTTCCGGAGTTCCTGGGCGGTTCTGCGGATCTGGCTCCCAGCAACCTCACAGAGTATTCCGGCTCCGTTTCCATTACTCCTGACGATGCTTCCGGAAACTACGTGCATTACGGTGTCCGGGAGTTCGGCATGAGCGCCATCATGAACGGCGTTTATCTCCATGGCGGCTTCATTCCCTACGGCGCTACCTTCCTTATCTTCATGGAATATGCCAAGAATGCCGTGCGCATGAGCGCTCTCATGAAGCTTCCGGTGATCTACGTCTTCACCCATGACTCCATTGGTCTCGGCGAAGACGGCCCCACCCATCAGCCGGTGGAGCAGCTGTCATCCCTCAGACTGACCCCGAACCTCAATACCTGGAGACCCTGCGATCAGGTAGAGTCTGCCGTATGCTGGAAAATGGCCGTGGAATCCCAGGATCGTCCCAGCGCTCTGGTGTTCTCAAGACAGGGACTCCCCCAGATGGAGCGCACTTCCGAGCAGCTTGATGCCATCAGTAAGGGCGGCTACGTGCTCCGGGAAGGCTCAGAGGATCCGGATCTTATCATTATCGCCACCGGTTCCGAGGTGGAGCTGGCCGTGAAGGCTGCCGACGTGCTGGAAAAGGACGGCCGCGAGGTGCGGGTGGTTTCCATGCCCTGCACCGAAGTATTTGATGCCCAGAGTCCGGAATACCGGGAGAGCGTGCTCCCGTCCTCCTGCCGCAGAAGACTGGCCATTGAAGCCGGCGTATCCTCCTTCTGGTACCGTTATGTCGGCCTTGACGGCAAGGTGCTCGGTATGGATACCTACGGCGAATCCGCTCCGGCTGATAAGCTCTTCAAGTTCTTCGGGTTTACCGTGGAAAATGCGGTCTCTCTGGCAGAGAGCATGTTCTAAAACCTGCCTGAACCGGCGTCTTACTGACGTCCGGAGAGCAGCAGATGATTAAGCGATAAAGGGAGGAGAGATCCTCCCTTATTCTGTCTCCGGGGAATTCAGTTTGACATATTGGGAAGCGTTTTAGCAGATCAGGGAATTTCTCAGTCTTCTGACAGCAGGTTTGGCGGGGCTTTTGCCGTCAGTTTAGGTATGGCCCGGAGTGTTAGTCCGGGCCTTTTTGCCTGAGGGCCGAGCCCCGCTCTCAGGTACGGCACGAACTAAAATGAACACCCACCTGCGGGGCGGCGTTTTGCCCATGCCGGAGGCGTATATGTTAAGCTTCCGCATGCCCCCTTATTCCGGCCTTAAGAGACGGTCACACGCTGCGATATTTGAATTACGAGGCAGTTTCAGGGGTAAAGGGGCGGAGCCCCTTTAATCATTAAACAGGAAGCGCCAGAGGCGTCTTCCTTCTTAATTATTATTCCTCGGAACTTTAACTTCCGTTCCTGCCAGTATTGATTGTTCAGGCTTGACAATGTCCGGGATCTGCCGTGGCCGGCTAGGAAGGAGGTTGAGATTTTCAGAGAAACTAAATTTTGCAGACGTTGTCTGCAAAATTGGAGCGGAAGGCGAATCTGACAGTGATTCCGCAGCGGAAACTTGGCATAATGTCTCTGCTTATATATTACTCAGGAACTGTTTGGGAGCAAAACTGCCTGTGGCTTCCGATCAGGCAGGGGAGATCAGATTTTCATTTGAATGCGTGAAAGATCAACTGAAAAGGAGTTTCGCATGGAAGAGATTATTGAAGTGGCTAATGAATTGGATTCGACTTGCGGAATTTCTGACGAGGAGCTTACAGAGCGGTTTAAGGCATCTATCAGAATAGATGATGAAATCAGAAAAATAAAGGGACTTCCTGTAGCCAGATATGACGATGAGTTAAAAAAAGCATACCTTGAATATCCAGATGGGAGGCGCAAGTATGTCGGAGACACTCGCAACACGACTTCCTGAGGTTATGGTATTTGCAGGCCCAAATGGCAGTGGCAAAACAACAATTACAAAGATGGCAAAGACGGTTGGAGAATATGTCAACGCTGATGATATAAAAAGGGCTACGCTATGTACAGATCTTGAAGCGGCAGAAAAGGCTGAAGAACTTCGGGAGAAAATGATTTCTGAAAAGAAGGACTTTACATTTGAAACGGTATTGTCCACAGACAGAAATCTCCTGCTTTTGAGGAGAGCTAAACAGCAGGGGTATTTTGTGCGTGGAATTTATGTGCTAACGTCCGATGTTGAGATAAATATTGCCAGAGTAGAAGCTCGTGAAGCGCTTGGCGGACATGGAGTGCCGGCAGAAAAAATCAGACAGCGTTACGAGCGGGCGCTAAAACTGATTCCTCAGCTTGTAGAAGTGTGTGATGTTTTTCATCTTTATGATAATACCAAAATGCCATTCAGGATTTTTAAGAAAAGGAAAGAGCGCTATTACAGATGGAGCAATAAATATTGGAGCGACACAGACATAGAGATGCTTACTGGAGTTCGAGATTATCCGGATTATTCATGACATTCTTCATCACGTGAGGATAGATTGGACTATGAGATGCTTATGACTGTTGCAAAATAACATCGGCATCTCATGATTAAAAAACGCATCTTCTGTAGTAAGTATGTGTGGGTAAGTGTTTCATACCCTGCCTCAGGTGCGAACTAAAATGAACACGCTTGCTCTGATCTGCGTTCTCCCCATGCCAGATGCCTATATCCAAGCCCCTTTAATTATTATTCCTCGGAACCTCAACCTCTGTTTCTGCCAGTATTTATTGCCAGGCAGGCTATGTCCGGGAACTGCCGTGGCTCGGCGGGGGAGAATGTTAAGATTTTCAGGTAAACTCAATTTTGCAGACGGTGTCTGCAAAATTGCCTTGGTCTCATAACCTTGCGCTGCTTGAAAAACTGAAAAGCATGGAATCTCGTTATTGGTACGGCGCAAAGACTATTGAGAACGGGTGGTCTCTCGCCGTATTGGAGCATCAGATAGCTGCCGGACTCATGGGTCGCGAGCAAGGCAGGAAATTGCAGAATTACGACCGGCTTTTTTCGAAGATATCCCTGCCGGAGCCACAAAGCGAGCTGGCTCTCCAGACGATGAGGGATCCCGGCGTCTTTGATTTCGTGGCACTTGCTGAAAAAATCAAGAAACCCCAAACAAAAGATGATCTGATTAAGAACATCACGGATTTCTTATTGAAGAAGGGCTCAGGATTCGCATACATGGGGCAGCGGTACCCATTAACCCCTGACTTTGATGAATGCCCGCGGGGTATTTTGTTTTACAACACTTTCCTGCACTGTTATGTGGCGGCAGTCGTGGTCGCAGATGCGGCCTCTGATCTGAAAACCGGGCAGTTGATTCCGGAAGCTGCCGAAAAAATGAATCTCTGCCTCTCTCTCTTGCTGATGAAAAGCTGAAAACAGAGAGGGATACCCCCTCAATAGGTTTAATACTGCGCCGGGATAATAAGAACAAGACTGCGGCAGAATATGCGCTTAAGGATATGCAAAAACCTGCCGGAGTGTCAGAGTATCGCTTTACCCGGGAACTCCCGGAGGAGATTAAGCGAGTATTCCCGGAAGCAGATGAATGGGGAGAGTACATCGCGCTGGAACCTGCCATATTATGAGATATGACATGTTCCGGACGGGACTCCGTTTCATGTGTCAAAATCAGCGGATTTGCGAGGATAATATCCTTATGAATACAGACAGGGCGGGGAAAATGGAGTAGAATTAACTCAGTCTGAATAAACCGGCGCTGCGGGTCTTTTATTCTGCGGGGCTGGTTTGGTTTTTTCATTTTTACTCCGTTGAGGATCACACAATGTCTATTATCAAGATGGCTGACTTGGATCTGGCTGGCAAGCGGGTTCTGATTCGCGCAGATTTGAATGTACCTTTAAAGGATGGCAAGGTTGCTTCCGA
>JAEEGL015227299.1_pt1 | contig 25775 bp, 29 predicted proteins | sample 9134231 | NCBI WGS metagenome assembly JAEEGL01 (sample SAMN16246548, study PRJNA631951) | gut metagenome | biome: gut microbiome; feature: rumen; material: fiber-attached | host: Bos | place: Iran: Karaj | collected 2018-10 | reverse complement strand
GGTAGAACTGCTCATTTGCTGATTCTTGATGAGTTCGGTGTTATTCCGGCTGGTGCTGCCCGTAAGTTCTGGACTGCGATTAACCCTACTATTTCTTCTTCAAAAGTTGCACAAGTTATTATTTTAAGTACTCCGCGTTCTACTTCTCACCCGTTCTATGATTTGTATACAAAATCAGTTTAGGGTAAAAATGATTTCGTAACAAAAGTTGTTTATTATTGGGAAGCCGGTGGCGAACGTCTTACTGAAGAGTGGAAAGCAGCATAGATTGCTGAAATCGGCGAAGAGGGATTTGCTCAAGAATATGAACTTCGATTTGACGCTGGAAAGAATTGCAAATTAATAGGTCCGAAAGATATGGCGTTTATTGACAGAATCCGTAGAGAATTCAGATCTGTTCAAATTTACGGAGTTCCAAATAATATATCACAAAAAATACTGTGGGCTCCGGGTTTTAATCCGGATTAGTTGACCGAAAACGACTTGATGACGAGAAAATTTGTTCTGCAAGTTGATACTGCGGGCGGTCTCGTCGTGAAGTTAAATAACAATGACGATGATAATGACTGGAATGTTATCAATATATATGAAATTGAATTTTTGTCGCCGGCAAGAATAAAAAAGAACAGACTTGGATATAAAGAAGTTAAACTTACTGATTGTATAAGATTCCGGCAAGTGGGAATTTATATGGATCATGAATTCAATGAAGAATTTGCTGCTGATGCTGCTAAACACATTGTCTTTACTGTATTCAGAAACGGTCAGGGAACGTGGCAGGGCGGAATAGATAACACAAGAGTAATGATAGAAATGAACTTCAACGGTCAGAATTGGGTGAAGAAGTTCATGAAACACGATTTGTTCTATCCGCAATTGATTATAAAGACGAAGCATTCACAAAACGCAGTAAAGAAGCAATACGGGTTCAAGATTGTTACCGGCGAGCGCGGAAAAGGATATTGGTGTGAGTCTGGTGCTAGAATGATAGAGCGTCGTCAGATTATTGTTTATCAAGACAGCAAACTACCGCAAATGTCTACTGTTCAACAATTGGGCGCATTCGGAAAAAATTCCAGGGGAAAATATTGTGGCGAAGCAATGCACGATGATATAGCGGTTACTGTAGTTTTAATAAGTATTATAATGGAACAGGAAGAATTCCAATTGTGGATAGAAGACTGGTTCAGAATGTTATTAGAATATGATATTGTATCTTGGGAATACAAACGACATCTTAATATTGTCGCAAAATTGCTTGAACAATATGTTGAACAAACATTTGATGAAGAATATTCCGATCAAGATATTAAAAATTTATATGGAAATGCTGCAAGCGGATTTGGACGTTTGTCACAGAACAATAATTCCGGGCTCCCGATTTATGCACAACCAGTGCAAAATAACAATACATTCGGCGGTGGTTATCAGCCAGGGCAATATGGCGGCAGTCAATACGGAAGCGGAATTGGTTCATATTCGCGCGGGTCGCGTTATCAATAGAATCCTATGAATCCTTATCAACAGAATCCTATGAACCCATATCGAAGATAATCGAATTGCTTAAATAAATATACTAAGTTTATACATAGAGTTAATTATATGCCAAAGACAGAGTTACAACCGAAAGATTTATTTGAAATAAGAAATACAAGCGATGTGTTTAACAGACTTGTAATTATGGGAATGTTGCGCGTTTTGAATCGTCGTCTTACTTATGATAATATATGGGACAAGGACGCTATACAGGAAGTTACAGTTCCAGTATTTTTTGATTTCAGTGGCGGAACATTGACATCAGAACGTTTTATTCAAGATAATTATACATTTTTCACTTCTGATGAATGTACAGATATGGGTTTAAAGAAAATAGACGGAAATTACGATTTTTACCCACAAGGACGTTTACAATTAAACAGTGTTAGTATACAATCCGGAAATATCACTAACCGTTTTTCTATGGGACAATATCAGAAATTGGTAAACGGACGTTTGCAAAGTTTTACTTCATATCTGTATTCAATTCCTCTTGAATTTTCATTTACTCTGGAACTTCGGGCGGAAAATATGACGACTGCGTTTAAACTTGATCAAAATGTTCGTGAATTTTTTTATAAGAATCACACGTTCAGATTTAATTATAAGGGAACAATTTGTCATGCCAGGGCGGGATTTCCGGAAAACGGTGTTCAAGTGGCAGGAACAACATATACAATGGGTGCTCAACAGCAAGACAATTACATCAAATTATCATATTCTATAAATTGCGAAACATATCAGCCATGCTGGGACAAATATAACGAACGTCCGGCAGACAATACAATTAAAGATATTAATAATGGCATATATGTCAATAATAAAAGCGATGGTGATAAGATTGTTAAATATGGCACCAAAGAAAAAATGATTCGTTGGAAAACGCCGTTTGATGGTGCAACTTTTTGTTGCGGTATGGAAAAGAAACTGGAATGGGAGTGGATATTTTCAGATAGCGATTTGTTATATGTTGACATATATTATATGATAGAGGGAAGCGATGAGAAACATTTCATTTGTCAAAATGAAGAAAATCACGAACTTTATTTTTGGGAAATACCGGAAGACTTCGTTTTAAGACATTCAGCAATTGATGTGACATTTATAGAAAATGACTATGCGTCTGTCATAACCCCGCCGCAGCTTATTTTATATCCGGATCCGAGAACTCGAACAATCGAAGTTCAGAATGTTTACGTAAAATCGAAGGGGTTCTTCAATACATATAATCCGGATGATACTGTAGATGCAGTTATAGAATACGAAAATAATGAAGGACGTATTATATCTGTAGATGCTTCTGCAACCTTGAACAATTATATGCTTGATGCTGAAAATATACCGTTAGATTTTAATTGTATCGTTTATGATGGACCACTGGAAAGCAAAAAGATTAAATTGTTTGTACGAGAAAGCAAAAACCCTCAAGTATATGCAGAAAGTGAGTGGTTTTATATCGTTTAATGTTAATTTTTGTTAAATTAACGCAAAAACGCTCTTCTTTGATTATTTAATTTGATACTTTTTTGTATTTTTGCAAAAAATATAAAATAGTTATGACTATAAATTAGTTTATTGAGAACAATAGAATTTATAAGTTGAATAATTAAATAATTAAATAATTATGGATTTTTATAAAATTGAGAATTGGGAATTTGATGATAACGGGAATCTCATCGTTGAATTGGAATCGCAAGATTATTCTCAAATTATTGATGACCTTGTAAAAGGTATATCAAAGGAAAACTTCTTGTCTCGCCCCATTAAGATTAAGAATGACATAAAAGACAATTCGTTCGTTAATGGTTATTTCTTCTCTATACACGAATTCAACACAATTGATTTGTTTAAACTCATTTTAGACGAAGAAAAGTCTATTTCGAGAGACGCATTGAATTCTACTTCGAGAATGATTGCTGCTTCGAAAAATGTTCAACAAGTGTACATTAAAAGAAAGCCGGAAAATGTTCAGAAAGTATTGTCTTCATATAAGCCATTAATGACTAATTACAGTTATTCGGCAATGGGGTTCAAATTCGATTTCGAAAAAGTGCTTTCCATAAACCCCATTTTCAAGAAGACAGTTCACATAAACTCTGGAGAAATCGTTCCTGAAGGGTATTCTGTGTTTATTCATCCAGAAGATTCGAACGTAATTTCAGACCTCATTAAAACTACGTTTCCAGAAAACTATACTCCGCAGTCAGTATTTTTGAATAAAGAGAAAACTTCTTTTCTGTTTTCAAGAAATGAGTTTGACATTTATAACTTATTCCAAATACTAAATATTCATAAATGCGGAGAAATCAGCATTTTGGAAATTATAGCCAATAAACTGGAAGTTATAAATAACCCAAAAGAGTGGAATTTTGAAGGTGTAGCAGTTCCGAATGATTATGAGATGATCATAGACGGTAAAGCAGTTAAATGTAAGACTATATATCCAAAAAAGATATTTAATCTTTCTTCAGATGTTAAGCCGAACGACATTGTTACGCTTATAAGCGGGGTTATCGGATGCGTAAAAGAAGTAACTGAAACTTCGATTCGATTGGCATATTATCGACATCCGGGCAGTGGTAAATTTATGAATGTTGAATTGTATATAAACAAAAAATCAATCGGCTGCAACGGTCATCTGGCAACTAATGATGAGTTGCTTAAGTTGCAAGATTCGATGAATTCCGAAGGTTATATATTCGATCCCGACAGCAACAATTCGAAAATCATCAATAAATTTTGGTGGTTAGCAACAACTCCAGAATACTATATTCCGGAATTCAATCAAGATGAATATAAGTTCATTTGCAAGAAATGTTTATTCCACAAATCAAAAAAGTCATATATTGATTTGTATGAATCTAAAACTCCGATATTTGAGAATAGAGAAAATTGTCAAAAAATGGTAGACAAGTACAATTCTAATTTATAAAGATTAAAAAATAATTTATTTACGCCCCAGTCAATTCGATTGGGGCGTTTCTATTTTTTTGTTAGCGAAATCTTCTATAACAGAAGATACGATTTTATCTTTTGACTTTAAAAAATATTTGTTTAGAAAATCTGTTAAAATGTTTTTGTTATCAAAGACATTGTCTAATTTTAATTTATTGATAAAGTTCTCAAGACTTTCTATTGTTTCGTAAAAATTATGCTCATTTACATTATTTACTTTATTTATATATTTCTTCAATTCTTTTTTATTGCACATTGTGATATATATATCATCGAAATCATGATACTTGGAGTTATATGTCAGAATATTTTCATAATACATATGACATTTGTATAAATCATCACAATAAATAGACTCTTTTAATCCGTCTCTCCATGAATTGGCTTCATTATTGATAATCCCCCAAAGTATATGTATTCTCCTGGCAAGTGAAACCATATCTGTTCCCTGGATTTGCATAAAATCATATGCCATATTTTTATAGAATACAGTTAAGTTTTCTTTAAAACCGCTCATCAAAACGCTGGCAGTTTTCTTTTTGTTAGCATAATAAAAGAGTTCTTTATTGGTGAATAAATCTATTGTACCGTCTATTCTTTTTTTATAAAATTCATCACTTTCACCCTTGTTAATGGGAATGTAAATCAAACTATTCAATACATCACGAAACTTCGTTCTAAATTCATGATTTATATGTGCGAAACTGAAAGTTTTACTATCATCATATATATTTAATAATTTGTATATTTCTTCTTTGGTGAATCTCGAAATCCATATTAGTCCATCATCTTCATTTTCTTCATTATCTTCGTTATCTTGATTAACTTTCTGATACTTTTCGTATACCGTTAAAGAAATGTTCAAATTTTTATCAATATTGTTGTTATTGATTTTGTTGTTCATAAATCTAAATAACATAATGAGTGTTTTCAGAACAAATCTCGGAATATTCTGTATTTTATCATTATCTACAGAAAAGTCAATCAAAATTTTGTAGGAATCATATGGCTTCTTAATTACATCAACATCAGCCGCTACTATTGTATTTTGTTGTTCGTATGTAACAATTTTCAATTTATCTGAAAACTTGGGCAAAACACACTTTTTATTATTGGTTTCTATAGATTTTATATCAAATTTGCTGATAAAAAAAGTATATTGAGACAGATAATGCACTATAAGATCTATATCATTCGAAACTGTGCTATTATCTATCTTATCGTAAATGAGTTCTAAAGTATGAGAATATGTTTCTAATTCTTCACAACCATTCGATGCAATTTTATCAATTACATCTTCTTTTTCATCAATAATAGTATCATATAATTCGTCTAATATGTCCATAGTTTATTCTTTTGAGAGTTCAACAGCTATCGCAATATCTAATATTTTTTTATGTCTAACCATATTATCAATTATTTTTTCCATAGGAAAATCATCAATAATCTTTTGTAGTATATCTTTTATTGCTTGCTCAGCGGCCATATTTTTATTGATAATATCTTTATGATATATAAAAAGTTCTTTTACAGAATCTTCAACGCTTAATGCTAACGCATCATAGTCATAATTCTCATAACTTTTATCTTTATTTCTTAAACATTCAATGCATGATTTAAAGAAATGAATTGGACCGAGTACACTCGGAAAAAACGGTTTAAACCAACATATATTATTTGACAAAAAAGCATTGTCTTTGAAAATGCTCCACAGTTCTCCGGATGTACTATAACAACTGCTTAAATGAATAGCCGTTTTAATAAATAAAGATTTCGCAAGCATCTCTAACCACGTGCGACCCTTTACATCTACAGAAAGCGTTTTTTGCGCTTCGTTTCGTTTATTCAATGCGAGTTGATATTCGTATTCAATGATGTTTATATCGTTTTTCTTTAATTCTTTAAATATATCTGATTTTTCGATACGTAATTGTGCATAATGCATTTCAGAACATGAAGAAAACGACTTATATGTTTTAAATATTTTGCTAAACCTTTCGAAATTTTTACGTTGTAATAAATTTTTTAAATCAAAGATTTCATCAATAAATTCTGACGGAAGAATATGAGTCATTACGCTATTGGAACCATTCTGAATAACGTCTATAATTAACATATCTTTTGATTTGTTATAATTTTCACGTAATATCTTTATCATTAAATTGAAAAATTTCATTAATAACAAAAGACTGCCGTCAAGAAGATCAAAACAAATCAAATGAGTTAGATGTTCATCTTTAATAATTTCGTAGTTAATGCTATAGTTATTAACTATTATATTGCCATTTAACAAATAAGATAATCTTTTGTGACTATATTCAAAATGTTTCAATTCTGAATTTATATCATCTACATTAAATTTTACGAGTTTAACTTTAAACCATATATTATCACAAGACGAGAAATAATCAAAATCGCTGTCTCCATTTTTTAATTTGTCCACAACAGATTCTGGTTGAAATAAGTCAGAATTCGCAAATGTATCTAAAATATCAGCCATTAGAATTCGCTATTTATTCTACAAAGGTAATTGTTTTTATTTAACTTTGTTACGTTTTAAGAAATATATTTTATGTTTTTAATAAAAATTAACTTAATTCTGAGCATTTCTAATAGAAAAATTAAAAATAATTTCGTACTTTTGTGAACAAATTCATAAATAGAATTGTACAATTAGAAATAAAAATAATAATTTATGGATGACAAAAATATTTCTTCTCAAGAGACTTTAAAAGATAGAATGAACTATTACAGAAGTCGTAATGAACAAATCATCCCCAGGAACTCTTATGTTCTCATTATGCTTGACGGGAAGAATTTTTCCAAGATGATTAAAAGAAAATACAAACTCCCGTTTGATGACGAGTTCATTAACTTGATGAATGATACAGCAGCTTATGTATGTTCAAAAGTTCAGGGCGCAAGATTTGCATATGTACAGTCCGACGAAATATCAATCTTTATGAGCGATGCTGATTCGGAGAAATCTACTCTGTTTTATGACGGAAGACTTGTAAAATTGTTGTCTATTATTCCGGCAATTGCTACATCATATTTCAACCGGCACGTTTTAGATGCTAAATTGAAAGATTCTTCTCTTACTGCTGACGAAATCAGAACAATTGTCCTGGAAGAACCGCTTTATCAGTTTGATGCTAAAGTGTGGACTGTACCCAGTTTAAGAGAAGTTCTTAACTGGATATTATATCGCCAGAATGATTGTAAAAGAAATTCAAAAGGACAAGCTGCTCAAACTTATTTTCCTCACAAAGCGTTAATTAATAAGAACACTGATGAGCAGATTCAAATGCTCAAAGAAGAAAAGGGCATAGATTGGAATACTGATTATGACGACGGAAAGAAATTCGGCCGCTTCATTCGTAAAGAAATGGAACCCCGTATGACTGAAGTAAACGGAAAATCTATCAATTTTGAGCGTAGTGTATGGAAGACATACTATGCTAAAGATTTAACAAAACCCGAATCAAGAGATTGGGCAATGGAGAATCTTATTGAAGCTCAGAAATTTGAAGATAACAAAACTGCGGCTAAAGAAACTTTCGATATGCTTCAACAGGACACGGCTATATATTGCGATAAAATATTAAAGAATATCTCATATATGTCTTCTATTTCCGAAACATTTTCAGACTGCGTTTCCGTAGAAAAAGAAAATCAGTTAGACGAACATTATACAACAATTGAAAAAATTAAAAACGAAATAATAAATGGATAATAAAACAAAAAACTTGCGAAAAGAATATAATTGTATTCTCCCGATAAGTAAGAAAATAGAGTTAATTAATGTATAGGCGAGATATACAGACGAACAAATTATATCTGCAAAAAATATTGGATTGAATTTATAGGAAACTGCTAATAATAGTTTAAGTGCAGAAGCGTTTCGCTTATATATTTGTAAACATTTTGAAGAAATAAAAGACAATTCTAAAAAAGTCAATATCACACTAGATTCAGTTGATCATTTTCAAAAAGATTTCATTCAACCAATTTTTGATATGATTAATATAACTAATAATCTCGTAGTTTATTGCTCGTTAAAAACTTCTTTTATAATAGAGAAAATTCTGAAAACGAATATAAACTTTGAAAGTATATACGGAGCGTTATCACCAATACATACAGCTACAATCAATTATAAAAATAGAGAAATCATTTTCCTTCGAAACACATTATCATCAATAAATGAACTTAATATGATTCTCTATGACAAAAAATTTAAAGATATTGCATTGACTGTCGATTATGATTATATATTTGACGAAGATTGTGATTCTATAATCAGACAATCAACTCCTTTAGAAAATCTCCTATGAAAATCGGTTATTTACTTTTATCAGCAGACCCCCTTCACATCGGGCATATAGCAATAGCATCTAAATGTATCAATGATAAAATTTTGGATGAGGTTCGAATATGCCCGACTGTTTCAAATCCGTGGAAAGACGAGCCAATAGGCACATTTAAAGATCGTTGCAAAATGATAGAAAATGCTTGTCAGTTTATTGATCATTGTGAACTGGAAGACATCGAAAAAACGTTATTCACACCATATTATTCTTGTAATACGCTTAATGCTCTGTATAAAAAATATGGCGGCGACGAAAATAAACACTTTATCATAGGCGGCGTTGACGTAGTAGAGTCTTTACATAATTGGATGCACTATGATGAAATGATTAAGGGTCGTTTCGGTGTTGTTGCTTTTACAAGAAAGGGGAAAACGCCAATTAATGAAAACATTTCATATATTCTTATAGAGAGTGATATTCCGAATCTATCAAGTACATATATTCGCAGACTTATTTCAGAAGGATTGAATCCGTATCCCTATATTCCGGAATGTAATCTTGAATTATGTAAACGAATCTATTCAAACATTTGAATTTAATTATGAACGGAAATTTTAAAATAAAAAATAACAAAAACGGATTGGAGATGAAAATCCGCAGTTGTTCTTATTTTTCGGACGGACAAATATTATTTCAATATTCTAAGGGAAATGAAGAATTAGCGAAACAAGTTCTCGATCTCGAAAGCCGCGACCGTTGTTTAAAATATATGTTTCCGAAAAGAGATTATACATTCGATCTCACTGTTTCCGAAAATTCAAAACCATTAATTAAATTTTGTGTTGCTTGGTGTTTAGATTTTTCAGAAAGATTTCATTCGTTTGTACTTTCATACGATTTTTGTAAAGGCGGAAACGATGAACCAGATTCAAAATTTCTAAAAGAACTACGTTTTGAACAGAAATATAAAGATAAATTAGAAAATAATAAATAATAAAAGATTCGATTTAAATATAATAATAATATGGATATCAAGATTCTTTGTTTGAAAAATAAATTGTCCTTCAAAAAAAATAAGTTATTTGACTGGATAGACGAACACATCATTTGGTACATTTACACCAAACCTCGTGAATATTATCTAAATATTCGAGGGTGGTTTTATTATAATTTTAATAAGTATCATTGGGAACTTATCAAAACGGCAATAACATCATATCCTTATGATGGGACATATCTTCTTATATTAGAAGAAAAACAGATTGATAAAATATTATATTACTTTAAACATCACCAATTAATGATAGATGAACAATATAATGAAATTTTGAGAACACTCAAACTAGCAAAATATTGTTTACACATTCTGAATAATGAATGGGATTTATATGAATACTCCGGAGAAACAAAGATGATTCCCCAAAAGAAATCAGAAGACGGAAAGACTTATATTAATTGCGAAGAAAAAGACGCTGAAGTCTATCATATGGACATATCCAATCAAGTTTATCATTATAAAGGACCCAGAGTTAATAAACACAATGCATATCGTTTCATAGACAGAAACATTATGGAATGTGAATCATTCAAGAACGGGACTATGGATCATGAACTTTATGTAGCAAAATGTCGTCATTTATACTATCTTGTTAGAGAACGTTGTACGGATATTTGGTGGGATTGATTAAATAAAACAAAAAAATTGATTTTAGTAAAGACAAATATTTCATTTTCGAGTATAATCTATGAGTTTAAAATTTTAATCAATTAAATTTATAGAATTATGTTTGAAAATTTGCAGAGCACATTTAATGGAATGTTTGGAAAGGTTGCTCCCGGTATGTGTCGTTTGTCTATGAACGGAAAGATTGCAGTCAAGTGCAATAACGGTTACAAGACTTACAATGTTAAAAAGGGAACACTCACTAACGTAACAAGTTTTTGTTTTAATGTTGGTGACGAGATGTTTTTTGTTATTCCAACCAATAAAGTAGAAGTTGGAGACATTATTCTCGTAAACGGTAAGCCCAAGTGTGTAACAGAAGTCAATAAGAAGATTATTACTGTTATTGACTATGAAAATTCTGAAGTTCGTCAGATTGTTCCGGAGCGTCACGTATTTATGGGCAGTACTTATTTCTACGGAAAGATTGTCTCTATGTTCGGTAACGCATTCAAGGGCGGAAACGGATTCGGAAATATGATGAAGATGATGATGGTTTCTCAGATGATGGGTGGTAACAACAATTCTGGAAATTCTAACATCGGTGGCGGTTTGGGTCAGATGCTGGCTATGTCTATGTTTATGGGCAAAGATAAGAATCCTTTTGATGGTATGTTTGACTTTAACTTTGATTCTTCATCTGATTCTGATTCTGATGATGACGATGATGTTATTGAAGACAAAACAAACGACGAAGACGCAGAGTAAAAATGGGAAGCGGTGTATTTACAGTTTCAGCATATGCTGATTATAGCGCAGATCTCGGACGCTCTTTTTGTACATCTACAATGAGAGTTGAGGGTCAGACATTTACTGCATCAAATCTTGATGAAAGTCTTGATCCTAAAAACTTCAAATTGCGTGAATGCGCAAATTCCGAAGAACACCCAAATACTGTTCCGGTGATTCTCGCTCTTGACGTGACTGGCTCTATGGGCGACGCTTGCCGTGAAACTGCTGAAGCCCTCGCTGTCATTGTAAAAGGTCTTTATGAAAAGATTAAAGACGTTGAATTTTGCGTAATGGGTATCGGCGACTTGGATTATGACAGAGCACCAATTCAAATGAGTCAGTTTGAATCTGATGTAAGAATTGCTGTTGCATTAGATAAGATTTGGCTTGAATTTGGCGGCGGCGGTAATGCTTTTGAAAGTTATAGTGCTGCTTGGTGGATGGGTCTTCATAAGACTAAACTTGATTGTTTTGATAAGCAAGGTCGAAAAGGTATCATCATCACTATGGGAGATGAACCATTGAACCCATATTTGCCAAACTTCCAGTTAAGTCGAGCTGTCAATGAAAGCGTTCAGAGTGACATTGATACTGAAAGTCTTTATAAAGAAGCATCGAAGAAGTTTGACATCTTCCACATTGCAGTTGATGATGTAAACAGTTCATATCGTCACTATGAAGATGATATCGAACGTACGTTCAAAAAAGTTATTGGTGATCATTTGCGCATTTCCACTATCCAAAATCTTTCTAAAACTATCGAAGAGTGTATTTTGGAGTCAGTCAATGCAAATGCATCAAATGATGAATCAAAGGCAACTAAACTCAACGAGAACGGCGAAATTGAATGGTAACATTATTTAAGTCTTTGACAATTTAATGGAAGCAAAAATCATCGTAGGAGCCAATCTCGGTGACGAAGGAAAGGGAACAGTGACCGCCAGGTATGCAATGCTATCTGACGGTCGCGTTCTTAATGTTTTAACTAATGGCGGAGCTCAAAGGGGACATTCTGTTTTAAAAGACGGAATCTATACAACATTTCAACATTTCGGCTCCGGAACTTGCGTCGGTGCTGATAGTTATTATTCAATTTATTATATTCTAAATCCCATACAATTTAAAAGAGAATATGATACTCTTATTATAAAACCGAAAAGAATAATAAGAGACAAAAGGTGCCGGTGGAGCACTCCGTATGATTCTATGGCAAATATAATTGAACAAACTGCTGCAAAATCATACGCTTCGTGCGGAATGGGAATATGGAATACGATTAAAAGATATTCTGAAACTAAATGCATTTCGTTTGATGATTTTATTGCTTTAGACGAAGAATCAAAAATCCAATATTTGAAAAGCGTAAGACAATATTATGAAATGCGAACAAAAGATATTATGTCTTACGAATGGAAAAAAATATGGTCGTCTGAAAACATTATTCTGCATTTTATATATGATTGTAATTTTATGTATTCAATTACAGAAGTTTCAGAAACCAGCAACATTATAACATCATACGATAGTGTTATATTCGAAAACGGCCAGGGTCTTATGCTTTCTGATCGCGGACTTGACGAATCGGACCGAACACCGAGCAAAACCGGTATTGAATATGCTATGAATATTTTAAATGAAAATAACATTTCAAAAGAAAATATCACAGCACATTATGTTACAAGATCATATATGACCCGACACGGTTACGGACTCATAAACGGAGAAACTGAAAGAACCAATATATCAACAGCAATCAATGAAGATTTCGCAAATCATTTTAATGACAACCAGGGAGAATTCCGTTACGGAACTCTTGATATTTCCGAACTCAGTCATAGAATAAAAAAAGATGCTGGAGATGTTAAATTTAAAGTTGAAGTAACACATTGCGACGAAGTTGATAGAGAGTCAGAATTCAGAAAAGAATTTAATAATATCGAATTTTACGATAAAGCAGAAATATCTCCAAAATAAATAAAGAAAGCAAAATTTATTTGGAAATGATACTTTCAAAACAAGATAAAAAAGAAATATACGAAGACGTTATGTCTGCGTTTTATAAAATCGTATTAGAAAAATTTGAATAGTTCACAAACGAATAGATTTTTAAAGCAGCTGAAAATAAATTCGGTTTGACAAATGATATACGCGAAGCCGGATATATTCTTCCGAATGGAAATATGCTTGATTTTAGCGGACGGCACGAAATGAGCCCGAATGCTGATACGTCAGATTTGCGGGGACGCCGTTCTACAGACCATCGCAATATAGATAGCATTGCTTTTGATTCTGAAGATAATTTGACTGGAATCGAAACTGATATGTATGATTTTATCAATCGCGGCGCTATAAGAATTGATGCAGCAGTCGGTTCAATACATCTTAATCGGAAACCCACGCAAAAACAATGTGACATTCTCAGAAAAATTATTGTTAAAAATGATTCGATTTATGTAGAATTCGGCTCTGATGATATTGATTGTTGGGCCGAATATGAAAATGCAAAACCATCAAAAATCCTGGCAGACATTAACAGATATTTCGATGAAGGAATAAAACCAGAAATAACAAATATATTTTAAATTATTTCTTCGTTTATAACTTTTAGAATCATTTTAGAAAAACTTCTCATAACATTTTCGTAGATTTCTTTTTTCTTAGTTTCTGATTCTATAATTTTATTTGATTCTGTGATGAGATTGACATTTTTATCAAATGTCACAAATACATATTCATGTGTTTTCTTGTTATCTGATTTTGATGATGAATCGTTTCTTTTATTATTTTCGTCTTTTATAACTTCCCAATAATTCATAGGACCATCATAAATTTCTTTATTTGGAATACGTAACCGAATACCATCTTTTTTAATTGCTTTTCCTACATCTTTAATGGCTTTCTTTTTTTCGTCATCAGCAAAAGGATCTTCATATTTACTACGTGGATTCTCAATAAAATATAAAGCATTCACAATAATTTTATCTAAATCTTTTTCTGTGAATTCTTCTGCTGAATATAAATATCTCTCTACGTTAAAATCATAAGAATTATCAAGATCCTATATATGAATATTATCTGGTTTCTAATTATAAAATTCTATAGATACATTCAAACCATCAATCGGTGACGGATAGTGAAATTTAGTTACATATGGGTTCATATAATTTCTTAAATTTGGAGCATGAGTAGATATTCTTAATGTAGCAAAACTTATCGGGCGCCCTTGTTTTTGATTGTAAATATAAAAAGTTCCGTGATCATAAGAAGATATAACATTGTAACTTAAATCTTTAAAATTGTTTTTGCTATGACGCAGAATTGTTTTTTTCAAAATCTTTTGTACTATTTCTTTTGCGTCAACCGAACCATTCTTACGCCCTCTCATTGCGTATTTTTTATTTTTTTGCTCTTCTGTTTGATTCGGTTTTCTTGGTTGTTTAATAATAAAATATGGTTTTATTTTCATAGAATCACGAATTTTCTTTATTTATCGCATTATATTGATGCTGATTTTATCAAAAATATAATTTTTATGTTAATAAATGTTAAATTTAGAAAAAAAATTGCATATATAAAAAAAAGTTCGTATATTTGCATCGTCAAATTAAAATAAACGAACTATGAACAACAGAATGATTAAAGACAGCGTAGTTATCGAAAGCATTATCGGTACTCCTGCAAAAGATTTTTGCGCAAATGTGCTTATTGAGATGCGCAAAATTAAGGACGCACATCCGGAAGTTGATGCAGAAAAGATGCAAGTAGCACACGACGAAGACGGACGCTTGTCAATTTTCTTCGATCGCTTCGAAACCACAGAAGAGAAATCTCTTCGAGAGTCTGAACTCAACAAACTCGCTAAGGAAATGAACCTTGAATGTTAGACAGTTATGCATTCAAGAAACAAATAAAAAGAGAGACATCTTTCAACAGATGTCTCTTTTTTATTTTTCAATTATATCATCTAATGCACGTCCTATAAGTTGTTGATTTGACTTATATGGAAAACAATATTTATATTCATTTCCGCCTACAACAACATAGCGTTTATTTGACTTTTGTTTCACAATACAACCGAATATTGCAGGAACTAATGGACTGTGTTTATCAACAGCAACCAGAACCTTAGTAACAAACGGTTTCAATTGTTTATTTTCATCAGAAAAAATAACAATTCTGTTTGATTGTATGTTTGATTCTATCAGATTAAAATCTACAATGTTCCAACAATGTTTAATAGGCAAGTCGCACTGCTTTTTATATTCTTCTTTGAAAAAGTAATCTTCTGCTTTTGAAGATAACCATATTTTTTTAAAATCTTTATAATAAAAAACATTTCTGCTTTTATCTTTTATCTTACTGCATTCGCTTGTCCATAGTGTGTTGTTTGGATATATGATTTTATATGGAATTCGGGGGATAATTTTTAAATCTGTTTCGTTCGGGTCTTCTTTAGTATGAAAACAATAAGCTTCTGCTAATACAAATTTTACATAATTTCCGTTATTGAGAATTCCGGAAAATGTTTGATTATATGGCGTTGACGAAACATCTTCAGCAGTATATTCTTCTGATAACAATTCGCATAAATGTTTTTCATAGAATTGAGTTTCATATTCAGATGCTTCTCGAATCTCAAAAATCTCCAAATTATTTAAAAAAGAAGTGATATTAGTATATATTATATCTTTCTTGTTCTCTTGTTTCTTTTGATCATAAAACACATCAACTTCAACGTCATTATTATTATTTTTATATTTTGTATAAATAATTGGTCCAAGCGCATATATTTCTTTATCAATACATCCACCCCAATGAAATATATACACTTGGAAATTTTTAAGTCTTAAATAGACAAGACTGCCCAGGTTTAAATCAATATTTTCGATTTCTTCAAATGTTTTAACGAAATTCTTTTTTTCCTCATTTAATTTGAGTTGTTCTTGAAATATAGTTTTTTCGTATTGATTTGCTATTCTTAAACTTTCAATTAAATCTGTTAGAAGAGTGAAATCTATATTGTTGTTTTTAGTTAAGATGCAATTAGACAAATTGTAATGTATATGGGTTATAATTTGTTTATTGTCATCAAATGAATCAAATTTAAATAAAAATGCTGCGTTCAGTATTTTAAGTTCTGCATATAAAATATCTCCTTTGTGTTTCTTTAATTCTTGTGTTGATAGAGTAGATTTTTTTATTTCTTTTTTTGGATTATTATTGGATATATTTTTCTCTTTATTTGTCTCTTTAATTATTTTTAAAGTATCATAAAATTTATTTCTGATTTCTCCTTCAACAACATCGATACTTTTTACTTGGCTCCACCTGATGGCGATATTATCTTTTTCATTAAAAGATTTTGGTTTTCTATTTTTTAAAATTAAAAAATTTCCATTCAGAAAATAAATTGCATTGTATCTTATGCATTTGAACTCAAAAACAATTGAATTATTAAATTTATCACTTGCTTTTAGAACAGTTCCGGGTTTAAGTTTTGCTAAATCGCCTCTCTGAAGATCGTATTTTCTATCAAAATGCAGCTCGTTTTTGAAACGATGCGGACTGTTTTTCTGAAAATTAGAATTCACTTCAACTTTTTTAGATGAAGTGATGAAAGAAACTAAATTAGATAAAAATGAACCAGACATAACTTTTATAATTTCAGAAATTATACAACTGCTTTTTATTTTTGTTTGATTTTTTTTTTCTAAAATATAAAAACTAAATACAAAAGTGATAGTATAAAATTTGTGAAACCTATCTAAATTGATGTAATTCATAATTAATGTAATAATAATAAAACAAAATGGCAAAACAAGAAAACATAAAAGCCGAAGGAATTATTGTTAGAGATTTGAGTAACGGTATTTTTGAAATCGAATTAATGACATCGGATGGAGAAAGTACAGGTCATGTTGCGCGTGGTACTATCGGGTCGAAACTTAGATTGAATAATGTTCGATTATGTGTCCAGGACAGAGTCATATTAGAATTGTCTCCATATGATTTGTCTCTCGGCCGAATAGTATATAGATATAATGTAGGACCAGATGGCAAAATCATAAAAAAGTCCCAAGAAACAGAAAGCGGAAATAACCGTGATAAAAAAGGAAAAAAGAAACGTTAAATAACTATATTATCTTATCAATTTTATGGAAGAGAATAAAATAATTTTTACTAAATCTGACGATTTCAAAAGCGAATACTCTTGCGCTATTGTCAGAGTTGGAGAATTAATCCCGATTGAGGGTTCAGATTTTTTGGCTCGAACTAACATTTTCGGAACACAAATTGTCGTTCGCAAAGATATGGTAAAGACCGGCGATTTGATGATTTATGCTGCCAATGAAACTCAACTTAACGAACGTTTCTTGTCAGTAAATAATTTGTTCGAAATTAGTGTCCGCGACAAAAATGCTAATGCTGAAGAAGTAAATGCAATTATGGCTGAGTATGAGCCGATTAAGAAGAGTGCAGAAGAGTTGAAAAATAAAGCCAAGAATATTAAATATTCAATGGAACAACTCAAAAAGCGTTCTGATAAATTAGCAAAAGAAGCAGCCAAAAAGCAAAAAAAATTAGACGAATTGATGTCTTCAAACAAAAATTTTGATGCTTCTACTAATGCTTTGAAAATAGAGATTGAAGAGAATAACAAATTATCTCAAGAAGCTCTTGCAAAAGCAATGTCTAAAACTACAGAATATACAAATCTCATTAATCAGAAAGATGAGTTGATTGCTTCTGGAAAACATATCGTTGATGAAGCCAAAAAACATTGCGGTTTCTTCAATAAGTATGGTCGCGTAAGATGTCTTACATTGAAAGGATGTCCGTCATTCGGAGTTCTATTCGCTCTTGAAGATTTGAAGAAGTTTGACGAAACTATTTCTGTGGAAGATATAGAAGCATACGAAGGTCAAGAATTCGACACTGTAAACGGAGAATTGTTCGTTAAAGTGTTTGTTCCGCCAATGCCAGAAGTTCACTTAAGAGGAAATAAAAATAATAAGGCACAAAAGAAAGCAGAACGCTTTGATCGTATAATCCCAGGAGAATTTGCTTTCCACTATAACACTTCACAACTTCAGAAGACGATTCAATATTATCGTCCAGATGATGTCGTAGATATTTCTGTAAAGATACACGGAACTTCATCAATTATCGGAAAAATTCACGTTAAAACAAAACGTAATATGTTCTGGTTAAGACACGGATGGAATAAAATTATTAAAGCACTTCATCTTCCATCAAAGTTCGGCGTCATAGATTACAATGTTGAATACGGTCCCGTGTATGCTTCACGCACAGTTATTAAAAACCAGTATATAAACAGTGAAGTCGGAAGCGGATTCTATAAAGTTGACATTTGGAGTGAATGGGGTAATATCATTTATCCATATCTCCAAGAGGGTATGACTGTATACGGAGAAATCTGCGGTTTCTTAACTGGTTCCGAAAGTCCAATTCAAAAGTTATATGATTATGGCTGCGAAAAAGGAGAGAACTTCTTAATGCTTTACAGAATCTCAACTGCTGAAAAAGATGAAAACGGAAATGAAATTCATCGTGAGTGGGATATATCTGATGTTCACGAATGGACTTTGAAACTCATTGAGCGTATGAAAGAAGCCGCCGATGAAAATTGGAAGCGCATTCATCCGATTGATATTCTCTATCACGGCACTCTTGAAGATTTGTATCCGGAACTTGATACAGAGAATCACTGGCACGAAAATGTTCTCGAATGTATGAAGAACGACAAGAGATTTAAAATGGAAGAGAATGAACCGATGTGTAAGAACGAAGTTCCGAGAGAGGGCGTCGTTATCAGAAAGACTGGAGATACTGTTCTTCGCGCTGACAAACTCAAATGTTCAGCATTCCTTATTGGAGAAGCACTTCGTGTAGACTCTAATGATTTCCAGGATATCGAAATGGCTCAAGGATATGGAGATGCTGAAGACAGTTCAGAAGCAGAATCTAATTAATTTAGAAACTGAATTACAATTTAAATGGTCGCTATTTTTAGCGACCATTTTTATTTAAGACTTTAAAGATATTTTTTCATTATAATTTCAATGTCTTTGGCGATAGATTTAATAAGTTTACTATATGTTTCATTTATGCCTTCTTTGTCCGGTTCTATAACTTCTATCGCATCCGGCATATCTTCAAAAGCATAAAGAGTTCCGTCGTAACCCAAATCGCTGAGAATTAAAGCATCGTCAACATCATATCCGTACATTTCGAGTTCATCACCATCATATAAGTTTCGAACTGCTTCTTTATCGGCTAACCAAAGAACATAATTTATTTTTTTGTCAGTCTGTCTTTCGATATAATCAATAATCATTTCAAGAGTTTGCTCAACATCTTCATCATCTTCTTCCAAATCATCTACATTATCAATAAATAATTGAATTTTATCTTTTAATGAACTGGGGAGAATATAATGTTCGTTTATATAATCTAAAATATCAACATTATTCAAATTCGTTATTTCAAATAGCATAACCGAAACTGGATTCTATTCAGAATTGACATCCATATATGTTCTATATTTAATCATCACAATTTCATATTTTCTTTATTTATTTTATAAAATTGTACAATAAAATTATATAATTTTTGATAAAACTCAGGTATAATTGATATGTTTTTGATTAATGTAATAAAATAATTTATATGAATAACGAAACAATTAAAGAGTTTCATATATTTGCTGGAATTGGAGGAGGAATATATGGTGGAGAACTTCTTGGACATCAATGTTGCGGCGCTGTCGAAATTGATGATTATTGCCAAAAAATATTACGTCAAAGACAAGACGATAGTTGGATGAATGAATTCCCAATAATGAAAGACATTACGAAAATTAATGGAACTGACTATAAAGGAACATTTGATATACTTTGCGGCGGATTCCCTTGTCAGGCATTTAGTTATGCTGCACATGGAAACAACATAAAAGAAAAAAATCTTTGGCCAGATATGTTTCGCTTTGTGAGAGAGTCAGATGCGCCAATAGTCTTTGCTGAAAATGTAATCATAGAAGCGATTGATATTGCAACAAAAGATTTAGAAAGCATTGGTTATAAAGTAGAAAGATGTAGAGTTAGTTGTTCTGATATAGATGCAGATCATAAAAGACCAAGATTTTGGTTGCTTGCAGTCAAAGATACTATTGTTTTCGACAAAGTTGCTAAACATATATGTTCATTACCAAAATTTAAAGCCGGATTTTGGGAAATCAATCCAAATGAAATTGTTTATCCATCTCCGGTATTGTCGCTTGCTCCGCAAAAACGGGGAATTGGAAATGCTCAAGCACCAATTGCAGCAGCAGTAGCATTTCGCGTTTTGGTAAATAGACATATTAATCAAACTCATCACGAGAAAATAGTATGCCGAGAAGAAATAGATTCAGTTTTCAATAGAACTGTTACATGGATAAAGTCGCAAAATCCACTTGACCCAATCTATATTCATACTCCCACAACAATGGGAAATTATCATTATAAATCTATGCAAAAACATCCGTCTTGCGCAAAATATGTTAGAATATTTGGAAAACCGACAGCACTTCACGGAGAATATTTAATGGGGTTTCCGATTGGAGCTTCATCTCCTTTCCCTCAAAGCAGAACAAATTACGATTTGTGGATTTCACAGGTATTAAAATAAACATAAATTTATGCATCAGTGTGATTATTGTTGTTGGTATGTGAATGCTTCCAGGGGCTGCGAAGCACCTTACCAAATGAGAGATTCTGCTTGCCAAAAAGCACGCAATAAAAAAGAAGCAGCCGAAGATAAAATTTATAAAAATAAACAAAAACGACAAAATAATAGTATCATTAAAGAATGTGGTACTAAATTGATTGATTTGACTTGTTCGAGTTGCAATACTAAATATAAAGACTACATTACAAAAGAAACAAATTCAGCCGGTATGTGGATAGAATATTCTATATGCCCAGAATGTAAATTTAAAAACATTACAGCTTGGTATGTTTGGTAACAAAATAAAATATATAAATTATATATAAGTTCATTATGGAAAAACATCATCTTATAAAATTGTTTTTGACTATTTTATTCTTCATCGTATTAGTTCTTTTTATGAATTATATTGAATATAAAGACCGAATTTATATAGATAAGTCACATTCTCTATTTCATTTTCAAGATACCATAAAAATGAACGGAAAAAAATACATCAGAGTGTTTGATGAAAACGGATATGAATATCCACAAACAAGAAGATCATATTTAATGGAAGTTAAGTGATTCAAATTATACCCGATATGATATAATTTAAAACAAATTATACAAAAATATACCCGATATGATATAATTTAATTATTAAGATTATGGAAGTTAAAGATTTTTTATATAAAGCAATTAAATGGTATTTAAGTGGCGACAAAAATAAAAAAGATGCTGCTTTAGAATTGTTTCCGGAAGATGTTATAAAAACAGAAGTAATAAATTATAAGAATGAAGAATTCAAAGAGAAGAACAGACTTCGAAAACAAGAACTTCAAGAAAAATTGGAAAGATGCAAAAAATTATTTCCGATAGGAACTATGGTTTGGAATGATGACGGTACTGATCGATGTCCCAATATAATCATTAGTGAACCATACATAGAAGAATGTGAAGATAAACTTCCATATAAAATTCTTTATGATGATGTTATTATAGAAAAAACAACTATTGTAGCCAAGACTTTAAGAATATTTAGAAACAAGCCGTTAACGAACTCTTGTAACAGTATTATCGGGCTTGAACGAATTCTATATAATATAGATTCTGATATTAGAGAAGCCACTATTTATAGATATCCTTTTATTGATTTAAAAGAATTCATAAAAAATGAAAAAGAAAACAAACAAAAAGCATTAGAACAAATAAATAAAGACATTTTTCTTTATCAGAATAAAGTTGATATGTTGAAAAAAGACTTAGAAGAACTGAAAGCATATGAACCATCAGAGCTTACTGAAGAGTTAATTAATAAATTGACAACTGCTGCTATAAAACAAATAGAAAACAATTAAAAGCAAATGTCAGAATTTAAAGAAGCATATTTCGGCAAATCGTTTATGATGATTGGAAAATCATTAAAACGCTGTTTCGACTGCGTTTATTGCAGAGCGAACGACGGACGATTGTTAGATTATCAACTGTTGCCAGAAGATTTAAATCCAAATTTCAAAAATATTCCGGTAGCAGTCAATTGCTTTTACGGAGATCCGATGTTACAAGTTGAACATACTGTATCTCTTTTAAACAAATTAGAAGAGAGAAATCATTTGGGGCCGGTAATCATAATTACAAAAGGAAATTTGTCTTCTTTTTATAATGCAACAAAAGATAGAAAATTTAATTTGGACATTCACTTTGGCATTTCTACTTTTGGAACAGACCGTCCAGAATATGATAAATGTTCTTTTGACACATTTCAAAAAAATATGGAAGTTGCTTCAAATATGGGATATCATTATTCTGTAGAATTTCGCCCAATCATTCGGGACGTTAACGATTCTGAAGATACTTTAATTAAAGTTGTAAACGTAGCAAAAGAACATAACACTGGCATCGGATATTGCGGTCTTCAGATGAGTGAAAACTTAAAACAACGTTTAAATTCATCCGGAATTGATTTTCGACCATATGACGGTCATATGTTCGGATTGAAGAAGTATGTCGGCAGAAATGTTGATGCAGAATTTCGAGAAATTTGTCATAGCGAGAACGTCCCGGTTTTTAGAAAAACATCTTGTCTGATTTCCTGGAAGCATAATTTGGAAAGAGACCCGAATGCTCATTATTATCGTCCGAATGAAGTCGGATGTAAAGATTGTCCGTTATTTAACAAATGTAAATCTTTTAAAGAAAATCTTCCGGATACATTACCGGATTCTTCAATAATTCCGTTTGAATATGAAATTGTTGAAAAAACAAATCACGAATGTGGGTTATATAAATTGGGTGTTTGTAAATTCCCAAGTGCAGATTGTAGAAATATATCTGGAAAACTGATTAAAATCAATGATAAAATGACCACAACAGATGTAAGATTAATTAAATGGTTAACCGGATATACAGTAGACGCAGAGTTCGTTGAAAGTCCATACTGCTCCGTTAACTGGATTTAAATATTGTCAAATGTTAAATAATGTTTAATTTTTGATTTTTTTCTGAAATATATTTGTCAGTTATCAAAAAAATCTGTAATTTTGCACTGCATTTAGATAAAAACTGAAAAATTATAAGTATCAATAATAACAAAAAATTAAAATAAGTTATGGGATTTGATAGATTTAAAAGCATTATCAGTTCTGCTATCTACGAAGAAGTTGACAGCGAGTCTGAACAGCAAACTTCTGCTGATTCAGAAGCACCGAAACAGCCAGTAGTTAATTTGCAGCAGAATGTTACAGCAACTGGAACTGTTACTACTCCAACATCTGATGTAACTATTGCTTCTGATGGTTCGATTCAATACACCGGAAAAGTTCGAGAGAAGTTTGCTCAATTGATGCTGGAAGGCGTTCAAGAACGAAACATCCCTGGTCCGGATTTCTTGGAAATGCGTGAACAGTGGAGCAACGCCGAACTTCAACAGAATATTCCAGACTCAAACGCTCGTTGGAAAACCGTATTTTCAATGATACGGATGATGGACAAATCTTTTACAAAGCAGCATGTTCTAGAATCTGTTGACCTTTATCTGAAGGTAGTTGATGAAGAACTGGCTAACGCTTTGCAGCAGCTTGATCAAAAGTATAAGAGCACTATCGGAACAAAAGAGACAGATTTGTCTAATGCCGAAAAATTCATAGAAAAAGACAAAAAAGAGATTGCTGCCCTTCAAGAGAAAATCAAGCAAATCCAAGATAAAATTAAGGGCAACGAAGAGTTTATTGCTGCTGCCCGCGAAGAAATCAACAAGGGTAAGATTGAAACTTTTGTTGATAAAGCTGATTTGCAAGCAACGGCCGATGCAATCAAGAATAATTTATCAGCGGACAAATCTACATTGACGACAATTCTCCCTAACGATTAAATAACATTATATTATTATAAAAATATGGAAATCAACAACTCATTAGTTCCCGCAGAATTTGCGGAAAATTATCAAAAAGTTTCAAAGTGGAATCAGCCCGGCGGTACTGTTGCTAAAGTGCTTGCAGTGATTGCTGGATGTGCAAGCATTTATGCGCTTTATTTAGCACTTCCCATCATTTTGTCAATGATGACAAATGCGTTCAACATCGCATTGTTGGCAATTGGTTTGTGGGCTTTGATTAGCATTGTGACAAACCAAAAGTTTCGTCGGATGCTTTCGACAGCATTTTTCATCATATGTCGCAAATTAACATCAATGTTTGTAGACATTGACCCTGCTGCTATCATCGACAAGCACGTTGCTGAATTGAGAGTTCGCATCAATAAAATTAGTGATGCTATGGGCAAATTCAACGGAGCAATACGTGCTGTAGAAGATGAAAAAACTCGCCGGGAACGCGAATTTAAGAAAGAAATGGAATTTCTCAAAGCATACAAAGAAAAAGGTATGTTGGGAGAGAGTACAGTTCATAGTAATCAAGCAAATCGTTTGAAAGAACTCATTGAAGTTTTAACTAAAGATTTGTCTAAAATGAAGATGTACTACAATCTTCTGAAAGACCTTCAGCATTATACTGAATTGAAGGCTCAAGATGAAGAAAATCAGTCAAACATTCTGAAAGCTCGCTTCAAGAGAACACGAGATATGTATTCAGCATTCTCTGGTATGATGTCTGTTATCAATTCTGATACATCTGATATCGAAGAATATATGATGGCCAGCGACTATATGATGTCGCAGATTAATCAACAAATGGGTGCTATTGATGATGCACTGTTGAACACAGACAGTATTATTAACGACATCACAATCAACAACAGCGTTAACATTTCGAAGGCCAACGGACTCTTAGACGTTTACGAAAAGTTTGGCATAGAAGGTTTGTTTATGTCAGAAGATCAGCGTAAAGAACTTCCGGCTCCTTCTGCTGGTGCGATTGAAATGACTGATAGCGAACAAAATCTTCAGTACGTTACGGCAAAACGTGCAGAAATTCTCAAGGAAAACAATAGTGCTAGAAACTATTTTAATTAAATAAACATCAAAAAACATTTAAATTAATTAAATTATGGCAAACAAACGCATGGTAGTTAAGCCTTGGGTCAAGTATGCTCAAAAGGGCTTTATTGTGGCTGCAATTCTTGGTGTACTTTATTACACTGCATCAATCTCCGGTGTGCTCCCGAAGAACGACGGAAATTCGAAAATCGGCGGCATTTTCGGCGGTAGCAATGACGATGATGTTATTGTTCTTTCAACGAACACTTTCATCGGTTTTGCAGACTGGGTTTATATGAACAACGGCATTGAGCCCACTGAAGACTGTATTCTGTACAAGGATTACGGAATCAAGTTGAAGATTCTTATCCAG